>JAAUYH010031762.1_pt1 | contig 21759 bp, 24 predicted proteins | sample 7278061 | NCBI WGS metagenome assembly JAAUYH01 (sample SAMN14350203, study PRJNA611818) | marine sediment metagenome | isolation source: surface marine sediment (0.6m) | place: French Polynesia: Moorea | collected 2018-08 | reverse complement strand
CTAGGGCGTGTTTTCAAACTGGGTGTATCTTGAAAAAAGACGCGATCGCGGGGTGCATTAATGAATCGAGGAGACTTAACTAACGAGCAATGGGAGGGGTTAAAACCACTACTTCCACCCCAAAAACCACACACAGGCAAACCAAATAATGACCACCGCACGGTTATTAATGGTGTCCTTTGGATATTGAGAACTGGAGCACCGTGGCGAGATATGCCGTCACGTTATGGAAAGTGGGAAAGTATAGCAACAAGGTTTTACCGATGGCAAAAAACTGGGGTCTGGAACCAAATATTAGAAAATCTGAAAGCTCAAGCAGATAAACAAGGAAATATTGACTGGCAGGTTCACTACGTAGATGGAACCGTGATACGCGCCCACCAGCACGCAGCTGGGGGAAAAAAGGGGGCGAATCAGATGAAAAATTAGGACGTTCTCGTGGTGGTTTTAGTACAAAAATACACATCAGATGTGAAGGTAAGGGAAAACCGATCACTTTTCTTCTTAGTCCAGGTCAGCGAAACGAGTCACTTTTTCTCGAACAATTGATGGAACAAGGTTATGTTAAGCGTTCTGGGCGGGGTCGTCCGCGCGTTCGTCCTTTAAGACTGGTTGGAGATAAAGGTTACACAGGTCGTAGAATCCGTAATTACCTCCGTCGTCGTGGTATCCGTCTTACAATCCCAAGACTCTCTAATGAAGTGCGTCGCGGACCTTTTAACCGTGAAATCTACCGACAACGCAACCTTGTAGAGCGTGCTATCAACCGACTCAAACAGTTTCGCCGTATCGCCACCCGATACGAAAAGCTTGCTATAAATTATACAGCTATGTTAGCGATCGCCTGTATTCTGTTGTGGTTATAGTTTGAAAACACGCCCTAGTTAATCGCCAGGGCAAACACATCTTATTTTTATAATGCTGACTGGGCAAGGGTTTCGCACATTGATAAGTTTTGCTGCTAAATCCTAAAATCCTTGCTGAGCAAGACTTCCGTAATTTAGATACGTTTCCCCTGACCGAAAACCGTTGGGAAGGTCTTGTCAAGTTAAGTTCTTAATCTTAGCTTCTAACTTTTTTTGAGTCGAATTAACCATTGACAAATATGATTTACCGATGTCAATGCCATAATAATTTGCAATCATCAGAAGGACAAAAAGAATATCGCAAATATCATCTTCTAAATCGATTTCTTCCTGTCCATCTCTTAGCTTTCTATACCCCTCTTGGATCATAATACTATCAGCGAGAGTGCCAGTTTCTGCAAGAAGCTCAATGACAAAGGTCTCAACAGTCCAAGGCTTTCCTTCAACTTGACTAAATTTTTTTTGAAGCTCAACTGTTTGCTTTAATAGTTCTTTAACGGTAATTTCCTGATTCATTGATTCGTATTTTTATTGTTGGGTTAATTCTTTATTTTACTACTTATTGTTCATCTTTTCTAAAGATACTTCCCCTTAAAACGAGTTGGTAATTAATATCTTTAACAATCAACGGAAAATTTAGTTGATGAAGGAGAAAAGTATAATCTTCTTGCTTGATTTCTTCAAATATTTCAACGGCATATTGAGTAATTTTAAAATCACATTTAATGCTCAGTTTATCAAGTAAACTTTTAACGGTTTCTCGACTAGGGATAGAACGTGCATTTTCACAAATATTGCGTTTCCAGATAGGACATTCACTCCCTTTACAAATTGGATCTCGATATAAGGTAGCGTTGTAGTCTGGTATGGATAAAGCTAAACTAACAGCGCAAGAAGTATGCTTGTATAGAGGATAATTAGGGTAATTGACTGAAGCTAAGGATCTGAGTCGTTCCTCAACTCCTTCAGGAATATAGTCGCCATAAGATTTTGCTAAACTCTGAGGTATTTCCAGATCAGGATTTTTCTGATAAATCGGATAAAGGGAGGGATTTAGCTTCAATCCAATATACACAGATGCCATCGAATATTGAGCGACTAAGTCTAGAACACTCTGCAAAACTTCAGTCGTACCATTAACTGTCAGTAACGGTCTCCAAAAATGAATTCTGCGTAATTGACGTTCAGAAAGATTTTTGAAGTTCTGGCGATTTTCTTCTGGATTAACACCTTTTTCAACGCTTCTAGGAAGACCAGAATAACTGAGGCAAAAAATTGGTCTGGTATATTTCAGGTTAGATATTTCATCTAGAAAATACTCTGGGATTAGTTTTTTAGTAACAACAGCAACAGGATTTATAAGTTGACGCTCTTCTAAAAGCTTGAAAAATTCCAGGATATAAGGAACATTACATGGAAGAAATGAGTCAGTTCGATTTCCGAAGCATAGGACGGTTTTGTGCGGAATGAAATACCTGTGACTAACCAATACCTCAACGATTTGTGGAATAGAATAAACAAGTTGCGGTTTAACGCCAGTCCAGTCAGTTATTTGCATATAGCAGTACTGGCAATTAAGTTGGCAGCCAATAATCGGATCTACTGAAATCCAGCTATCGTGATATTGTATAGGAGAATAGTGATAGTTTGAGTTTAATTGTTCGAGAAGATTTTTCATTGTTTTTCAAGCAACGAACTTAGGGCTTTTTGAAATTGCTCTGTGTTTTTATTAAAGTTTTCATTATTTTCTCCCAAGAATTCTTCTAGCGAAGTACTCCTCTCTAAGAGAAAATCAAAATGCTTCTCAAGGAGAGAGTAACACTCATAGTCCTTATTTGGAGGCTCTTGTTTTCTAAATTCAAAAACCCAGAAATTGTTTTCAGTTCTGAGGGCAGGTGTTGGTTTAGCCCAAAGATAAGGATCGTAGAATACGGAATTACTGGTAAAGAATAAGGAACAATTCACAGCATCTTCCGTAACTTTTATCGTTACATTATATTTTTGGCTCAATTCTTTGAGTCGTTCGACTGTTATCTTTTCTTGCCACTGGTGATGTGTAACACGATTGGCTAAAGCTCTTGTTTTCGCAAACTCCGAGAAAGGGGATTCAAGCACTACAGTCAACTGAGCTTCGCCCTTCACTACAGCATCGCCCAGACCTACTTGCCAAACTTTCCCTTGAGCATTTAAATAGTTAGCACCTGAGCTGGCTACTAAGCGGAAGGTTTTCTGTCCAGAGCTAGTAAGTTCTTCTTCAACGAGTTCTTTAACCCTTACCTCTCGTAAAGGATTGTCAACTTTAATTCTGAAGGCTGATTTTAAACTACTTTTTTCTAGGGCTTCAAGTAGATGAATATTATATGCTATTTGTGGAATTTTACACTTACGTGCTAAGGTATCACGCAAGTGTTTTTCTGCTTGTTTTAGATTTTCGATTTCGCTTTTTAATTTATAATTTTCATCACTAAATGTTGATAAACGTTTCTCTAATTGCTTCATATTTATGCCAGGAACCCATCCTGTCAATTCATAATATGGGTCGCTCGTAAATTCAATTAAAGATTCAAATATTCCCAATTTTATATCATTTATATTGTCACAAATTTTGCACATTCTTTGACGAACTTGATTTTTAAACTCTTGGTATTTTTGGGGATTGTCTAATTCAAAAATACCTCTAAAATCTCCTCCATTGGTTGCAAGGCTTACGGTTTTTCTGTTGAGAAAATCATTGGTTAAAACAAGAGCAAACACTGGTATACTTTTCTGGACTGCATACTCGTACTCTAACTGAATATAGCTGTTTCCAGTTTTTGGCTCTATACTGCCATACCTTCCTCCAAGAATTAGCATAAATATATCTGACTCATCAATCCAACGCTTGATAACTGCTAACTGGGAGTCATTGCCTGCAGCGAACAACTCCATCCCTGCGGGGATATGATGCGCTTTTAAAATTACTTCTACCGCCGCTTGCCTTTCTTCAATTAAATCTGTATAAGTCGAGGAAATGAATATCTGAAGTTTTTTATCCATTATCTTTTCCCCTCCCCAGTAGTAGGTGATGTTGACTCGTTTTCTTCGGTAATTATCCAGATTTTGTCTGGGGGAGAAATTTCTGATGACATAAGTCTGATGACATAAGATTGATTACTTAAACTGCTTTGGGTTTAACTGACTTCTTCATAGAAGCTTCTATTTGTGCCATCCTTGCTTCCAACTCTGCTACCTTTTGGCTGAGGGGTAAATTTTCAACGCATCCTAGGTATTGAGCCAAGGCACCAACTACTACTTCAGTCTTAGATGCACCAGTTTGATCCATGTAGGTGTTGAGCTGTTCCAAAAGGTAGGGGGGAATCCTGATCACAATTTGAGGTCTAGCCATAACACGCAATTTTTTTTACCTTAATATTACCAGCTGCATAATGGAGTATTACTATTATCAAAGTAATAGGTAAACTTTCAAACAGGGAAGGACAAACCAACCCATCACAGAACGGTAGTAAATCAGGGGACAAAAAACTGTGACCTTTAAATGCAAGTGGAGCAATGGCTAAAAATTGGGCGATCGCTATTGGAATAAATCAATACGACAACTTGCAATCGCTCAAATATGCCCAGCGAGATGCTGAAGTGATGAAAGATTGGTTTGAGCGGTCAGCAAAATTTGACAAGGTGTTTCTTTTTACTGAAAATTCTCCGGATATTCCCACCCATCCCCCTATCTCTACCAAGCCTACCTACGGTCGTTTGCGGCGATTTTTCCGGGCGCAATTTGAAAAACCCTTGCTCTTGGCAGGAGACAATCTTTGGTTTTTCTTTGCAGGTCATGGCAAGCGTTATGCTGACCGTGACTATCTGATGCTATCTGACAGCGATCCGGGTGATGTAGAAAGCAGTGCCTTGTCTGTAAGTTGGATTAGGGAGAGGCTACGGCGATGGGGTGCGGATAATGTGGTTATGTTTTTAGATGCTTGCCGGGATACTGGGGCTAGGGATGGAATTGGCATTGGCACAGAACAACAGCCAGGAGTGATTACCTTCTATGCTTGTAGTCCCAACCAACAGTCATATGAAATTGAGCAATTAGGTCACGGTTCATTTACTCATACGTTGTTAGAAAGTTTGCAGATACAGGGAGAAGGAAACTGCGCCACGGTAGAGCGGCTGTATCAACGTTTACGCTATCGAGTCCGCGAAATCAACCGTAAGTATCAAAAACCTTTGCAACAACCATATGCGATCGCAGAACCTGCCACAAAACTGCACTTAATTTTGTTACCCGATTACGCCACCCTAGCTGATATTAACCAGCTGAAGCTGGATTCTTATCAAGCTGAAGTCAAAGGAGATTGGGAGTTAGCCAGACAGCTATGGATTCATGTGAATGTAACAGCTAGGGGTTCAGATATGGAGGCAATTGAGGCATTTCCAAGAATTACTAGAAACCAAACATCTCATCAGGAAAACAGGTCAGAAACTTCTCAACCCCTAACTATTGACGGGGGAGAGTTTTTAATGGTGGCTTCTCAGCAAGGAAACCGATCTGTAGTCTCTGGTGTTGCACCCACCCAAGAAGTAAATTTACAGGTGCTTCACTTTGAGGTAGTGACAGTAAATACACAAGGCAAGCAAGTTCAGAAAGAAAAACGCCAAGCCAAATATTTTACAGAAGACCTTGGTAACAACATCACCCTAGAAATGGTCACCATTCGCGGTGGTACATTCATGATGGGTTCGCCAGAAGGGGAAGGATATGACTATGAAAAGTCCCAGCATGAAGTCACAGTTCCATCCTTCTTCATGGGTAAATATCCAGCGACACAAGCACAGTGGAAAGCCGTAGCTGCATTAGACAGAGTTAACCGTGACCTAAAACCATATCCATCGATATTTAAAGGCGATGACCGTCCTGTAGAGATGATCTCCTGGTACGATGCGGTTGAGTTTTGCGATCGCCTCTCCAAGTATACAGGTAAACACTATCGTCTCCCCAGTGAAGCAGAATGGGAATATGCTTGCCGTGCTGGTACTACTACAACGTTTCACTTTGGCGAAACTATTACTACTGAAATAGCAAACTATCGCGGGACAGACTGGAATTATGAAGGGAGATTATACCCAGGCCATTACGGTGAGGGTCCAAAGGGTAAATTCCGTGAACAAACCACAGATGTAGGCAGTTTTCCACCCAACGCTTTTGGCTTATATGATATGCATGGGAATGTTTGGGAATGGTGTGCTGACCATTGGCATGAGAACTATAAAGGAGCGCCCAAAGATGTTAGTGTATGGGTAAAATCTGATGATAATGATAATATTTCTCAAGTGCTGCGCGGTGGCTCGTGGGACAGCAGTCCTGAAAATTGCCGCTCTGCCTACCGCAACTTCTACAGCCCCGGTCTCATGTTCAGCTACCTCGGTTTTCGGGTGGTGTGCGTTGCTGTGCCGTAGCTTGCTTCCCGTTGGCGTAGCCGCCCTGTAGGGGCAGATATAGCGTAGCTGGTACTATTATGTGCAAACTAAACAGTATAGTTTAATTACCATTATGGAAATAAAGGGATTAAACCAAGCAAACGTCGATTCCAAAGGCTATTCGGTAAAACTCCCACACTCCTCCTCCAATACCCCCAACAACCTCTCCTCCAACGCTGTCAAATAAGGTCGCCTCAACTCCCCCAAACTCTTCAAAACCCCACGTCCTGCTGATTCCATATCTGGTGAATATAGTCGGCGAATGCGATCGCACACTTTCCTCATCTCCTCACACTCACCATCAGAGTAATCCTTAGACTTCAGGTGTTGCAGTGCAATGGTGTATTCTCCATCCCAAGCGGTAACAGTGCAGCTAAAATCATGTACTTCACTGACAATGCACCAACATCCACCTTTACCCTTCAGTTCTGGGTTATCCTTGGGGATAATTTGACACACTTCCCCCACACGGTAAGGATTGGGCACTTTGGTCCGTTCCATAACACGCTGCACAATGTCTTTCACAACCCGTCCTGATGGTACTTTACCACCTGCTGACTCTACTGCTTCCTGCCAAACCTCACGCTGCTGGGATGGTTCTAATTTGGTTAGTGGTCTAACTTGGCGTTCACTGGTGGGCAGAATTTGTAAACCATTGGGACACATTTGGTTTTGGTTTGGCTCACCTTCAGTTTGTGTCCCAATGGGACACATTTGAGCAAGGTTATCAACAACATCCGCAGCATCAATTAATCTGTAAGGATGGCGACGCTCAAACCCAAACCTATCACGGCAATACTCCTCAAAGGTCTTGTGTGTAGAACGGTACAATCGCCTATCCCTCAATGACTGCAAGGCTTTCCCTGCTTCATAAAATGCCCGTTCCACCTTACGCTCAAGGTAAAGACGTTCCCGTTCCTCATCTGGTGTCAGTTCTTCTGTTTCAACAACTTCTACTGATACACTCTTGATATCAACATCCGGGGTCTGTGGCTGTTTACCCTTGCTACTCATGACTCCACCTCCAGCCCAAAGTGAGCCGCCGCATCCTGCCAATTGTTCGGGTACATCCTCTTGAGGTCTTCTAACGTAAAATTAGAGTCCGCCGCCGTTTTGACTGGTAATCTAGCTCCCATTGGTTCAACTGGTTGCCTACTTATTTGAAACAGGAACACCCCACGGGGATTATCTATGATTTCCCAAGTACGTTCCACATGCGCCACTGCACCGTAAGCTTGGGAAAGGTCATGAGATGCAATGACTTTCCTAACCCTCCCATCCAACGGTATTGCCAATTCCTGCAACTTATTCCTCAAGTCCTGGGGTATTTGAGAATCTTTCTCAGTTGGTGCAGAATTTGTGTGCTGTTGTGGTTTTGAAGGTGAAGGCAGGGTATTGGATATGTGGGTGAAAGAAGAACCAGAATTTGTGACATTCGTTGGTGAAGATTTTTGGTTTTGACTTTTAACCTGTGGTGCTGGTTCTGGTGGCGTAGTTTCTTCTGATGAAAATTTTTCAACCGTCCCCTTGGTCTGGTTGGTTTGAACAGTTTGAATAGTCTGAAGAGAGCCAGAATCATTTACTGGCAAGGGTTTCGAGTCGTGACTTTCTGAAGTCCCAGAATCCGTTCTGACATCCCGTAATTCATTCTGGGATTCCGTAATCAATTCTGGATTGTCAGAATCCACTAATTGTTGACAATCAATAAGTTCTGTTTGTTGAGAAGATGTCCATTGAATCAAAACTTTACCAGTCTTAATATTGATAATTTCCAGCTTTCTTAACTTGCCCAATGCTTCATAGACACTGCTTTCTGGAATCAACCACCGCAGGGAAAATTCTTTGGGGACAATTTCAATGGGGCGATCGCAAAAAGGATTCTCGTAACGCAGAGCTAAATGGACGTAAGCTGCATTGTTGATGAGCTTGGTCTTCCTCAAAGCCATCAGCTCTGACTTCTGCAAAGGATAGAATCCTCCAACAACCTTTTGGTTGCCGGTTCGCTCAGGAACTGGTAGATGTGTCATGATAGATGTAATTGAAATTTAGTGAATTTCCCCGCACCTCGTCACAGGGCGGGGTTTTTCGTGATAACTGAAAAGCAACTCAAGAACTCAAAGCTTGAGGTACTAATTTTGTTATTTAGTTATCATAAACTATTAGTTGAGCAATAATAAATCATTAGTTTATAATTATATATAAAAGACAAACAGGCAATTTATAGTTGGGGAATATTGAATGGCTAAAACAGTAATGAAGGTAAGGAAAGTAATAGATGTAGAAGTACCAGGTCTGGGGGAGAGAATTAAAGAGGCGAGAGAAACAGATAGACGTTCTTTGGCTGAAATATGCCGTCAAATGCCTATGTCTGTTATGAATTGGTACAAAATAGAAGCTGAGGAGACAAAAGCCTTACCAATTCAAACTTTACGACGCATTGAAGAGGTGCTGGGAGTAGACTTTGGTGTGAGTATTGATGATTAGTTCCGTAATGGAGCGAGGGAGCCGTCCTGCGATAAGCCGGAGGCTTGACGCTCCGCGTATCGCATGGTTGGGTAGTGGCTTTCTAAGAGTGCTTACGCCCATCGCTCATCGGAATTTGTCACACGCATTTCCTTCTGCATTTGGGAAAGTCTAAACAGTATGAGCGAGGTTGAAGGTAAGCGATCGCTATTCGAGCGAGGAAAATTGAGGAGAGCGATCGCCCCCAGAGTAAACCGTCTTGCCTCACCCCAAACCCCTGGAGGCTGCCTTGAAAAAAAGCAATGTAAGTGCGACCTCTTCAAAGACTCGCAGTAATCAGTTGAAGACTGTCGCCAAGGCGTTGGATGAGTTGATTGGGGAGTTGGAGAGGGAATAAAAGAGCTTTTCTTATGGCTCCACTTGATGGGAAGTGAGAAAAGTAATTACTTACTATTGAAGGGATTGCATTTTACTGCAATTCTAATCATATTAAATCAAAATATGTCATTTTTATAACTGTCATAGTCAAATACTATTTTCTGAGAGTTTATATAATCTGCATATTAGTAGTATATGAGTAAATATCATGGGGATTAAGTCTAATAGATCAATAGTACTTTGAGTATTTAAGTATTAAAAAAGACATTAAGAGGACTTGAGCATAATTTTGGATTTCCATGATTTGTGAGTTCATCTAACCACAGTTCAAAGAAGCTCGCTTTGTATAGATTATGGCGGAAAACAGAGAACTAGGGCGACGTGATATTAATACAGGCACTGGTAATTACAACGAATTTATCGGTAGAGATTATATTCAAGCTGAGCAAGTACACATTGCTAACTACTACTACCGTAAAGATGTAACTTATACACCTGTTAAGTCTGTTGATGCTGCTGATGAAAATCTCCCCTGTCCATATCGTGGTTTGTTTCACTTTGATCCAAATGACGCGGAGTTTTTCTTTGGACGTGAGGTATTCGTAGAAGAACTTTTCGAGGCGACTCAAAACCGCAATTTTATACCCGTGTTGGGTGCATCTGGAAGTGGTAAATCTTCGGTGGTTTTGGCTGGATTGGTTCCCAAGCTGCAACAAGAAGAGCACTGGTTATTTACTCACTTCCGTCCTGGTTCCGACCCTTTCCATGCCCTATCCTTGGCACTTGTTCCTCTTTACACACAAGACCTGGATAATACTGATAAGATAATTCAAGCTCGTAAGTTAGCACAATCCCTCGGTAAAGGTGAAATCCTTTTGAATGACGTATTTGCCCAGATTCACCAAAATCATTCTAATAGTCGAGTGTTGTTAATTGCTGACCAATTTGAAGAGCTTTATACCCTGTGTGGCAATCAGAAAATTCGTCTTAGTTTTCTAGACACTTTATTAGCTAACTTTCAATCTTTTCCTTCTCAATCCCAATACAATCATGTGCTAGTTACAACAATGCGGGCGGATTTTTTAGGGAACGCCCTCTCTTATCGTCCATTTGCAGATGTGTTGCAAAATGCTGACATCAAGCTGGGACCAATGAACCGTGAGGAACTTACAAAGGTAATTGAAAAGCCTGTTGACAAGTTGGAGCTGGGGGTAACTTTTCAAGAAGGACTGGTAAAACGTATTTTGGATGATGTGGATTCGGAACCAGGAAATTTACCTCTGTTGGAGTTTGCATTAACAGAATTGTGGAAACGACGAAGGGGTAAACAGCTTACTCATGCAGCTTATGAGGAAATTGGTGAGGTAAAAGGTGCCTTGGCTGGTCATGCTGATGAAAATTATCACAAATTGAGTAAGACTGAGCAAGAACAGGTACGGCGAATTTTCATCCAATTAGTGCGTCCGGGAGAAGGAACAGAAGATACGCGACGACTGGCAACTAAAGGAGAATTAGGAGAAGCAAACTGGGTATTGGTGAAACAGTTGGCGGATGCGCGATTAGTAGTTACTAGTCGTAATGCTGCGGATCAGGAAACAGTGGAAGTTGTTCATGAAGCACTAATTCGCAATTGGGGTAAATTTCAACAATGGATGAAAAGCGATCGCAACTTTCGAGGTTGGCAAGAAAAGCTCAGGGTAGCAATGCATCAATGGAAAGAGGCAAATCGGGATGAAGAGGCATTGTTACGAGGTATGCCACTGACTGTAGCACAAGAGTGGCTAAAGGAACGTTCGGTAGAATTGAGTGTCACTGAGCAGGAATATATCAGACAGAGTGTGGCACTACGCGATCGCCTAGTTAGAGAAAAAGAAGAACGGGAGCAGCGAGAACTGCAACTTATCCGGGAACTACTGGAACAGGAAACAAAGGCACGCCAAGCAGAGAATAAAGCACTCAGAGTATCTCAAACGAGGACTAAGTTGGCATTTGCGACGGCGGGTTCTGCGATCGCTGTACTACTAGTGTTGGGATTTTCGTTTTGGCAACAAGGACAATCCCAAAGAACAATTGAAGCTGTTTTCTTAGGAGCGAATACAACCGAAATTGTCAATTCTCTGCCCAAGCTTCACAAAGAGGCTGATAACCTTAAAAGCAGAGTAGATAGATTGAATAATCATGCAGAAAATTCAGATAAAGCGATTACCTACTACCGTAACCATAAACGACAATTAAATAAATTATTTGCTTATTACCGAAATATTATTAATGCTACAGGTAATCTCAAATTAAAAGTTAATGAATCTGATAAAAATCGCCTTCAAACAACTTTAATAAAAGCTGAAAAATCACTTGCACAAATGATATATAAATACAGGATTCCAAAACTAAAATTGGAGCTAAAACAACCTAATCCCAACTTTGGTCAACTGTTACCTAATAAAAAAAGGACAGAATTTGAGCAACAATATTCAGGTGCTTTACGGACAACCTATGAAATTTTAATGCGTAGTTCTGGAGCAGGAGCGGATCTGAATAACGACGGTTACATAAGGGATAGACAAGAGGCTAATCAAATGCCTTGTGAAATTTTACGAGAAATTGAAAGACTATGGCGCGAAGCAACTGATGGACGTTGTGGTTGGTATGGAGAAGAAGGTCAATACGAAGATGCTGACTGTCGTGAATTACCACCAGATAGAAATACCCTTTACGTGTCAATATTTGAATTTACTCAAGAATATGCGATCACACGTATCAAAGATTGTGGCATATCACCAAGATAAGTAACTAAAAAAATATCGTTATGGTAATTACTCTTGAAAAATGAGCTAATTTTTATACTTTATATGAACTCAAAATACTAGGTATTAAATTATAAGAAATATCGATGAACAAGTTAAATTTATGGGAAAAAGTAAATACAAAAACTGTATGCTCTCCTAATTGGTTAATTCTCATGGTAGCAGTTGGACTATTCCCTATTTTTGGTTGGGGAATGGTTGTTAAGAGTTATGCTTCCCATGAAGCTAGACCTCGAACTGCAACCTTTTATAAAGTAAAAGGCAATGTGAGAGTATACCCAAACGGAAGTAGCCCAGAAAAAACACCAAATCAACATCCGGTGTTAAGAAGTTCAGCAACAGTGAAAGATAAATTATTGGTTGTAGGCGATTCTAAGTCTTGGGCTCATTTGCAATTTTGGAAGAAACAACCAAATAAAAGCCGAAGAATAGATCCTCTAGTACAAGCAGGTGTTAATAAAACTCTTACCGAATATACTTTTGCCTGTCATGCTAAAGTCGGTACTACTGTATTTGCTTGGGGACTGACACCAGTAGGCTTTAGTGCTTGTGAACGCATTGTACTTGGCATGGCTAATTGGAAAACAAGTAAAAATGGTAATTATTTTGCAGAGAAGTCAGCCATCAAAGCAGCAGATCGAGATGCTCAAATTGCTGATAATCTTACCCCTTCTCTTGAAGAGATTACCATTTCTCGGTCTAAACAAAAGACTTTAATATATGCCCACAATTTAAACGCAAAATTGTCAATTGATGTGCTTGTGGGAGCTGTGACAATTAACTCCCTCGCTGGACAGATAACTGTGGAAGCCGGAACTAGATATATCTATTCTGGTGATGGTACTCAAGGAACGACAAGTAGTATCAATCCTGCGGAAGTCTCGAAGTCGCCATCTGTTGAGACATTCTTAGAACCAGAGAACTGGTCTAAAGAAGTCTCTAGTCTAATCAAAGAATTCCGAGCAATTCTTACAACAAACGCTCTAACAACTCCCACAGAAAACCCTTCCCTTACCTCAGAGAATAAGGAAGCATTGAATGCCCATAATAAATGGCGGAAGCAAGTTGGTGTACCACCATTGCGTTGGTCAAATCAATTAGCTAAATATGCCTCTGATTGTGCGAAGAAGATAACAGCACAAGGAGGTAAACTTGAACATTGTAGAACTGGTGAAAACTTGTTCTGGGCTAGTGGTCGTCGATGGTCGCCAAGCGAAGTAGTCGATCGATGGGGAAAGGAAGTCAAAAACTACAATTATTCTACGAATAGTTGTAGTGGTGGAGAATGTAAGCACTATACCCAAATTGTCTGGAGAGATAGTAAAGAAGTGGGGTGTGGGGTTTCCCGTTCTGGTAGAGAAGAAGTATGGGTTTGTAATTACAACCCTCCGGGAAACTTCATCGGTCGAAAACCTTATTAACCAATTAACCAACTACTTAGTAAAACTTGATCATAGTTATCACAGGAGGAAGTGTAAGCATGAGTGGCGATCGCAATATCCAAACAGGTGGTGGTAATTACAACGAACGCATCGAGGGTGATTACATCCAACAACAAGGCTCATTTGGAGTTGGCGTTAACAAAGGAGAAATCAAAGCCGAGAAAATAGCAGGAACCATCAATGAAGCCCAACAACAAACCCTTGTCGAAGCCGCCGCAGAAATTCAAGCATTACTCGAACAGTTAGAAAAGTCCTATCCCACCGACACAACCACAGGTAAAATGGCATTAGCCACGGAAGCGATCGCACAAATTGAAAACAACCCCAATTTAACAGCACGTATACTCAGCGCATTGAAAGTAGGTAGTGTTAAAGCTTTCGAGCAATTCCTCAGTCACCCTGCTGCTAGTTTTGTAATTGGGGCTTTGGAAGACTGGCAGAAGAGTAAGGTAAGTGAACCGTAGTTTGCCTGTGTTTGGATTAAACGTGGTTGGGTGCGATCGCACTAATATAATCTTGCGCTTGTGCTTCCGTAACACTATCCCAATGAAGGCGTGCATCTCGACTCTATTATCCCGATATCAAACTTCTCCTACGTGTAAGTGGATTGCTCCTTAACTTGCGTAGGAGAAATTTAGTCATTTTAGTTGAGCCTAGAGACTCTGAGAGCGACAGGCGACGATTATAGCGAAAGCAACTGCTCCAACTGCAATTATGCCAGCGACCCAATTAACCATCATCGCTAGAGGAATTAATGGAATAGCGATCGCACCCAGTGCAAGGATAATTGCAACGGGTTTACCACCAGGTTTAATCAATGGAGCAGCAAAGCCCATCCATTCGATTGACTCACTCTTACTAGGTTCTAAAGCGTTTTTAATTTGCTCTGCAACGTCGATGACCGATGATTCTTGCTTTTCGATAGCATTTTGCGGAGCGTTTTGAATTTGAGTTTTAGAATACTCGTTCTCTCTATCCATAGAGATCTCCTACAGAATTGGACGTTTAACTCGTCAAGCTGCCAACTTGATATTTCCAATTCTAATAAGTGCAGACAAGTATTAGCCACAATAATATAGTCAAAAAATAGGTTTTCTTTTGTCCAGATAAAATTTTTTTTTGGGTCAGTATTTGCTTTTTAAAAAGACCAAATGAGCCAAATGAGCAAGTCTTGACCAATATGAGCGTTAACACTTTGTCTATAAATTAGCGAAGGGGTATATTTTTGGCGTAGAAGACTTTGCGTACTTTTAAGTTGGCAGCTTGAATAGTACTTGAGTTAAACGCCACTCTGACTAATAGTCATACCCCTTCACATCTTATACTAGCTTAAGGAACTCAAATTGAACTCATTGAAATAGCAAACTTGAAACTTTATCTGCTTGTATAGATAGTTCGTCATTCAAGAGTGGAAACGTACAATTTAATTAAACAAATATCAGGAAATTTTAGCATTCATACTTAATTTAATACGGTATTTTTTTTAATACTACCCTTATATACTATACATTTTTTTATACACCAGCCATAAAAAAGTAAGCAATTTGAGTTTTATTTACAGGTCAGTTATTGACCATTTTGGTGACCAATATTAAGTCAAAAGGTTCAGGTAAATAACAGAAAAACACTAGCACCATTGAAAAAGCTTAATTTTTATTAAATGTACATTTGGACGCTTTAATAACTATCTGCTGAGCTAGTAATACTAGAGTCAATTGTTACACATAAGTAAAAGTACTTGAAAAAAAGGATACTAAGTCATTAGAATACTTAAAGTCCATTAAGCAGAAACCCTGTGGTGATAGCTCATATTGAGTACTTATAATGACGAGAACAACTTATAAGTTATCTAATAATGGCTTAGTTCAAATAGACAAAGCCAGACAACTAAAAGGATGGAATAAAACCTCCAAGGTGTGGGTAGAAGAAAGCATGAGTTCAGAATCTACATTAAAACGTTTTTTGAAGGGCGAAGCCATTTCAGGTGAACTTTTTATTAATTTATGCAAAGCTGTTGGTATAGAAAAATGGCAGGAGCTTGTTGATTGGCAAGATAACGATAGTACAAGAGCTAATTTTACAGAGAATATAAAAACATCAGATTCTCCAAATAATCAGTACACTTTGACTGTAAGCGGAATATTCACTGAAGTAAAAAAACGACAGATAGAAGGTCTTTTAGAAGTTTTAGAAGAATTACTATTGGAATCCAAAGTAGTTATTAAACCTCCAGAGTTAAAAAAGCCTACTGATTGACTTTGTTGATGAAGATTTTACGTATATAGTGTAATTTATTATTCAGTAAATTTGAATCTTAATTAGCTTTAATATTTGTAGCAATTAGCACTATTCTCAAAGTTAGAGAACAATAATCACTCCGTATGTTTGAGTATACAAAGTAATATTTATAAAATCAGATCGCACTTTCCGCTCACACACCACATTCACCAACTCCAATCCAAACCCCTGAGCAGACCTCCGGGGGCGATGCCCGTTTGCCCCAAAGCCCGCAGCCGTAAGCCCCAGACTCTCACGATTGACAAGTAGTCCCTCACTAGTCACCTGCATCAAGGGACACCATCCACGGTGGATTCATCTTGGCAATTTTGGCATATACCGGACATTGTTCTTCATGCGCTCCTGGTAAATACCCTGTACTCATCAAAAATTCCCCCACTATTTCACCACCTGTAAACCGAAATGTTTTTTTAAACAGCTTTGTCCACTCTGGTTTACTGAGGGGGTGAAAGTAATCTAACCAGGCTGCAAATGACCCATATTCATTTCTGATATCAACCAAACGGCGAGCATTTTCAATCGCTGCGTTAATTTTTAGGCGATTGCGGATGATTCCCGCATCATTGAGTAGGCGAGTGCGATCGCTTTCATCATATGCTGCAACTGTATCAATATTGAAATTATGGTAGGCGTGGCGAAAATTTTCACGTTTCTTGAGAATGGTCAACCAAGAAAGCCCTGCTTGATTAATTTCCAGGATGAGGCGTTCAAACAGAAGATTATCGTCACGCAATGGAAACCCATATTCATTGTCATGGTATGGGCTATGAAAAGGATGACCGAGTGCAATTTGGCAATAACTGCTCATTTCTAAATTTGGTTTAAAGCACAATATTTATACCCCACCAGCAGCGATAAGTTAAAGGCTGTCACCAGGGCGTTGGATGAGTTGATTGAGGGGTTGGAGGAGGGCTTAATTCAGCAATCCAACCCAAGCAAGCTGAAGTTCTGGATGAAATGCAAGTTACATCGATGCGAAATTATCCGGGATCGTATCGTGTACATTTGTACTTTTGTTTAAGTACAATTATTTATAAAACCTCCTTCCCTATTACAGTCATGCACATTAGCATTGCAGATGACCTCAAGAAACGGTTCCATGCAGCTTGCGTCTTACGAGGGCGAAAAATGAGCCAAGTAGTGACGGAACTGATTGAGCAATGGTTAAAAACTGATGATGCTTTGGGTCGCAAGAAGTCAATCTAGCAATTTCCTTACCATCGCAACTATCTGCAAGGGGCGCATTGGAAAGAATTGTCAAGAAAACTAATAGTTTTCTTGATGTAAATACATGGCGAGAACAGTTAGGTAAAATTGAAGCGCAAGTTTGCCGGATAGAAATAACCCAAAATAATAATTTTCAGTCTTTTGGTACTGGTTTTTTAATTGCCCCAAATGTAGTAATTACTAATTATCACGTCATTGAACCCGTAATATTATCACAAGCTACCCCCAACAATGTGATTTTACGCTTTGACTACAAAAAATTACCAGAAGGGAAAGTTATTAATCCAGGTACAGAATACCGCTTACTTGAAGATGATTGGTTAATTGATAAAAGTCCTTACGTAGAAAATAGTTCACCGACACTCGATGGATTAGACTATGCATTGTTGCGTGTGGATGGAGTACCTGGAGAGGAAACTATAGCTAAAAACGACCCCAACGCTTCACAACGGGGATGGATTAACTTACCAAAAGAGCCATACTATAAGTTTCTACCCGATACCCCGCTATTAATAGTACAGCATCCCGATGCCAAACCATTGAAGCTGGCATTTGACACGGAGGCTATTATTAATATTAACGAGAATGGTACAACTGTTAAATATAAAACCAATACTGAACCTGGTTCCTCCGGTTCACCATGTTTTGATATTAACTGGAATTTAGTCGCCTTACATCGCAGTGGCGACCCTAGTTACAATCCAGCTTACAATGCTGGAAGTCCTTTTAGTGCAATTTGTGCGCGTTTAGAAAAGCAAGGTTTATTAGAAGAATTGTGTAGTGGTAAAGCAATGTGGTGAATGTTTTTCTGAATTAATAACATATGTAAAAATATGGGTTTATCCGGTCAACAACGTAAAGAACTACAAGATGCTTTAATTGATGCTTTCCCTGATAAATCATCACTAGAGCAAATGCTGTCGTTTGAATTAGATAAAAGCCTAGATACAATTGCAGGGGGTAATAATTTACAAGACATTGTTTTTAACTTAATAAAAAAAGCAGAAGCTGAGAATTGGGTTGAGAACTTAATTGATGCTGCACTTTTGTCAAACCCTAGAAACCAACTCTTAGCAAAAATAAATGAAGAAATAAATATAGAAAAGAACAAATTAAATGTAATCAAACCTAGCAACCCTATGGTTATTAGATTAGAAAACATCCCCAGAAATGGCTTTCAGGCATCAGAAGTAGGAGTTGATTACACTCAACTAGCAATGAAACTTTATGCCCAAGATTTTAAGGCAGCAGACAAAGAGACAGCAAAGGTAATGCTTTGGGTTGCTAGGCGAGAAAAAGAAGGTTTTTTGAGGGGACAGGATATAGAAAAATTTCCATGTCGTGACTTGGGCACAATAGACCAACTTTGGCTGGCTTCCAGTGGTGGAAAATTTGGGTTTAGCGTACAAAAGCAAATCTACTTAGAGTGCGATAAGAATTGGGATAGTTTTTGTGATAGGGTACGGTGGACTTTAGAGGGCAGGTATTTGTCGTATTCAGAACTAAATTGGGATTTACGAGGGATGTGGGGACATTTACCTTACCCGATTTTTTTGTCATTTTGGGTTACTCCCTTTGGGGATGAATGTGTGAATGATGGTCGAGGAAAACTCCCTACAAACACTATGGATAGGGTGATTAAAGATATTTTTAGGTTTAAGAGAAAGGCTGAGGATGATTTTATTCGTGGGATATTCAGAGGAGATTTTCGACGGCGTTACCCGGCGGGGGTAAAGGAGGGGTACTCTTCTCTCGCGCAGAGGCTCTCAAACTGTAACATATAGACGTTCCAGTTCTTTAATAAAAATTGGTTATGGGTATCCGTTTGTTTCCAAAGGCTATTCAGTAAAACTCCCATACTCCTCCTCCAACACCCCCAACAACTTCTCTTCCAATTTTGTCAAATAAGGTCGCCTCAACTCCCCCAAACTCCTCAAAACCGCACGGGCTGCTGACTCCATATCTGCTGAATACAACTTGGCAATTCGTAAGCACATCCCCCTCATCTCCTCACACTCACCATCTGAATAATCCTTGGACTTCAGGTGTTGCGGTGAAATGGTGTACTCCCCATCCCAAGCAGTAACAGTGCAGCTAAAATCGTGTACTTCACTGACAATGCACCAATACCCACCTTTACCCCTCAGTTCTGGGTTATCCTTGGGGATAATTTGACACACTTCCCCCACACGGTAAAGATTGGGTAATTTGGTACGTTCCATAATCTGCTGCACAATGTCTTTCACAACCCGTCCTGATGGTACTTTACCACCTGCGGTTTCCACTGCTTGCTGCCATACTTCACGCTGTTGGGATGGTTCTAGAGAGGTAAGTGGTCTAACTTGGCGTTCACTGGTGGGTAAGATTTGTCCACTATTGGTTGTCAAATCTGATGTTTTACTGGTGGATAGGATTTGTGAACTATTGGTTGTCAAATTATCAATGGGCAAATTTTGACAACCATTGGTTGTCAAATTATCGTATACACCAGCAGCAGCAATCAAATAGTTAGACTTTTGCCTACTATGCCCAAACCGAGAGCGGCAATACTCCTCAAAAGTCTTGTGTGTAGAACGGTACAACCGCCTATCCCTCAATGACTGCAAAGCTTTCCCTGCTTCATAAAATGCCCGTTCCACCTTGCGCTCAAGATAAAGACGTTCCCGTTCCTCATCTGGTGTCAGTTCTTCAGCTTCAACAACTTCTACTGATACACTCTTGATATCAACATTTGGGGATTGTGGCTGTTTACGGTTCCTACTCATAACACAACCTCCAGCCCAAAGTGAGCCGCCGCATCCTGCCAATTCTTCGGGTACATCCTCTTGAGGTCTTCTAACGTAAAATCCCAGTCCTGAGCCGTTTTGACTGGTAATCTAGCCCCCATTGGTTCAACTGGTTGTCTGCTGATTTGAAACAGAAACACCCCACGGGGATTATCTATGGTTTCCCAAGTACGCTCCACATGCGCTACTGCACCGTAAGCTTGGGATATGTCATGAGATGCAATGACTTTCCTTACCCGACCATCCAACGGTATTGCCAACTCCTGCAACTTATTCCTCAAGTCCTGGGGTATTTGAGAATCTTTCTCACTTGGCGCGGAATTTGTATGCTGTTGTGGTTTTTGTGGTGAAGGCAGGGTATTGGATATGTGGGTAAAAGAAGAACCAGAATTAGTGACATCCGTTGGTGAAGATTTTTGGTTTTGACTTTTAACCTGTGGTGCTGGTTCTGGTGGCGTAGTTTCTTCTGATGAAATTTTTCCAACCGCCCTGGTCTGGTTGGTCTTAATAGTCTTAATAGTCTTAAGAGAACCAGAGTCCTCTGCTGGCAAGGGTTTTGACGGTTGATATTCCGCGTTTGCGGACTGATACTCCGCGTTTGCGGACTGATACTCCGCATTTGCGGACTCGGACTCCGCGTTTGCGGACTCAATAAGCTTGGCTTGTTGAGAATATTCCTTTTTCTCGGAATGTTGACTAGAACCCTGTAGGTTGAAAACTTTGGTGGTTCCGTCTTTAAAATCAAAAATTCCCAGTCTTTGAAATTTAGCCTTGGCTTTAAAGTAAGCTGTCTTTTTGACCCCGCACTTAAGCATTAACTCAGATGGAGAGAATTTAGCACCGCGATCGCCAAAAGGATCAAGACTAACAAGGTAACACCAGATTCGCCACTCAGCAGCAGTTAACTTGGCTTCAAGCAGTTTATCCCTGACATTGGGTGTGAGCATGAAGAAGGATTCGCTCTTGGGGAGGTGTTTAGACATTATTGGTTCACCTCCTCCCTTCCAAATTGGGGGATGACTGCTACACCAGCCATTACCCTGGCTTTTTGACTGAGATTTGTGGATGTTTCAGTTTTTGGTGGGTAGAATGCACCTTCAATGCGATGTATCATGGTATTTACTAATAAAAAAAGGATGCCCCAACCTCTCTACAGGTAGGGGTTTTTCAATGTATAGATAGTCACTTCTCCCAAAGGTGTAAACCTAAGCCAAACTTGGCGCAGCAGCGACGCAGTGCAGAGGCTTCTGAATTACTCACCGGGTCACCATAACCGTCCACGTCGCTTTCTTCCTGCCCAGTACTTTCGCGGGTGAAATCCCCTTCTGCTGCTCGAATCATTAGCCGTCCTTCTACCACGGTGCGAGCGCCGAGATACTGAACTCTGACTTGCCAATCGTATCCAGGTGCATACATTTCCAACAGCCGGATATAAGTCATCCAGGGAACATAATTAACTTCCCCAGCTTTGACCAACTTCCCGTTTTTCCGCTTGAAGATTGGCTTTTTCTTCATCAGCCGTTGTGGTATGGGTTTCTGGAAATCTTGGAGGATGTCTAAAATGGGTCGCCGAAATTCACCAATTACTGACCTTTTACCGTTAGTATCTGATTGGTCTAATGTCCGCATTGCTTTCCCCTTGCACCACTGAGCGCGAGTCTAATTTTGATGGTTGATTTAGTTGGGGGTTTAAACATGGTTTTTACCCCAGCTACTATGGCTGGGGCGCTACTGGTTTAGAATTGCTCAAGAGTTATGGGTGTTGGGTTAAAACCTATGACTAGCTGGTAGTCGCGGTCTTCGTAGCCCATCAAATACCATTCATTTGAGTATTGCGGCGCTAATTTCCAGTCTCTGTCTCGTTCTCCAAGCTCAAACCAGTAGAGAATTTGATAATCCCGGTCTTCTTCTAGTGCCGCAATTTCGCGGTTAATGCCTGCAATGTCGTACATTAGATTTACCTCATGTTGTGGGGTAAGCCGAGGGGTAAATCTTTGGTCGGATCTCCCCCCTCGGTTTT
>JAAUYH010018462.1_pt1 | contig 21759 bp, 14 predicted proteins | sample 7278061 | NCBI WGS metagenome assembly JAAUYH01 (sample SAMN14350203, study PRJNA611818) | marine sediment metagenome | isolation source: surface marine sediment (0.6m) | place: French Polynesia: Moorea | collected 2018-08 | reverse complement strand
TAAACGAGTAAAAGTGAAGAAATCTAAAATTTGTATCCATTTGTTTAAGTCTGATTCAACCTCCAAATTATGATGCCTTTAAATGTAATGAAGAAAGCAGTAATGTATAGGGGAAATTTGGAATTTTACTCATATTTAATTACCTAATTAAATTGAAAATCAACCATACAAAGTCAGTTTTTTCTTGCTCTCTTAAGGACTTAAAACCCGTAGGTGATTGGTTGGCTTTTATCGTCATACTAATAAATTTATGGAAACAGTTGCAATAAGATTACTGTTCAATTAATTCAAAAAAACATCATCAACTAATTATTGATTCCTAGCATTGATCTGAATCAGAATTTTTGACGGACTTGTACTACAAAACAAGTTCAAAATGAATATTAGAATACTAATGCAATAGCTTCAGTAGTCTAAACATTAGAAACTAAAGTGCTTCTGATGCCGTACACTTTCGCAAAGTGTATAGCACTATCAGACTTGTTCACGTAATTGCAAAACTCTAGTATTAGGAATTTCGAGCTAACCCACTTCTCTCCATGTATATACATTAGATTACTTGTTTTATTTAATAAACTGAACATGGATTCCGTTAGAATTCGATTATAAAAATCCAAACGTATAAGAAAGGAGATGCAAAGAACATTGTGCAGCGAGTTTTTTTTCCAATCTCCATACGAATATATTTCGACTATTTTCTCTGCTTGCACCCTTTCTTTTCTGAATAATGACAGAGAGAGATCAAATCTAATCTACAGCATGTAAAACGGATACAGTGATGCTTATGGAACACAATAGCCAACTAGACTCCCAAAACGTGGAAAAAGATGAATCATCTGCTAGTGTTGTAGTTCGCGAATACAGACATGATGGCATTGAGCTATTCGACTGTCAACTAAACGATGGTGAGTTCTAGAAAAGAAACGAATTAAAGTATCATCAGTCTATGTTTCCAAAATATTTTTTCAGAGATTAACGTTCCTTGGTGCCCGTGGTGATTGTATAAAAATTAACAACACTACGCAGATCTACAACCATGCAAATTTTAAACGTATTTTCAGGCTGGGATAATTTTAGTAGAAACGACCTTGATCCAGTCAGCTTTCAGTATCAGTCGACCTACAAAAATAAATTCTGACCTCAGAGATGAAGGTATCGATGAGCTGATTTACCAATTCGGTAGTTGGAGGGTGCGCTCGGACGTTTTTTCTTCTTTCATCGCTCCTAACAACTTGGGTAATAACTATTGACATTGCATTCATCCGCATGTACATCGGTGTAGTTCTCAATCAAGTGCCGAAACAATCTCCATCACCCTATAAAATCGGATTTCCAATTAGTAAAACAAATAAATACAGGCAGGCAGATCTACTTTGCTTTGCGTACTCAGCTTTCCATATCTATTGTTTCAAGTGAAAAGATTGTACTAATTCAAACTTCAGAGATGAATGGTTCTGGTCTATTGCAATAAAGCGTACTGTCCTTATCATACACGATTAGATGTATGCATTGATTTGTGAAATCTGTACCTGGAAAATATTTAAGATGGAACCACATTTGGATTGACCGAAGAAAAAATCTTTCAGTTCAATTTGCGTGGAACCAAAGAAATCTGGGTTGAGATCAAATGCCGAACAAGGATTCGAATCCAACTTTTTCCAGATTTTTTGCGATCTGATCCATTGAAAAATCGGACACGAATCGCAGTGAAAATGAAGATAATTCGTATAAAACGTAAATATGCTTGACACTTTCCACTTTCATTTGTCTCACCCACTAACTGTAAGTTAACCGCAAGGAGGTCTACTCTTCTCCGTTCAGAATCTCAGATAACTATAACGAAATCTGAAGCACTTGATGTCTCAGGTCTCGACTCAAGTATGAAAAACCTCAGTCTCTTAGTCGAGTGCAAGTTTGATGGGAGATTTGGTTTAGAGACGTGCCGGTTGTTCAGTTTCTGATAATCCAGAAAATGTTTCGTCATACAAGTATATCTTTTTTCAATGTTGTTGCTATTTAGCCTATTTGTGCCTGCAAAATCCATGAGGGCAGACGAAGAAGGACTGAAATAGTGATTGCTTTTGAAATTTTGTTACTAATTCTTTTAAAACAAATGAACAACTACAACCATTCGTCTACATAAATAGATTGTATCAGGATCGGCGGCATGTGCAATGCGAATTCCGTTTCCGTTGAACTACTATGTCGGTTGGTAAATTCGGATTGGATTTCAAAACCGAGCACAGGCTTGAAAATCATAAAGTTTTTTTGCGGTACAAACGAACAGTCTGCAGTTAAATATCGTCCGATTCAAGTATTCCTAGCTTCCGACATTCGATCTTACGTCGCGTTTTCCGCAGAATACGGCAATTAAATATTCTACGATGTTCTTGACGCACGGTATGCAGAAATGTAGAGGAATCATCGAAATCAATAGTTTTCCCAATTCATACTTCATTGCCTTCACCGTTCATGTACCGTACAGCAGGTAAAGTGAAGTAATTCTTCCGTTGTGTAGGCGTGGGTGAAGCTTGTTCGACGGTTGCTTGTCTGGCATGTTCAATCAGTAAGGCGGATCCGAACAAACGTGGTCAGGACTTTGTTGTGTCCTATCTGTATCGGTAGCGTATCTATTACGAAAAACAGGGGCAATGAAACTATTGGCTAGAACAAGCGGCAAAAATGGGAGTTGTATCTAAGCACAATACTGTACAGTACAGTGATGGGCACGACTGTAATTGGACGCGTCGATTTACGACAGTGGAAAATCAATCGGAATGTCATTGGTTGGCGAGCGAGAAGGGAGAGATGCCAGCCAGAGGTTTACAGTTTCTCATTGGTTTGAGTGAATTATGAGTTGCGGATTTGGGATGCGCGCATTTCCAATCAAGATATTTGCGGGTGCGCGTGTCCGAGATCCAACAGCACGATAAAATCAAGGCAGTTTTCCGTTTAGATACAACGCGCCATCAAACAAGCAAAAAAGGGGTGCCCCGCATACGCAGCTAACGGATAGTGTAAACGGCGCGCAATGTATAGCACTAATCGATGCATGTCCCAAACCGCTGACACACCAGCGCGCCTTCTCGATCTGTGAAAAACGGATAAATTTCGCCAGCTACGCGGCTGTAAGCGCTATCGTCCTGCTCGCCACCGCGCCGTACTGTACTGTACGCGTGTGCATTGCGGATGCTAACGAGACGCCTGACCAACCGCCTCGATCGCCCCACTGTATCAAATCGATCCTGTTGGCATTGTGTGGTGCGGCGGCTGATGTGCAGAACAGAACCTGACCCGCGGTTCGGCCATTCGCATAAAGGGTATCTCGCCGTTTCGCTCTCGTTCTCACACGCCAGGAACTAGTCAGCCCCGCGCTGCTCACCGGGCACCCGAGGCATCCGCTCTTCACCCCGCCCGTCGTGCCGTGTGCACCCACGCAATGGCCGGACGCCGCACCGTCGTGCGCACCGTTGGCTGCGGCCGCCCGCTGACTATCCAGTGCACGAGCAGGCCGGAGGCGGCGAAGAAGCGCCCCAAGGTCGCGCACCTGCCGCCGCGGCCGCGCTCCTACAAGTCCTCCTACGTCCAGGTACTGCCCACGATATCCGAGGAGCGCGAGCTGCGGTGTTAATCCTGCGCCCGCGCCCCCTATGGCGGCCCCGCGGTGGATGCATGCGCCATCTCGTCTGCACTGTTTTCGCTGCAAGAAGTCCTGGACATGCATGCTCCCCACTTTTCGGTTGGCGACACCACCACCGTGATGCGTGCCATCTCTCGGCCCCACCTGCTTATCCTTCACTTGCAGCGATGACTGAGGTAAATCCCTCGCTCGGGCTTATTCCTTCCTACTTCGAGCACCCGCGCTTCCATAAACTGCATGTTGCCCTCTGTTGACGCGTCCTTTTTTCCCTCTCGTTAGTCGTGTATTGCGAAACGCACAATAGATTTTCGTCATTCGCAAGAGGTCGCGCAATGCAACTGTCAGCGTCTGGTCGTGTGTGAATATAGGCACGTGCCTATCGGTACCCTCATGCACGGTTGACGTGTCTGTTACACTACAGTTCCTGTGATTGTCGACACTCGCGTACGAGACGCAACCTACAGTGGTGTATGGGTGCGTTCTAATTCGTCGGGCGAAAGCGGGGTGCGAACGCGTGCGGCAAGCCATGATCAACTGCACGTAGGGAGGATATGGACAGTTTACTAGTTCACGTCGGTTAGAATGGACGGACCACACGCGCATACGTGACGGAATCGGGCCTCGCACTATGCATGAGAGCGGAACAGCACGTCGAGCAGCGGGTGCGCTATCTACACTGCCACACGCGCCGAGTTGGAGGTGGGCGTGGGCGCGTTGGCGTCGCTCGGCATCACATCACCCATACAAACTAGACAGAAAACGAACGTTAGAACCGAGCGCCGAGTACAGGAAATCATCAACTTACCAGGACAGGTCTCGGCGCCATGGAGCCAGGTAAGAATGCAGTCGGAGTGGAACGCGTGCTTGCAGCGTAGAGTGCGGTACTTGTCGCCCTTCGCGAAGCCCTCCAGGCATATCGTGCACTCGCCCGTGGGCTCGGGCGGCGGCGGGTGCCTAGCCTTCGCGCGCGAGCGCTTGCCCCGCCTCCCGAGGCTGACGGGCCCGCCGCCGACCACGTACTCGGGCGCAACCTCGTCCAGCTGGCGCCGCGTCACGCGCGCCGTTCGCACGGCGTGCGCGGTGGTACGCACGGTGCCCGGCACGTCGGCGCCGCCGTATATCAGCTCGGGCCGCAGCGGCCCGCCGTACTGCAGCAGCACCTCGCCCGTGCCCGCGCCCGACAGGATGGGGTACAGGAACACGTCGTGCTCGGACCCGTCCGAGCGGCCTCTTCGACGGCGCCCGAAAAAACAGCACGCCATTGCTCCGCGTGCGCGTCCAACACCACACACGCTCGATACGGTTTGTTGCGGATACGAGAAGACGCAGCTGATGCGGGGGTCGCGTGGTGGGCGGTCGACTGAACAGCGTGCTGGTAGACAGACGTGAGGTCCGCGAGCAGAGGCAGAAGTCGTTCGCTTGTCGTCTACCCAAAATGGAAAATACGCCTGGCGACTACTCATTGGACGACACGCCCGCGCAGCGAACACCAGATCGCGATCATATCGCCCGTGTCCCAGATCACACCCCCCATAAACCAATCCCGACTTTCGCCTCCGCGTGTGCGCGTTTGCAGCGCTCCCGCTGCCATGCCCCCCACAACGCCGATGCAGCGCCCGCAAGCGGCAACGACGCGCGTCCCCATCGCCAAATGGCGAGTGTCCCGCACCTCGCCCGAATAGGTGTTTAGTGGTGAGCCACGATTCCCGATGATGCATCGCACGATTCGGCGCGCGTCCATGCCACGGGCATGTTGGCGCACCGAAACGGAGCGCTCGTCGAGCTGTTGAGGCTTTCACTGCTTTCACTAACACTCTACACACGCTTGTCGTTGGTCACTGCGCTTCCGAACGCTTCCTTACCATTGCCCAGAGTTGCGGGGACCCAACCAACCTATTCCGCGGCGTTCATGCAGTCGTCCCAGATGCAGTACTATCTCACGTCCTTCACGCACGCCACGTTCTACGACGATTCGCACCCCGATAGGGTGTTGTACAACTCCTCCGTTTCGAAACATAACCCTTTTCTCGTGTGGCGCTTTTACATCCCCGACTCCACCGTTCGCCTCGATGCGGTGTCTAGAATCGACGATGACTCCGTCGTCGTCGCGGGCACGTCGGAGTCTTATACTGCGAAACCATCGCATCGCTTATTTGTCGCCATCGTGGTTGTCCATGCACAAACTCGCCGAATAGCCATGTCCGCGAACTACACGTCGCCACCCGCCGCTTTCGTCAAGGTTGCTCGCGTGCTCACAATCAATCGGCGCGTATTTGTGTGTGGCCTGCTAATGCCTGTGAAGTCGCATGGCGACGGCGGCGAGTCGAAGCAAAGCGGGTCGTTCTTGTTCGTGTTCGACCTCGCGCTCCGAACCAACAGCACCATGCTCTCGCAGCGCGGCGAAGAGGGCGACAACTGTGTCGATATAATTCAGGTCGAGAAAAAGTCGATTCATATCGCGCAGAACCGATACGCTGGGTTGACGAGTTATGGGGTGGTGACGGCGAAGTCGTTGGACAACTTCAACTCGCCCTCGCTCTGGGAAACAGTGCTCGACTCGGCGACTGTGGCCGGTGGCGACAAAAGCGTGCCCTACAACAACCACACCGATGTCATCATACTTAGCGCCTGTCACCACAAACTGTCGATTTTTGTCGTGACCAGAGTATTTAACCGGGTGACCAAGTCGGGCGCTTACGCGGCCGTTGTTAAACTTAGCGCGAGAACGGGCGTGGTGTTGTGGGTGCATCGCAAATTTATGGCTAATGCTCGTGGCATGGAGCTCGCCGGGTCGATTGGTGCGGTTGTGGCATCTGATCATTATGTGTACACTGTGTTGCGGTATCGAAATGTTACCGGAGAAGAGCGGACGTCGGAAAAGATGTCGAATAGCAAGCCCACCTATGCCAGCTTCACGGTGCGTGTCAGCATCTGGGGCAGATTTGATGTCACGCATGACGTTTCCTTGCCTCTGTGGGTGTCGACGGATGTGCGCGGACCCGCGGCGGCTGTGGCGTACAGTGAGTTGCTGGGGAAAGTAAAGTCACTAGGTGGTGGTGCTGCGCCATTCAAAGCTGCAGACGGCCTTCCAGATGGCAGGCGACCTCCCGGTGCGGAGGGTCCTCCCGTCGGTGGCGCACCGCCAGGTGCGCCGACGAATGGCATGAAGCCACCCCCGCAAATAGCGACGTCGGCGGTGTTGCCGCTGGGTCCGGCTGTGAATGACGCGAAAGCCGGGGAAGTTCCATTCGGGTCGATCGGAAGTCAGTTTCTGCGTATGACATTCGAAGTGCGGAGTAGTGGAAGGGAGGATGTGCGCATTCTGGACATAGCAATGGATGTGTTGGCGGAAATGATGCGGCTGTCGAGCACGCAGGTGCAGAAGGATGGGCGGTTGAAGTTGCAAGAGGAGGATCTGTTGCGTGGGGTGGAGAACGAGATCATGCAAACATACGGATTGTTGGTACGCGGGCATGATTTGAGTGGGTTGGAGAAGAGGGTGCGTGAGTTGTTTGAGACGATCACTCGGAAACGGGATTGGAAGGGGTTTTCGCTGTTGGAGTTAAGGTTGAACATGAAGAAGGCGGGTGCGCTACAGTTCAGCGACCTTGTCGTGCGTTCGCGTGGGGTGACCAAAGCGCCGGATGGCGACGAGAAGAAGCGGTCGGCGGCGGACGTGGCGCAGGACTTGGTACGCAAAACTACCATCACCGGCGTGGCGGTCGCTGGCATACTGGTGGCGGTGGTCGCTCTGGTCGTGGGCTGCGCGAAGGTGCGGCGGATGTGGAAGGTCGCGTCGGACTCGCGCGCGTCGTTCGCGACGGATGGCCCGCTCGTGAACATCACCGAAGAAATCGCGGATCGGCCGGACTTCGATGCCGATGGGATCCCAAATGTGGCAGTTGTACCAGACGAGTTGATAGTAGTTTGAGTAAATTTTTGTGGTGTACGAAATATCTGGCTGTAAGCAGCGAGATACGCTGTTGTCGGCCTGTTGTCGGCAACAACGCCTGGCGTACAGTATGAGAATCTCTTCCGTAACTCTACCAATCCCCCGCGAAAATTATCGGGCACGCACCTTTTGCAACCAAGCGACCCCTCGCCTATACTTGCGATAGCTCGGAGCCCAGCGCCACTTCATCCGCCCTCTCGTGTAACCACGCTCGCCCCTGTGTTTACCGAGCACCCTGCACCATGGCCGACCCCGCAGACTCGAACGCCGCGCCCGCCGTGGCCCCGAAGATCGACACCCCCGCGCTGCGCAACGTGCGCACTGACCTCGGCGACGCGCTCGCCGACAAGTACGTGGAGGCGCGCAAAATCGTGGCGCAGCACGTCGACGACGTGGACAAGCTCACGCCAGCCACCGCCATCTACGTCGACATCCTGCAGAGCGTGCCGCAGGACAAGACCGCGTCGGCGGGCTACGCCGAGGTCCTGCTCGCGTATGGGCAGGCGCTACTCTCGTTCGCCCGCCACTCCGTGGCACAGGTCGCCATCCTGGGCGGCGACGTGGAGACCGCCGCGCTCGAGGCCAACCTCAAGGAGTCGCTGCGAGCGAAGGAGGGCGCGCCCGCGAAGAAGGCGGACCCCAAGAAGCGCGACGTCGGTCGCCTCCTGCTGGAGAAGGCCAAGGCGAACGCTGAGACGAACGGGGCGGGCGAGCCGAAAAAGGGGGACGAAAAGGAGGCGGCGGAAGAGAAACCGGCGGAGGAGAAGCCGTCTGAGGAGGTGAAACCGTCTGAAGAGAAAGATGAGATAAAGCCGGCGGAGAAGGAGGAGAAGCAAACGAATGGCGAGGCGCAGAACGGAAAGGAGGACGAGATTGACACAATAGAGGAGGACGGCAAGGGCGAGGGCGAGGGCGAGGAGGAAGTTGATGATGAGGTGTTGACATGGGAGCAACTCGAGTATGCGCGACGCGTGTTCGAGGACTTGGGCCCTTCGCAGCGCCAGCGTCTTGCGGACGTGTACGAGTCGCTGGGCGATTTGTTGTTAGAGACCGACCAGATGAAGGCGGCGGCGGTAGATTATGGCAAGGCAATAGGAATCTTGCGCGAGGCAGAAAAACCGCGCATTCGAATCATCTCGTTGTTGCACTACCAACGCTACCTCGCGCTGCGTCGCGACGAGCCCGCGGAGGCGGTTACGGCGCTCACCGAGTCGGTGCAGTCGTTCGAGCAATACGTGGAGGAGACGAAGAAGGGCCAGGTGGACGGCAAGGTAGAGCCTGCGGAAAAATTGGAGGAGGTGTTGAAGCAGATGCGAGAAGAGCTCGTCTCGTTCAAAGAGGCGTTGCCGAAGGAAGAGAAGGCTGAAAATGGAAAGAGTGGTGGTGATGACGATGAGATTTCGGTGGTGCAACCGCGTAAGAAGCAGAGCAACAATGAAGAAGAGGTGGTGACGGTGGTGCAGCCCAGACGACGCACGCGGAAGGTGATGGAGGTGGATGAGGAGAGCGCGGATGGGAAGGACGAACCAGCGGCGAAGAAGGCGCGTGTGGAGGAAGGCGAAGGTGAGAAGGGGGCAGTCAGCCAGAAGATGGAAGAGGAAGGCAAGAAGGATTTGAAAGAGGTAGTGAACGGACAGGAAGAAAAGAAGTAAAGTGAAGTTGTTGCGCAAATTGGCCGGTGGCGATTGCGATTGGTCTCGGCGTGTGTGGCCTTCCGCCTTAATGTTCGAAGTTGCCCCACCTCATTGCGTTAGTGTAATCGGACGTGGGGAGTGGGGCAGAGGCACAAGCACGCACGTGCGAGCACCCATTTTTGACTGTGCCCAGCCGAAACGTGCTCGCCGCATAATCCGTGGAATTGTGTGCGGATTTTTGGGGCGGGGGAGTTGAAACTTCAAAAACGATGACTGGGACACGGCACTAATCGAAACCTGAGATCATCGAAATTGAGGTGGCGCGTTGGTTTTGAAATTTGGCACGCACTAATGGCGATCCGTCCTGTTTCGTTTATACGTTTAATGGAGTTAGCGGTGCAGGCTCAGTGCCACGGACAGGAACGACATTGACCGTTTTGCGAAACACACTTGCCTCGGTCCCTGTACTCAAGAGGACTCGCATCGGTGGCATGCGTGTACCGTGCGCCAATTTCGATTTCGTCGCCATGGGAGTGGAAACGGAAGACAACAAAGTGCGACGGGCCGGTGCGGGGATGAGTAAGCGATCGATCGATGCGGCGCGATATCGGACGGACGGCCGCACGTTTGCATAGCGCAAGTTGCGCGAGAGCGAGTAGAGTTCGAGGTAGTGATAGTGGTGTCGTTGTCGAGCATCTTTGTTGTTTCAGGCGGCTGGGCCATGGATTGATACGGTGGGAATCTTTTTCGGGGCGTGCCAAGTGAGCGTGGGTGCTGAGGCGCAACAGCAACAGAACGGTAGTGTGTGGTGGCTGCGTGTCACCGTGAATCATGTGTGGGACGCGATGTGGCGGCGCAACTTTTGTTGATGCTGTGTAGTTGTAGTTATTCGCCTACGCGTTATGGTATCTGTGGGTTTGTTGGAACTTTATGAACGACTTCTATCGTTGTCAATCATCGTATTTCTCGTTCAAGAGTTAGAGACGTTGATGTTGATGTTGTAGTAGTGAAGCTTGCACCCGGGAGTGTAGTGGGGGTCGGTCAGCACATTTGCATGTTCGTACGAACGAACACGCGCGCACGTACGCGCACGCATGAACGGGGAATGTCCTCTGCAGTATTAACCCTACAGTGGCTCGCCAACAGCACTTCCCCACTCGTACAACAGGAACCTGTGCAGAGTGCCAGTAAAGTAGCGCCACGAGTGCACAGCCGCGCGCGCACACACCACTGCCACGACCAAGACCCTCACCCCAAGGCTAAGCCGTTCCGATGCTGGAACGGCGGTGGAATTCTCGGATATTGGCGCCTTTTGCGCTTAGTCAATTTGCGAACTACGTACACTTTTATTCTTCGTTCTCACATCTTCTTTCCCAACTCAGTGTGGGCCAGCCGTAATTGAGCGAGAGAACGGTTCTCCGCCCCGCCGGATATAACCGTTGTGCGACGGGTTGGGTTCCCATCTTTGTTCATCGCCTGACCGCTAGACTACCAACATTCTTCTTCTTCCTAACCTCTGCGCAACACTGTCGCCTTGTCTCGCTTAACTATGACGCATCATGACTCCAATCCTATCGATTTATCGACCTTCTCGGTTGTCAACGATTCAAGCTTGATCACTTACCTCTTTGCCAGCTCATTGCAACAACAACGAACTTTTAACACACCTTCCCCGCACGTTCCTACTTCTTCCTCGCCATCGACTGCCTCCACCAACGCTTCGTTTACTGATCTCGTAACGCCTACAATGCCACACACTACCAACACCAATGGTTCCTCTTCACATCGTGCAGCTCCACTGCCACCTTCGCTTATCGTTGAACCTTCCATTCCTGCCGCTTGCGCATCATTGCTATCCTTACGCTCCGGAGGCCGACGACCACATCCCTCGTCCTCCGATGGCAACCTTCCCATGCTCACCACTGCGCTAACTCTGCTCGAACACGCCGGCAGCGCAAAGCACCAACCAAAGCGCCCTAGCAGCAGCAATGGCAAATCGAGCGGTAGTCGATTTTGGGACACCGTGCTACCGGTGAGTAAGGAATATTCATCCGCTGCACCATCTCGCTCGCGACCGTCTTCATCTTCCACAAACCACACCTCGAAGCCGCCATCCAACACTCGCAGCACAAACGTGAGCGCAGAAGACGAGAGCGCCAAGATGAACATCCCCTGTGTAGTGTGCGGCGTGCGCTTCCGAAAACCGGGCCATCTCAATATGCACTGGCGTTCCGTGCATGCCACCTCAGCGGACGCGGTGTATCCCGGTAAACTGCAGCCCCGATCGACTCCGCCTGCTACTACTACCACCACCACTACCACGTCTCAGTCGTCGAGTGGGAGTGGGAGCGGGAGCGGAACACGCATTGCAAAGGGCAAGGGCGTGCGACCGTACGGATGTCCCCAATGCTCGTCGCGATTTCGCCGTGGCTCCGATCGCAATCGGCATATGCGCATGGTGCACGCGAAAATTCGTCCGTTCGAATGCTCGCAGTGCGGCTCACACTTCGGCAGGAAGTCGTTCCTAGAGGCACACATCTCCACCGTTCACGAGAAACAGAGACCATACCGCTGTGAGTGTGGTGCCGCCTTCGGACAGCGCTCCTCGCTCACGCGACATGCACGAAAAATTCATGGCACTTCGTGAGCATTGTACTACACATTTCATTCCACTAAACTCTGTGTTTAGATTCAAAACCAATCAGATTTAGTTTAGGCACTGTTCATAAAAGCTGATTGGCAGAGAGCTAGAAGAGCAAAACTGTAGCGATTTCGTTGTAGACAGTTACAGATAGGTGTAGTGAATAGAGGGGTTTTGTAAAGGGGATTTGAATTTGAAGTTTCTAGCGTGGAATGTGATTGTATGGGTTAGAAACAAAGGTTAGAACTAACACCACTTCGCTTGCGGGCGGATGTGCGCAGCCAAGGCAGGGCATCACACTGATCGATCGCTCGTCCTAACGATCGGTCACGTGCCCGAGCACTGAGGCGTACTTTACTGTGCTGTATGAGAAATCTCGAGGTGGAACAGCGGCGTAGCACCACGAGTCGTCGTGCAGTGCTGTATTCTCATTCGGTATGGTTGACCGGCTGGCCGCCGACCGTATGAGTCCGCTTGGGACGCTAAGTGAGAACTGACAATCTCAGTTCGAGCAATGCTGCTAAACAACTTGGGCCTGTTACGAATTGCATTTGCACCTGGGCCACATTCAACGTGCTCGCCCTCTATCCCGCTTCTGTGGATGTCGCCGACATTCCATTCCCACACACACTTCGATTTCCTGTTTGAATATTTGGATGTGCTGTCTGTACTCATCTGGGGGATGGTCGCGCATTGCGCGAGTCAGTCAGCGACTTGATGACTAATTTCTTCAGCATCGGCTTGTATCCTTGGTTTGCCTTCACTTTTTGGAAATTCACGGTGCCATCCCAAAACAATGTGCTGTGAGCTGGATTACACTGGTACAAGTGTGCCCTTCTGCACCCTGTGATTGCCTAACCCATTGTGGTGTTAGACCATTTGCCGCGTTTCGCATCAGTGCACTGCATTGCAGAGTCTGGTCTGTACGATTTTACCTGTGATCTCTACCCAATTCAATCAATTCCATCCACGCAACTTTCGGATTCTAGTGGTTCTTCGGTCATCTTGTGCAAGTTGCTCGAAACAAGCATCAGTCTTCTCCTTCTACCTATCACTTTATTTATCGGTCATGTGACTGTAGATGCCCCGTATAAGACGACAGAAAGAACACATTACGGTGGATCTTTCTTATTCTTCAATTGGATCACTCATGGCGGGACTTCATCCCGTCTTCCTTGTTCGCCATATACGTCGGCTCAATTCAAAAGTCCTGTAATGTATATGGGTGAACTATATTTCAACTATACACATTTCGTAGCATCTCAACGATCAGCTTAAGCAGTTCAGCCAGCCTGATCTAACTTCTTTTACATACGAAATATATCACACCAGCGGGGTATCAAAGCACTGTTTATGTCCGTAAATCGCTCGTTCTAAGTCAATACCCTGTTGATGTATTTCCAGCGATTTTCCAGTTTTCCTTGACCTCGACATACCATCGCGAAGTTAGACAGCGGTGTCGTGATCTGAGAACGCGTTGATTCTCATGTCTAGGCTCTGCCCATGTGATCTCGCGGCTTTGTCAACATTTCCATCGTCTTCGTGCCCAAAAATATTACTATTGAGTGCACATGTACATTGGCGTTTCCCCGGATGCTCGTCTCACTACAAGGCTCCGTTCTTGCGTTTCTAGTCCTTCGTCTAGTTTCCCTTGGCTTCGATGTACATTTCCGAAGCTACAGAATAAGAACGTAACATCAGAATACATCGACTCACAGCATGGTCTGTTCGAAGTATCTCAAGGCTCTGCTCGTACAATTTAGCTGCTTGGCCCAGGTTTCCAGGATCATCGGATACATTTGCTAGAGCTTGAAGTGAATGAGCGGTTTTAAGATAGGCTTCGTTGCGCCCGTGTATTTCTCGTCGTATTTTCAAGGCTCCGATAGAGCTCAGAAGTCGCCTGATTCAGATTTCTCAGATTCAGAGGAACAATGCACAGTGAACAGTAGACAGCAGGAATGCTGCTCTTCATTTCTTTCGTATCATTTGATTTTTTGCTTGTTCATGATGAAAAATTAAAGCAAACGTTCTCAGACATAACCTTCTCTCTAGAGGCTACTGAAAAAACTCGGCACCATTTCATAGTAAAAAGGAATGTCCTTGACTATTTCAGCATACACTACGTCAATATCCTACACCGAAAGTTTGCAGCAATCTACTAGCGCTTCAGCGTTTCCCATGAATTCGCGTTGATAAGCTCTAATTAGAAATGGATCAGGCTACTCAAAAAACATGGGACTTCCCTTCGACTCCAGTCTTAGAAGCAACACAAGACCGTCAACTTCATTCCACATTCCTGATCTAGGTTCTCTATCATCCATGTCGTGCACCCACGAGAACGACAGTAGAGGTATAAAGGAGTAAAGAGCTAACAACCCTGGCGTCAGTAACATGAGTCACCGACACCGAGATGCCGATAGTCTTTCGCAGAGATAGGGGTAGATGAACCAAACATAATGGGTCGGTAGCTTGAGCTACCAACACCAATATGCACTAGTTCAGTAGGTTGTTAAAATCTGTATCCAAAGTTTGAAGGTTCCGAGCAGCTTTTATAGAGTAGAGCCTGACAGTGTATGACTAGTGTAGAAAATAGTGTACTTCTACCATTATTACTGACACTAGCGTAGGAATTCTAAATTACTTGAATTCTAAAAGCTAGACTAGAAGCAACAAAAGCATTATTGCTAACTAGTCTAAACTTACAATTGATGCATAGAAAATAGCGTAGGAAATTGAAAAGAGACAGCAATGCATAAAACAAATTACTAAAAAACTTTAGTATCGAATTAGAATCATGACAATTCAGAGCAAGTTTCCGCACAGTTCGATGAATTCTGTAGACTCACGCGTCTCGGCCGTAACCCAACTCTTCTACAGGAACATTCTGAAAAATACCTCAGCACTGATGCCTTCGACTGCTGTATCTGCTTCACATATTCTGATCACAATTGCTTCCTAATTACCTTTCTCTTGCAACAAAATCCTACGCGGGTGCGGTGAGCATTGCTATTACTTTAATAATTGGTGCACGCTGATCCTCCACGTTGCCTTTGCCGACCTCTGCGAGTCGTGAATCAGCGTGAGCCTCATCATGTTTTTGATAATGGTTGACAAGTCTTTCTTGTTGTCTGTGACTTTGGACAAATTCAGTTACTTGTCGATCAGAACTTGATTTGCAAGAAATTTCGGACATTGTAGGGCTTAGGATACAGGAAATTCGTGTAACTTTTCTTGGTCTTGTATGCGAAATTTAAAACACGAGATGAATAGGATAAGCATTTACTGTAACGAAACTTGTACCGTACAGGGAGAGTTGTACTAATAGTAGAACACTCTAGTTTTTTATGCATTCTAATGCAGCAAAATCGATTGAAATTCAGTTTAAATTAAGATTTTAGGTAGATAAGTACGGATTCGACAGTTTAAGAAAATTGACACCACGGACCAAAGAAAAATTTTCCACTGCTTACTTTAGTGGTCATTTACCAGAAATTTTGTCTCCGCACACGGCATTCGATAAAACAAATTTAATCACTTTCGAAAGCTCTCGAGGCAACTCGTAGGCTACTGATCTTTTCCTTGAATTCAGGATTTGTGGCAAAATGGCTTGTTTACCTATAAAACTGGATGCTATGTCTGCGTAATAGAGATTCGGGGCCTCTACGAATTTCTGCACAGCAGAAGAACTACAAATTCTGTACTGAGGTGCTTTATATGTCCCTTTGAATATTGTGCAGGATTCAGGTGTACCAGAACAATTTTTTGATAACGATGAAGTGAGCTTTCTTGAACGCTCTTATCCGTACTCCAAACCTGAAAACCTAAATTCTGTTAAATTTCAATGGAATTTTTCGATGTAGAATGTATACGGAACCAGCGCGTTCTAGTTCTAGAGGACCCTCCTTACCTTGCGAAAAACGAAATTCAACCGAAAAACTTATTACGTGTAGGCGGGCATTGATAAAAGTGAATGGTTCAGAGTTTTAGGGATGGCTCTTTCGACTCATCCTAGCAATAATGAGCTGCAAAATTGATTTCGTGCTTTTCCACGTATTCTCTTGTAAAATTTTCCTAGAAAGACTTATTTGCTCCTGAACCTTTTGCGAGCGACTTTTACATATATTATTCACCTATTTTGGTATATAAATAGTTATATTGGTTCAAATAATTCTATTTTTAATATTCTCTGATAATTTTTCAAATTATCAGATTTCATACGCCTTATTAGTCAGCAATAATAACTGTTTAAAGAGTAACATAATTTAATAGTCTATGGTTTTGTCGTTTATTCACACTAAAATATAACCAAGATTGTTCACAGAGAATATCAACTGCTAATATTTTTCGTTCTTCGGGACAAAATGGGAAAAAACTATTTAAACAAGATAAAAAATTGATCAAATTTAGCAGGATCAATGCGCTAGGCATAGTCGTACAATTGATGTGTAATTGATTCAAATTGTAAATATTTTGTAATTTATACTCAATTCTTATAAATGTAACGTAAGACTTTTACCACAGGCTACACAAAAATAATATTGCTCGTACTGTTCTTTAAGTATAAACCCTTTTGCTGTTGGCTCTTCCAATATACGACTTTGAGGCAATTTTTTACTTTCGGGAACGATTTTCGTACATGCACAATTTAGTTCTGCATTCGTAGTGATTTCGTGACAATTTACATGCTCGCATTCAAATTTAGATGCAAAAATATTCGTTTGGCCAAAAAACCTGTCGACTAAAAAAAGACAACAAAAAAGTAAAAAATCAGATTTGTTCTGAGCTGAACATATCATTGTATTAACCGTCACAAATGAAAAAACTTGGGTTGTGATGAAAACGAATTGAATCGATTTGTTGATAAATGTAACCGGAGAAACACAACAGAGAATGAAATGATATAGAAAGTGTGCATCGTAGGTTGCTAGCATATTGATATCTTTTAATACCGATGAATACTTGGGAATTTCATCTGAGTTTAGCTCAGATCACATCAAAAACCTTGGTTACAAACTGAACTTAAGAAGATAGGTACAAAGTGGAAGTAGAAATCTCGCAATTCATAAAGAAAGGAGAGTAAACCAACTCTGCTGTAGAAGAACTATTGACGAAGGTATTGCAACCCCAGGAAGTTGTTAGTGAACAAATGATGAGCGTTTTCTGTATCAACGAAAGCATGTAGCTATCAACAAGGTTCCATTGTACATCACTGTGCATTACGTTCGCTCTTACCGACTATAACTTGATGATTTTGACTTTCTACACAGGAGAATCTGAACCAACAAATATCGAAAACACATCAATAACTGATGTTACTGTTATTCAAGAAAGAATCAAGAAATAATCCATTTGCTTGTAGTTATCTCTTATCTAAAATCTTGGAAATTATTTGTGAATAAATACTAAGACTGACTTGAAGAAGCGAAGAGCCAAAAAAGGAGGCAATTTCAGAGTTTTAAATGCATTTGTTGGAGGTGGTGAAACTAAAAGCCGAGATAGGCTTCACGTTCAAATTATTCTCTACTTTGCCGGACTTGAACATAATCGTAAAGAATTTTGGATGATTTTTCAAAGCCAGGAGTTTAACAAGATGATACAAGAATTCGCTGTCAATTTAGTCAATTTAGTGCAAAACGCTACAGTTTTGAATGGTGCGGAAGTGCCTTGCCGCTCAAGATTATTCATGTCCTAATTAATTTAATTCTTTGGGAGAAAACATCAATATCTAGTCAACAAAAAATTATCCAACACATTCACTCTACAGTTTTGTGTTACGGAGTTAGTAATGCTGTTCCAATTCCTAAAGAATTGCTGGTGACTAACCAGGCGATGCTTAAATCGACCTTCGAACGGAGTGATAAAATTTTCTGTTGCAAGACCTGCGAAGGCCTTGGTTGCAACCCGAAAACGGATGTGGTGTGTAGCAGCGGATCGATGAACCAGGCGCCTTATACACGATTGGGTCGCAGCCGGTAGGAAACCAACTACACACAACAGAGCGGAACACATTAGGGAACGGCCCCAGGCTTCCAATTAGTACAGGTTCCTAGCGTATCTGTAGACAAAATCGAAAGAGTAAACCCAAAATGGCAGGCTTGAAGGTGGAATCCTCTTGGTGCACCGAATGGCGAGCTGTACTTGTTGATAGCCAGTTTACTATTTCTAGAAGAGGTACCAAAGTATTTATTCACTATCAAGCATTACATCTGTAATGAATAAATCGAACTAAAAATAGTAGTAAATGGAATTGAGTAGCACCTATCTAAGACACAAACCACACAGGGAGAACAGTACACCGATAGAAAGCTCATGAACTTGAATTAAGCAAGTTATCAACAGGTAGGTTGAACACGCAATACTGTTAGGTGACAGCAATTTAAGGCGTGGGCTAAATGAGACACTTAACAACAAATATAAGGCGTAGGTGACAGCCGACACTTCAAACCAAGTCGAGCGTACACGACAGCATGCATCGTACATAATTATTTTTCGCTTGTACTGTGACATTTGCCTTTGCAAATTTTCTTGTCCATTCAAAGGTTCGACTCAGTTAGATCTCCTCGACTTTGTACTTTTCTTGACTCCCAAACGTTATTACGGGAATGAAAGTATACGATAATTTAGTACGACTTGCCATCATTTTAACAGCTCGTTTGGATAGCTGATGACTATTTGTATCGAGCAGGAAAATTAAGAGAACCTTGTTACTGTTTCTTTGTTACGCGGTATAGCTGCAATCAGAAAGGTGAACATAAGATTGTTGATGTGTCGCAACACTAGCTCAACGATTAATCGTACTGCACCTACCCAGACCACAAAGTGGGCTGATACAGTTGAGTGTAGATGGTTAATCGTGTGAACACGTAGGTTAGAAGACCTCGACCAAGGACACTCTCCACAATCGCGGAAGGAGAACTCCGAAGACAAGTTGAGAGCAGCACTCTTGGATAGGTAATTGGGGACCAAGGTCTAGTTTGATGTATAGAAAGCTAATCATCAAGTAATAATAGGCATGTAAGTCGAAAACTAACAAGTAGTATCGAAATAGTAATACATGAGTAACCCAACTAGTAAATAAATAATAGGGGTCAAAATAGGGTCAGAAAGGAAGAGCTCTCTGGCTATTCGTTGTGGGTGGAATTCAATAGAGTTATTGTGCTTAAGGAGGATAAAGCTCGTGGGAAGACACATTGTTCTGAAAATTTTTGAATGGAGTTCAATATGGTTCAAATAAATCGAACGATATCAACACTATCAGTAAGCCGGTTTCGGACATTAAGTAGCAAAAATTCTGCTGTATGTAGACAGAATCGAACAATTGCGATTAAAATCAATCCAATGTATGCTTCAGTACACAGGAATGAAAACATGCATGCTATAAATTGGGTTAGTCGCCACTGAATAATAGAGCAATTTCTTCAGCTGTACCTTGCATTTCTGAAATTGAGGACAGTGAAAGGTCTCAGTTCCCGTCAGGTTCAAGTACGTTAGGTCTGATAAACCTTGGAGACAAAAAAATAAATGTACGCCTGTGATAGAGACCAAAGCAAATCGAACAATTCGGATTAGTTGAAATGGATTGTGCTACTATATTAATCGAATCAGCTGTAGAAATTGTTGCTTACGTTTAGTTCCCTAATCTCAAAAATTCTGCTCGAATAACCATGGCTACTGCTGCATAGACTAGAACTACTTTTTTCCAAATACTGAAAGTATTGAAGTCAATCTGTCAAAACGAAGATTTATACTTCGATGAGGCCATTGGCTTATTCAACAGAATATGCTCAGGAACACCCATTATTTACAAGGATGTACTTCAGATGCTGTGTTCTGCTACAAAATGAGAGAATCGGGTTGCAACCCTACCTCGGTACCTGAAGACCTTTCCAGTGTGCCAAGCCTTTCTGGTGTGTTTGATTTAAGAATACTGAATAATGACAATATTAATTACTTAGAGCCATATCTAAAAGTATTAGAAAGAGACCTTTGCCTTTAAATTCTTTCCGAACAAATGTTTAAAATCTATTAAAGAATCAATGACCAGGACAAAATTTCGAACCATTAGATTCCTTCTATTTTAAGTGAAAGAGAAGGTCAAATATAAAAAGCCTTGTTTAAAATCACACTACTGACAAATGCTTCGAAACGAAAAGCAAAAACAAACAATCTGATGAATACGGAAAGTACTGTGGAAAAGCTTGTCTCAACCTTACATCCCGTAGAAATACAGAACTATTCGAGAGTATCAATAAAATCCAACGATTCAAATTGTACGAGTCTGGCAAAAAAAGTTATTACCCAGAAAATACAAGGAGATCGATTTAAAAGGGCTATCAATATTCTTACCACGATGAAAACAAATCGGCCGGAGTGAATAATGTGTCAAGCCATTTCTAGGTTCAGCCTGCCGTTTCTGCAAACAGATTTCCGAGCCGTGTTACGAATGGAACCGAGAATCTTTCTTGTACTTTGTCAAAGCAGAATCTCCTCGAATAATCTTCAACTGACAGAATAAAGTCCAGATCTTGAAGCAACAATATTGGAATATACTATTTTATGGGCGATGCAACTGTTATGTGTGTTCAATATTCCTAGGAATTTTCGAGAACATACAGGCACAAGGACTCCATCGAAAAAAACTCGGCAAATTCGCGACACAACTGCATCACATCGGAAGTTCGATTCTGCAGCAAAATCGAAATCTTTATTAATAAGTTCGTACAACGCAGAGTACTAAATGATAAGATGCGAAAGAATAACCCGGGGCATATAGTTTAGTTCCGTTATTCGATATCGGAGCACTATCATTGATCGCTGGACTAATATGAATGTAGAAAAATTTTCAAATACTGTGCTGGCGCTTCCGCCGTAGAGATGCACTTGCAGCTACAGTTTCAGTACCTTCTCCGGTATTTCTTACATCTGAATAGAAATGATCAAAATTCTACAAAGAAGAATACTCTACTGTCAGACTGCGCGTTAGGATTGGTAGAAATCTGGCGGACAGAGCAAGGTATTGTGTGAAGATTTCTTATATACGTATTTATAAGACAGCACATGTCTAGCCAATAGAAATATTGTATATCTCCTCTGTACTGGTGATCATTTCAAAGCAGTTCGAATTCGTGAAGCCAGCTTGATCTAGCTTGTTTAAAACTCAGTTGAAATCAAAATTACTAGGACTGCTTAAGAAAAGTATGCATATTACAAGAATTTTTCACATTTCATGCGATCGTTTGAAGAGCTCATGCTTCGAGCGATATCAAGGGTCAGATTTTTTTGTACAGAAACGACCAATAACACTCGCTAATTATACTGCATCAGTAACGATATTCAATAGCTGGAGACCATTTTTTTACTTCCAGGTACGGTTTTTGTATTTTTTGGAGGTTTTTTGCTTCCAGAGATGTTTTTCTAATTCGAGAATGAATTGATTCTTTGCACAACTGAGAAAAGTAAATCTTTCTGTGCAAATTAAGATGCATTCGCGGGTTTGTATTTCCGTAGTAAGTTCTTAGAAATGTAGGCCGCGGATCGTTCTACCTAAACATGAAGCTGCATCTATATTTGGAGGATGACAAACATCCCGAAGAAATGTGAAACAATATGCAAGAAAACTGCATCAGAATCGCCTAAGCCTGATGCGCGATGCGACAAGAAGAATATGTAAAAGGTTATACTGGTTAAAAGATCAGAATAGGAATACTGTTTCAAGAAAGTATCGGATTCTTCTATTCCTCTTACTGTCCAAACCTCAGAATCGCAAAAGGATTAATCTTTCGAGGCAATTATTGCACTCGTACAGCGACATGCACAGAGATAAATCAAACGAAGTTGTTCAAATACAGACAGGTTTTCTTTTTTAATTAAAATTCAACTACTAAGATCATTT
>JAAUYH010104718.1_pt1 | contig 21764 bp, 17 predicted proteins | sample 7278061 | NCBI WGS metagenome assembly JAAUYH01 (sample SAMN14350203, study PRJNA611818) | marine sediment metagenome | isolation source: surface marine sediment (0.6m) | place: French Polynesia: Moorea | collected 2018-08 | reverse complement strand
CCTCCAACGTGGCCGGATCGCTATCTTCCAATTCGGCGATGAGCTCTTCTTCCCCGCCGATCTCCTCGCTCTCAACCTCGCTGTCGGCCGAAGCCACCGCCTCGCCGCTCTGCTCGCGCTCCAAATTGGTCTCAGTGGCCTGGGTTTCTTCGGCGACGTCGCGATTGATGTCCGACAAATGGGTGGCATCGTCGGGCGCCTCCTCGGCCTCGTTCTGATCGGCGAGCTCGACACTGCGCATATTGGCAGTCTCGGGCGGCCTGGGCGTCGCGGCCTGTTCCTGACGCTCGACTTCGGGCTCGGGCTCGGGCGCCACTTCGACCATGAGCTCGCTCAGGGGTTCGAGCAAGAGCTCGGCCTCAATGTCTGGATCGGGCAGGGACACGCTGAGGGGACGCTTGACTCGCTCGGCGTCGTCGTCGGCATCATCGGCGTCATCTTCTGGCGTCGTCACCCAAGCCACCTCGACTTCTTTTGGGACTAGACCGAGCGACACAGTGACGCGCGTGGGCGCAAGAATCTCGCCACTTTCATCTCCTTCGGCGCCAGCGTCGGCGTCGGCGTCGGCGCCGGCGCCGGCGCCAGCCATCTGCACCCGACAGGCCAAAATGTTATCGGCTTTGGGAACACACGCGTCTGACCATCCCCAAAACGTACTGCCGTCCTCCAATTCCACCGCCAACTCGACGTCGCTGCCAGCCGGAAACTCCGACGAACAATTCCGACTACAGAAAATACCCGCCGGCTGCGATTGCACGAGCGCTTTGCCCGGACCATCGAAGGCCAAGTACAGACGCGGAGATGGTGGCGGTTTCAAGTACTCATATGCGGACAAAAGACCGCCGTGAACGGTCAGCGAGCCCACGAGGGTGAGGACCAAGAGCCATGGGCCGGGGTATCGCCGCTTGCGTATCACTGGAACCGAATTCTTAAGCAAATCTTTACAGGATCGTGTTACGTGGCGGACACAGCAGCCCACCATAGGTCCTATTGGATATAGCAATCTCACCGCATGCGGACAAGGACATCGTGTGGCGCGGCAATGCGAACGTGATTGCGCCGCTTTCCGCTTGGCATCAACGGATGATTGCGGTTGACTACGGCATGTCGTCTACCGCAAGTGCCGGCCGTACAGGCCGCTTTGGTTCCGATACCGGCGCTGGTGCAGGGTCTCGCTATGGGTCGCACGGACGGGTGCTCATGGTCGATCTCACCGAACAGATGTCTTGGGTCGAAGACATCGAAGAGTCGGTATTTCGTCAATTTTTGGGCGGCTACGGCCTCGGCGCCTATCTGATGTGGAAACATTTCCCCGCCGGCACCGACGCCCTCGATCCGCAAGCCTGCTTCGCCATCTGTGCCGGCCTTCTCACCGGGACGGGCACGCCCTTTTCCGGTCGCATCCAAATCGTGGGAAAATCGCCCCTGACCGGCACGTGGGCCGACTCCAATTCCGGCGGAAGTGTTGCCAGTCATTTGCGCAAAGCCGGTTTCGACGCACTTTTGGTCAAAGGTCAGGCCCGTGAGCCGACGGTCTTGGTCGTGCGCGATGGCGAAGTCGCCTTCGAACCGGCGGGCGAACTGTGGGGCCAAGAAGTGCCCGCGGCCTTCGATACCCTGCGTAAACGCTACGGCTCCAAACGCGACGTCGGCGTATCCGCCATCGGACCGGCTGGGGAACGCGGCGCCCGCATCGCATCGGTGATGAACGACCGCTATCACGCCTTTGGTCGCCAGGGCTTCGGCGCCATCTACGGCAGCAAACGACTCAAAGCCATCGTGGTGAGCGGCGGCGGAAAATTGCCGGTGGCCGATCCCAAGCGCTTCGCCACCATCGGCAAGCGCATCGAGGGCGAATACAAGCGCGACCTCGGCCCTATTATGCGCCTTTTCGTATGGGTGTCGCAGACGCGAAAATCCTTCGGTTGGCTGTACCGCATGTTTTCCCGTTTCGGCATTAAAATTCAAGCCCCGGTGGCCGCCATGCGGCAATTGTGGACTGCGCACGGCACCACCGCGGCTGTGGCCCTGAGCGTGGAAAACGGCGACGCGCCGGTCATGAATTGGAAAGGCGTGGGCTCGAAAGAATTTCCCCTGGCCACCAAGAGCCATAGAATCGACGGCAAAGAAGTCGATCGCGTCATCAGCAAAAAGCTCAGCTGCGGCGACTGTCCCATGCCGTGCAAGGGCATCGTCAACGTCAAATCCCGCGGTCTGCGCGACGTGCGCCGCCCCGACTATGAAACCCTCTGCGGCTTTGGCGCCAATTTGCTCAACGACCAGCTCGACACCGTCATCGCCTGTCACGATGCCTGCAATCGCTACGGCATGGATGCGGTGAGTTCGTCCGCGACCCTGGGTTGGGTGGCAGAGATGGTGGAACTCGGCAAACTCACGGCCGAGGATCTCGACGGGATCCCGCTCAGCTGGGGCGATGGCGAAGCCGCCTTGGCCCTTACCATCAAGATGGGCACAGGCGAGGGCTGCGGGGCCTGGCTCGCCAACGGCGTGGCCCGCGCCTCGGCCCATATCGGCCGCGGCACTGAAGAGTATGCCGTCCATATCCATGGCCAAGAGCCGGCCTATCACGACTCGCGCTTCTCTTCGCTCATGGGCGTGGGCTATATCGCCGACCCCACGCCGGGACGACACACCACAGGCTCGGCCTCGTGGAACGAGACCTTCGGCATTGGCTTTCCCCTGCCCAAGGCCGCGCCCAAAAGCGAGACCGTGGTGCAATGGCGCAAAGATGCCGGCAAGGGCCAAGCCCAGGCCCATTTCAGCAATAGCCATCAAGTGCTCAACGGCCTGGGTCTGTGCATGTTCACGTCTCTCACCGGCACTTTGCCCTGGCTCGAATTGGTCCAGGCCCTCACCGGTTGGGATATCGATGAGGCCGAGCTATTGCAATGCGGTGAGCGCATTCAAAATCTGCGCGCGGCCTTCAATCGGCGCGAGGGCGTCCGGGTGGCAGAGTTTCGCCCCCATCCGCGCATGCTCGGCCAAGGCGATGGCAATCTCAGCGAGGGCCCGCTCAAGGGCATCCAAGTCCCCCTGGAAGATCTCCGCCGCGACTACTTCACCGCCATGCATTGGGACGCGGACAGTGGCGCCATTCGCCGCAGCCACGCCCAAGCACTCGGCATCGACGGCCTGCTCGAAGGCTATCTGGCCGAGGGATGAGCGCCTTCGATCGGGTTAAGCGCATATTCCAGCGGCAGAACGAGCCGCGGGTGCGCATCCACGTCATCGTGCACGGGCGTATCGGGCTGGGCTGGTTCGACGTCGATCGCCGCATTCGCGTACCGGTAGGCACCCGCTTATGCGATCTCATCGAACGCGATAGCGAATACGATTTACCCCTGCGCGAAGCCCTCGCCAATAGCCCCCACCTGCGCGACACCCTGATGCTCAACGGCGAACGCTGTCCTATAGAGGAACATGGCGAACGAGAGCTCGCCGACGGCGATCAGCTCTACTTGCTAGCCCCACTCGCCGGCGGATGAGTCCACGATGTTTCCCCATGGTTCAATGACCGATCTTCATCCGCCGATGTACATGGATCGTGACAATTTCCCACGACATTCTTGCCGGCACATGACACCACCCTGACAATCGACATCGTAGCTTAGCCTCATGAAACCAGATGTTGCTGCATTGAATGTCGATGATGCGTATCGGTTCCGTTGGCTCAGCACCATCCCATTTTGGGGAGTCCACGTCGCCGCCGTCATCGGTGTGGCGATGACGGGATGGTCCTGGTCTGGCCTGGCCTTGGCCCTAGGCCTCTACTATCTGCGCATGTTCGGCATTACCGCCGGATTTCACCGCTATTTCTCCCATAGGTCGTATAAGACCGGTCGCGTCATGCAATTTATCCTGGCCCTCCTCGGCGGTCTGAGTACCCAGAAGGGGGTTTTGTGGTGGGCGGCCCATCACCGCCACCACCACCGCTATTCCGATCAACCGGAAGATGTGCATTCCCCGCGGCAGCGCGGCTTCTTCTGGTCCCACGTGGGCTGGATCCTGGTGCGCAAGAACTCCGCCACCCGCTGGGAGTACATCAAAGACCTGGCCAAATACCCCGAGTTGCGTTTTCTCGACAAATTCGATTTCTTTCTCGGTGCGGCTTTGGGCGTCTCGCTGTACTTCATCGGCGGCATGTGGGCCCTGGTCTGGGGATACTTTGTATCTACTACCTTGCTGTGGCACGGCACCTTCACCATCAACTCCTTTGCCCACATCATCGGCCGCCGTCGGTACAAGACCGACGACGACAGCCGCAATAGCTTCATCCTGGCCCTCATCACCATGGGCGAGGGTTGGCACAACAACCACCACTACTATCAGCGATCGGCCAGCCAGGGCTTTTTCTGGTGGGAGATCGACATGAGCTACTACATTCTCAAGATGCTGTCCTGGGTCGGCCTGGTATGGGATCTTGAGCGCGCGCCCGACCATATCCGCGACCCGGAAAAAGCCGCGGAAATCCTGGAACGCAAAGCAGTCCGGCGCCAGCAGGCACAAGAGGCCTCGCTGTCCACCTCCGAAGCAGTTTAAAATACGTCGGCGTTGGTGCGGCGTATTCCTGCACTATGCGACGCCGCCGACGCGCTGCCCCGTGTGATTATGGCCACGGTTACGGCCACTTATACATGAATCCTGCCAGCTCGCTTGGGCAATGGAGTCGCTGGGCGTATACTCCTCTGTTGTCACTGCTGGGAGGACGCCTCGGCCATGCGCGGTTCAATGCTCACACGAGTTAAGATTTGCTGTATCAAAAACCATCAAGAAGTAGATATGGCTGTGCGATACGGCGCGTCTGCCGTAGGGCTAGTCTCCAATATGCCCAGCGGCCCCGGCATCATTGACGAAGCCGATATCCCCGACATTGTCGCACGCGTCCCTCCTGGTGTGACACCATTTCTGCTCACCTGCCTACAAGAGGTGGATGCCATCATCGAGCAGAGTCGCCGTTGCCTGGCCAATACCGTCCAGCTCTGCGACAGCATCACCTCGGGATCGTACCGCGACCTGCGCCAGGCCCTGCCCGGCGTCCGGCTGGTACAGGTTATCCACGTCATCGACGAAAACGCGCTGGCAGAAGCTCGCAAGATCGGAAGCGATGTCGATGCGCTGCTGCTCGATTCGGGCGATCCCGGGGGGCCGGTCAAAATCCTGGGCGGCACCGGGCGCGTACACAATTGGGACATCAGCAAAGAGATCTGCGCCAACGCTCCCGTGCCCGTCTTTTTAGCCGGTGGCCTGCATCCCGACAACATTGCCACTGCCATTCACCACGTCCGCCCCTTTGGCGTCGACCTGTGCTCGGGCGTGCGCACCAATACCGATCTCGACGAAGTCAAATTGGCCGCATTCATGCGCGCCGTGCGCGCCGCCGATACGTGTAAGCAGCAATCGGCCATTCATTAAGCTCGCGCAGACGAGATCGCCGGGCGCAAGCGCCGGGCCGTGAGGTGCCGTCAGCGCCCCTGTGACACCTAGTCGCCCGCATGCATATCCGGGGACCGAGCCTTGACAGCTTGTCTGGATCCCCCGTATTTTCGCGCCCGTTTACAGCGATCCGTCTACAACATCTATACATCCTCGCCTGGGGCGTGAATTCTATTGCGTTCCCGCGGTGACGGTGATACCGGCAACGTCGATGTCCATCGAGTTTTCCCCCGCGGCACAGCAGAAAATCGAGACCTTATGCAAGCGCTACCCGAGCAAACAGCCCGTAGTGCTCGGAGCCTTGCATCTAGCACAAAAGGAGTTCGGCCATCTCAGCGATGACGCCCTCCGACTGGTCGCCGAAACCTTAGACCTACCCTATCCCCACGTCTATGGTGTAGCGACCTTCTACACCATGTTCCGCCGCGATCCTGCCGGCAAGAACACCCTGCGCGTGTGCACCAACATCTCGTGCATGCTGCGTGGGGCCTACGAAGTTCTCGATGCCCTCAAGGCCAAACTCAGCATCGAACTGGGCGAGAGCACGGGGGACAATGAATTTCACTTGGTCGAGGAGGAGTGTATCGCCGCTTGCGCCAACGCCCCCGCGATCTTGTGCGGGACCAAGTATTTTCTCGACGTACGACCCGATCAAGTCGACGAGATCATCTCATTCCTGCGACAGAATCCCCATCCCGAGTCGGAGGTGGCTTAATGCCAGCGGATTTAGATACCAAGCTCATTACCAAGTTCTTTGGCGACGAGGATGCCAAGACCCTTGCCGGTTACGAAAAACTGGGCGGCTACAAAGTCGCGCGCAAGGCCCTCGATATGAAGCCCGAGGACATCGTCGCCGAGGTCAAAGAGTCCAATTTGCGCGGCCGAGGCGGCGCGGGGTTCCCCACCGGCATCAAATGGGGCTTCATCCCCAAGGGCGCTAAGACCGTTCACCTGGTGTGCAATGCCGACGAATCTGAACCGGGTACGTGCAAGGATCGCGAACTCCTCTACTGGGATCCCCACCGCCTTATCGAAGGCATGATCATCAGCGCCTTTGCCATCGGCGCCGAGCACAACTACATCTATATCCGCGGCGAGATGATGCGCGAGTATCGCGTAATCGACGGCGCGGTCCAGGAAGCCTACAAACACGGCTACTTGGGCGACAATATTTTTGGCACGGGCGTGCGCTGTCACCTGTCGGTGCACCGGGGCGCGGGGGCATATATCTGCGGTGAAGAGACCGCGCTCCTCAACTCGCTCGAGGGGCTGCGCGGACAGCCGCGGCTCAAGCCCCCCTTCCCCGCGGTCAAGGGTCTGTTTGGCGATCCCACGATCGTCAACAACGTCGAGACCCTGATGAACATCCCCAGCATCGTCGAACACGGCGGCAAATGGTTTGCCGATCTCGGTGTCGGTCGCTCGGGCGGCACCCGCATCGTGTGCGTATCTGGGCACGTGGAAAAACCCGGGGTCTACGAACTGCCCATGACCTTATCGTTCAACGAGCTCATCAACGACATTTGCGGCGGGGTATGGAAAGGGCGCGGGGTCAAGGCGGTGATTCCCGGGGGCTCGTCCATGCCGCCACTCACGGCCGACGAGCTCGACGTACCAGTGGAATTTGACGCCCTGACCACCGACGAGCGCATCAAGCCCGTGGAAGTTTTGCGCGGCCAGCCCTTCAACATGGGCGGCGGACGCCAGTTGCGGGCCATGGCCGGCTCTGGCGGCATTGTCGTCATCGACGACCAGACCGACATCACCCGGGTGGCGTGGCGCATCATGAAATTCTATGCCCACGAATCCTGCGGCCAATGCACCCCGTGCCGTGAGGGCACCGGCTGGCTGGAGCAGATCAGCCGCCGCGTTGCCGAAGGCCGGGGCAAGGCCGGCGACGCCGATCTTTTGGCCACGGTGGCCAACGGCATTGCCGGCAATAGCATCTGCCCCCTGGGCGAAGCCGCCGCCTGGCCGATGATGGGCTTTATGACCAAATTCCGCGACGAATTCGAAGCAAAGATCGCGGAAGCGGGGGCTGCAGCATGAACCGGCATATGTCGAGCTCACCATCGCTCATGAGTTGGGCGAGGAGCGCATTCAAACAGCCGCGGACACTCGTGCTCGGCGCCCTGACGCTGGTCGCCGCCGTGCTCACACTATTGCCGCCCCATGCGGCATGGGCCCAAGTCGGCGAAGAACAAATCGCCCGCGGCGGGCTCAATTCCGGTGGCGGTGCGGCTCTCTTTTTCTACTTCTTTGCCGCCATGACCGTGGGTGGCGCGCTCTTCGTCATCACCCGCAGCAACTTGATCTCGGCCGTCATGGGCATGGTGGGCACCTTTTTCGCCATCGCCGCGGTCTACGCCATGCTGTACGCCCATTTTCTGGCCGCGATCCAAGTGCTGGTGTACGCCGGCGCCATCATGGTGCTCTTCGTCTTTGTCATCATGATCCTCAACAAGCCTGAGGACGAACCCTGGCGCCCCACGGGCTGGTTGGGTCGCGGAGTCTCGGGACTCCTCATTCTCTACCTACTCGTGCGCATGGGCCAAGTCCTGGCATCGGTAGAGGTCAGCCCTGAATCCCTCCAGCCGCCGCCGGGACTCGACATCGACGGCCAGACCATCGAATTCGGCACCACCATCGCCATTGGCGCCAATCTCTTCACTCGATACGTCTTCCCCTTTGAAGCGGTATCGCTGGTGCTGCTCATCGCCGTGGTCGGCGCCATTACCGTGGCCCGCCCCCACGAGCGACCACCCTTACCAGAGGAATTTGCCGATGCGGCTTCTGCGAAAGACGGGAGCAGCGGCACTGGGTCTCCGGCCACTTGAGGCTCAATCAAGCCCCTAGAGGATGACATGTTCGCTATCACGTACGGGCACTTTTTGGTCTTATCGGCCGTCTTATTCGCCATCGGCGCCGCCGGGGTCATGCTCCGGCGCAACGTTCTCATCATCATGATGTCCATCGAGCTCATGCTCAACGCCGCCAACATGGCTGTACTCACCTTCGCCCGCATGCACGGCGACATGGGTGGTCATAGCCTGGCCTTTGTCGTCATCGCCGTGGCTGCGGCCGAGGCCGCGGTGGGTCTGGGCATCGTGGTCGCGATTTATCGCAGCCGCGGTCATATCGATATCGACCGCCTCGAGGCTCTGAGAAATTAAGAAATAGGTCCGCGCCATGCAGAACTCCATGGAGAATTGGATCCTATGGATCCCGCTGCTACCGCTTCTGGGCGCAGCCTTTAACCTCTTTGTCGGCCGCGTCTTGTGGCGACTGGTCTTTGGCCGCGAGCTGCCGCGCCGGCTGGTGCACTTTGTCGCCGTCGGCGCCGTGGTTGCCGCATGCGTCGTGGCCCTCGAAGTGGTGATTGTCGGGCTGTACCCGCTGTATCAAGCGTGGCATGCCGATCCCGCGAGCGCGGGCACCATTTTGGAGGGCCTCAGACAAAACGTCTACACCTGGATCGAAGTCGGCACCCTGCGCATCGAGCTGGCATTCCGCGTCGATACCCTATCGGCGCTGATGATCCTCATCGTCACCTTTGTCGGCTCCCTGATTCACATCTACTCCATGGGCTACATGGAGCATGAGCCGCGCTACGCCAACTACTTCGGCTATTTGAACCTCTTTACCGGCGCCATGCTCATCTTGGTCTTGGGCGACAACCTGCCGGTGATGTTCATCGGCTGGGAGGGCGTGGGCGTGTGCTCGTATCTCCTCATCGGCTTTTGGTTTAACGAGACCCCCAACGCCAATGCCGGACGCAAGGCCTTTGTGGTCAACCGAATTGGCGACTTTGCCTTCCTTTTGGGCATGTTCCTGCTGTTTCAGTACGTGGGCAGCCTCGATTTCGCAGTGCTGCGCAGTGAAAACGCCATGCAGGCGTATTTGCAGCCGTTCTGGGGTGGTGAGCGCCTCGCTTTCTGGGCCGGACTCTTTCTCTTCATCGGCGCCTGCGGCAAGTCGGCGCAGATTCCCCTATACGTCTGGCTGCCCGACGCCATGGCCGGCCCCACGCCGGTCTCGGCCCTGATTCACGCCGCCACCATGGTCACGGCCGGCGTGTACATGATAGCGCGGACATCGTTCCTCTTTGCCTCTTCGACTACGGCCATGGCGGTGGTTGCTGGGGTCGGCGCGGCCACCGCGCTCTTTGCCGCCATCATGGCTTTTGCCCAGACCGACTTCAAAAAAGTCCTGGCGTATTCCACGGTATCCCAGCTCGGCTTCATGTTTGTCGGCGTGGGCGTGGGCGCGCACGTGGCCGGCGTCTTTCACCTCTTCACCCACGCCTTTTTCAAGGCTGGGCTGTTCTTGGCCGCCGGCTCGGTCATGCACGCCATGAGCGGCTCGGGCGACATCATGAAAATGGGCGGGCTGCGCAAACACCTGCCGCGCACCCATAAGAGTTTCGTCGTCTACTGGCTGGCGATTTGCGGCATCTTTCCCTTTGCCGGCTTCTTCTCCAAGGACGAGATTCTCGCATTCGCCTATGCCGCTGGCGGTTCGGGCTGGTGGGTAGGCTACGGCGAGCTTCTGTGGGCCGTATTGACCGTCGCAGCCTTGGGAACCGCGTTTTACATGTCGCGCCTGTACTTCCTGGTGTTCTCGGGCGAGTGCCGCGCCGACGATGAGACCAAGGCCCATATCCACGAATCGCCGGGGTCCATGACCTGGCCGCTTATTATTCTGGCCATATTTACCTGCTTCATCGGCTTTTTGGGTCTACCCCACGTGAAGCCCTTTGGCGTGTATTTGCCCAACCTCCTAGAATACTGGCTCCACGCTTCCGTTGTGACCAACGACTTTGCCGGGCAATTCCCCGTGGTGGCGCAGAGCTTGGGTAGCCCCGAAGTCCCGGCCCCTGGCGGTATGTATCTGCAAGAGGCCAGTATTTGGATGCTCATGGGACTGGCATTTTCCTTGGGCGGCTTGGGCATTTATTTGGCCTGGCGGCTGTATAGAAACGGCCCCTCGGCATGGGTCGAGAAATTCCTCGACAGCGAGTCCCGCAGCAAATTCTACGAAGTGGTCAAAGCCAAATTCCTGGTCGACGAACTGTACGAAGTCATCTTCCTCAGACCGTTCCGCTGGGCCGCCAACGGCCTGTTTGAATTCGTCGATCGCTTTGTCATCGATCTGATTTTCGTCAACGGCTCAGCCTTTGTCCTCGACATCTTCGGTCGCGTGGCCCGCTGGGTGCAAAACGGCCAGGTGCAGCGCTACTTGGCCGTCATCCTCGGCGGTGCCGCGGCGGTGTTTTTCCTCACTACCCGCAGCTCGGCCGATTTCGAGTACCAAATCGTCGGCCAAAGCGTGCGCTTTGAGGCCAATGTCGGCAGCGGGCCGGCGATGCTGGCGGGCAAGAAAATCCGCTGGGATTTGGACGGCAACGGCCAACCGGATCTCAAGCCGGGTGTCAGCGCCGATAGCGCCAGCCATGACGATGACCATGGCGGAGGTCATGGCGACCACGACGCCGACATCTACATCGACGACCTCGTGGTCACCATCGATATCCGCGAAGTCGGCACCGAAGTCACCCTCTGGTACACCGACCCCATCTTTGGCAATACCGTCGAGGTGGTGAAACCCATCGAAACTCTGCGCCCGCCGACCTCGTCCCTCATGAACCGACGGGACAGACCCGTCGATAGAAGACCGGTCCGGCAGGCGCCATCGGCCGCGCAAGGCGGCACAGGAGGCATGCAATGAGCCCCGATGCAATGGGCGCGGGTGGATGGATCCTGCCCGCGCTACTGGCCCTGCCGCTGTGCGGCGCGGTTCTCATCATGTTGATTCCGCGCGAAGAAGAGGGCCTGTGCCGCGGCTTCGCCATGGGGTTCTCCCTCATCACGTTTGTACTGTCGCTGTACATGCTGTCGGTCTTTGACGGCAGCGAGGGCGGCTACCAGATGGTCATGGATGTCTTGTGGATCCCCGGCCTCGGGGCCCACTTCAAAACCGGCATCGACGGCATTTCCCTATGGCTGGTGGTCTTGACCACCTTCACCACGCCCATCGTGCTGCTGTCGTCGTATTCGTCGATAGAAAAGCGCGTGCGCGAATTCATGGCCGCCATGCTGGTGCTGGAAGTGGGCATGATCGGCGCCTTTGTGGCCCTTGATTTATTCCTCTTCTACATCTTCTGGGAAGTGATGCTGATTCCCATGTACCTCCTCATCGGGGTCTGGGGCGGGCATCGCCGGTTGTACGCATCGGTCAAATTCGTCATCTACACCATGGTGGGCTCGCTGCTCATGCTGGCCGCCATCTTCTACGTATACGCCAAGTACGGCCTGGTCACTGGTACCTACACCACCGATTTAGAGGCCATCCAAACCCTGATCTTGCCCCGCGACGCCCAGGTGTGGTGCTTTGCCGCCTTTGCCCTGGCCTTTGCCATTAAGGTGCCGCTCTTTCCCCTGCACACCTGGCTGCCCGACGCCCACGTCGAGGCCCCGACCACCGGTTCGGTGGTGCTGGCCGGGGTATTGCTGAAATTCGGCATCTACGGCTTTCTGCGCTTCGCCATGCCGCTCTTTCCCCACGGCTCTCTCGTGTGGGCTGGCCCCATCGCGATTTTGGCCGTCATCGGCATCATCTACGGCGCGCTGGTGGCCTTTGCCCAGGAAGACGTGAAAAAACTCATCGCCTACTCCTCGGTATCCCACTTGGGCTTTTGCGTGATCGGTGTCTTTGCCCTCAACGCCCGCGGAATCGAGGGCGCGATCTTCGCCATGCTGTCCCACGGGCTCACGACCGGCGGCCTATTCTTGGCCATCGGCGTTCTTTACGAGCGCCGCCATACCCGGCGCATGGCCGAATACGGCGGACTGTGGGCTCAGATGCCGATCTTTGCCGGCGTCTTTCTCCTCTGCACCCTGGGCTCGGCCGGTCTGCCCGGTCTCTCGGGCTTTGTCGGCGAGTTCTTAACCATCTTCGCCACCTTTACCGCCGACGAGACCTACTTGCCCATGCCGCGCCTCCTCGGCGCCCTGGCCGCAACCGGCGTGATTTTTGGCGCGGTCTACTTGCTCTACATGTTCCAGAAACTCATGTTTGGCCCCATCACCCGGGATGCAAATCGCCATCTCAAAGATCTGTCCAAACGTGAAATCGCAGTGTTTGCCCCGCTCATCATCATGATTTTTGTCATGGGCATTTGGCCGCGACCGTTTCTCAAAACCATGGAGCCATCGGTGATGCAATTCATCGACAATTACGAGCGCAAGCTCGCCATTCCCGACGGTCCGGCCCAGGTGATTGGTGATATCGGCGATAACACCACCGCCATGCTCGATGCAACAATAGACGGTACCCCAGCGGCGGCCTCCCCCCGCGCCGGCAATAACCCCGCAGGCAATTCGAGAGACGAGTAGCCATGGACATCCAGTTCAACACCATCGACCTGGCGTACTTAACGCCGTTCTTCATCCTGGTGGCCGTGGCCTTGCTCTTGGTCCTGGCCGAGGCGTTTTCGCGCGGCCCCAGCCACTCGCGCCTGATGGCGCTGGCGGTTGCCGGCTGCGTGGCTACCTCGGTGGCCTCCATCGTACTGTACAACATCCTCGAACCAGGCCAGGTCATCTCGGTCATGTCGGGCATGTTGGTCATCGATCGATTCGGCTGTTTTTTCACCGTCCTCACCGCAGCGCTGTCCGCGGGCACGATCATGATCGCGGCGCCCCATCAGGAAGAGCACGACTGGCAGCACGGGGCCTTTTTTGGCCTGGTCCTCTTATCGGCCTCGGGCATGGTCATCATCGCCATGGCCGGCGATATGGTCTCGATCTTCCTCGGCATTGAAATCATGTCCCTGGGCGTATACGTGCTCACGGCACTGCGAGCGAATTCGCTTCGCTCGGGTGAAGCGGCCATGAAGTACTTTCTCATGGGCGCCTTTGCCACTGGCTTTTTGCTCTACGGCATCGCCATGATCTACGGCGCCACTGGCCACACCAACTTTGCCAACATCCAGGCATCGCTGTCGGCCGACATGGCCAATCCCAGCCTGGTGGTGGTGGGTCTATTTTTGCTCGTCATCGCCATGGCGTTCAAAGTTGCGGCCATCCCCTTTCACATGTGGGCCCCCGATGCCTACGAGGGCGCGCCCACCCCGGTGACCGGTTTTATGGCTGCGGCGGTGAAGGCCGCGGCCTTTGCCGCCATGCTGCGGGTCTTTAGCGAGACCTTTGGCACCGAGATTTTGGCCTATGGCCGCATGGGCTGGGCCAGCCCCCTCATCGTCATCGCCGCCATCAGCATGACCTTGGGCAACTTGGCCGCGCTGCGCCAGAACAACATCAAGCGCATGCTGGCCTACTCGTCGATTTCCCATGCCGGCATCATCATCGTCGGCGTGGTCGCGGTCGGTCTGAGCAGCGACGGCCTGGCCATGCAGGCCCGCGCCGGCGTGCTGTACTACCTCATGGCCTACGGTATCACCACCATCGGCGCCTTTGCCGTGGCCTCGTGGATCGGCTCTCGCGGCCACGAGCGGGTCATGGTGGACGATTGGTCGGGACTGGCCAGCAAGCATCCCGCCGCGGCCCTGGCCATGACCGTGTTCATGCTGTCGCTGGGCGGCATCCCGCCCACAGCCGGCTTCTTTGGCAAATTCTACGTCTTCAAGTCGGCCATGGAAGTTCACGACCAACAACTTTGGTGGTTGGTCGTCATCGGCGTCATCAACTCAGCCATCAGCATTTTCTACTATTTGCGGGTGGTGATGACCATGTACTTCCGCGACCCCATCGACGACTTCAAACCGCTCAATCGCGGTGCCGTTGTATTTGTCATCATCGTCTCGGCCATCGCAGTGCTCGAGATGGGCATCTTGCCGGGCTTTTGGCTCGGCGCCGCCAACGGCTGATCGAACCGCCGCTGCGGCGCACCATCGGCCGCTACAGAGGTGCGACATTTATCCCCGCATCGGCGCCATAAAAGCGCGCCCGCGGGGGCGCAGACAGCGAGCGCCTTGCGCTATGCTCGTCCGCCGTGGTGACCGAAAAGCTCGAATCGCTGGCCAGCTCGATTGGCATACTTACCAAGTATCACGATTGGAAAGGCGTCTTGCGCACCGTGCCGGCCGAGGCCGTCATGGCTGTTCTGCGCAGTCTCGGCGTTCCCATCGATAATCTCGAACAAATCGACGCGGCAATCGCCGCGCGACATCGCCAACTATGGCAGGAAGCCCTGCCGCCCTGTGTCGTGGCCTGGGACTATGAGAACGCCGATCTACGCGTTCGTCTGCCCATCTCCCACGACGGCGCCTACAAAGTCTATCTGACCATGGAAAATGGCGAGCAGCGCCAATTTGAAGGTCGTTTAGGCGATCTTCCCATTGGCGAGCAGGGCTACGTCGACGGCGAGAACTACGCCGCTCGCCAACTATCCATCCCCGTTGGCATGCACGGCTATCACAAAGCCGTCATCGAACTGGGCGATCGCCAGGGCGAGTGTTTTATCATCTGTGCCCCCCTCAGCGCCTATCGCACCCCAGAATCGGACAAGGGCTGGGGTCTATTTGCCCCGCTATACGCGCTGCGCCGCCACGGCGGCAGCGGCGTGGGCGACGTTGCCGAAATGATGCAGGTGGGCAAGTGGGCCGGACAACACGGCGGCAGCTTGCTCGGCACCTTGCCGCTGCTGGCGTCGTTTTTGTCCGAGCCCTATGAGTTCAGCCCCTACGCGCCGGTCAGCCGAGCGTTTTGGAATGAACTGTACGTCGATCCGTACACGGCTCCCGGCGTTGCCGAGAGCGCGGGCGCGCGAACGCTACTCGACGGCGCTGACTTTCAGGCCGAAGTCAAAGCCCTGCGCGAGCTTCCCCTAGTCGACTACCGCCGCGAAATGGCCCTGCGCCGCCGAGCGCTGGAGCAGCTGGCGCAAGACGCCTGGCAAAATCCCGGGATTCGCGGCGACATGGAAGCCTTTATGGGCCGCAAATCCCGCGTCGACGACTATGCCCGCTTTCGCGCGGTCACCGAGGCCCACGGCCGGGTATGGCGCGATTGGCCCGAACGCCAGCGACAATGGGACATTCGCGACGGCGACTTTGACGAGGCCGCCCGCCGCTACCACATATATGCCCAATTCGCCATGGATGCCCAGCTGGCGCGGCTCAAGGCCGAGTGCGGCGTGACCCTGTACTTGGACCTGCCCGTGGGCGTCCACCGCTTTGGCTACGATACCTGGCGCGACCGCGAAGTCTTTGCCCTCGACATGTCGGCTGGCGCACCGCCCGACGCCCTCTTTTCCGAGGGCCAGGAGTGGGGGTGTGCGCCCATGCATCCCCAGGGCTTGCGCCACAACCACTACCGCCATTTCATCGACTCGATCAGGCACCACCTCGATTACGCAGGCATGTTGCGGATCGATCACGCTATGGGCCTTCACCGCATGTACTGGGTGCCCGAGGGCTTTTCGCCCAAAGACGGGGTCTACGTCCACTACGAGGCCGGCGAGATGTACGCGATTTTAAGCCTGGAATCGCATCGGCAACAGGGCGCCGTCACCGGGGAAGACCTGGGCACGGTCCCCGACTACGTGGGCCCGTCCATGCAGCGCCACGGCCTGTCGCGCCTGTATATCGGCCAATTTTCGCTGCCGCAGCACGAGGGCGGCGAGATTATCGCTCCCAAAAGCCGGGTTGTCGCCAGCCTCAACACCCACGACATGCCCACCTTTAGCGGCTATTGCAGCGGCGCCGACATCGACGTCCGCCGCGAGATGGGCCTCATCGACGACCAAGAAACCGCGGAAGAACACACGGAGCGACAAAAGAGCCGCGGGTGGCTGGCCAGCTATCTACAGAGCAAAGGACTGCTCGCCGCCGACAAGGCCGACGACGTCAGCGCCCTGATGGCGGCCTTCCACGCCTATCTGGCCGCCAGCGATGCCCAGTGGATCATCCTCAACTTGGAAGATCTATGGCTCGAAGACCGGCCGCAGAACGTTCCCGGCACCCATTTGGAGCGACCAAACTGGCGTCGCCGCATGTCGCGCCCCATCGAGGATGTGATTGCCGATGCCGATCTAACGGCCATACTGGATGCGATCAATCATTCTCGCAAAGGCCAATAGTTATGCAGCTTCGAACGGTAGACCCCCCGCTTATGCAACCATCGCCGGCAACACGGCCGCCTTCATCAGCGGGCGCGACGCGCGGCGTCTTTAGGAATGCCCTGGCCGGGCTCGCCGTCGCGTGTGGCCTTGCGGGGCTCTTGCTGGCGTCCGGGGTGTCTGGCTGCAAGAGCGGCGCGTCTGAGGCGCCGAGCGCCAGCTACGTCGTGCGCGGCAAGGTGAGCAAAGTACCGGCGCCCGGCAGCGGCGACAATTTATACATTGAGCACGAAGAGGTGGCGAACTTTGTCAATCGCAAGGGCGAGCAGAAGGGCATGCCGGCGATGACCATGCCGTTTGCCACGGCGCCGGATTTGCCCATGGGCGATATTGCCGCGGGCGACATCGTCGAGTTCACATTTGACGTGTACTGGGAGCACATGCCGCCGAGCGTGGTGAGCAAAATCCGCAAACTGCCGGCGGATACCAAGCTTGAGCTGTAAACTAGGGCGTATTGCCTGGCCGATCGCGGCGCATGGAGGATGCGTGCGGTATGCCCGCGATGGGTAATTGAAAAACGCGATTTTCAGTCCGCGAGGACTTCTTCGAGAGTCGCGGCGGTGAGTATGCGGTCGGCCCAGCGTTCCAAGTTGGAGACGCTGGCCTGCTGCACTTGCGCAACGACTGCGGCATCAAGCGGGCCAAAGCGTTTGCTGAGTAGCTGCAAGAACATGGCCTTCTCGCCTTCTTTGCGTCCTTGCTCGGCGTACTTGCGGGCGAACTCGCTCTGAAACTGATAGCTTTGTGTACTCATGAGGCTCTCCAGTGCCCGCCAGGCGCCAGGGCCCAGCATTGACAAGATGAAGTCAGAATAGCGGGTCGAGCGGTCAGTGTCGAGGCCGTTGCATGCGGCCAGTCCAGCAAGCGCCACCTCAGCAGCCTCGCTGCCCTTACTGTGAGCAACGGCCGACAAGATAGCCAGCTCTGGCTGCTCGCACGCTTGCTCCACAGTGGTGATACGGGGGATCTGCGACGGACCGATGACGACGGGATTGATGCAGCTTCCGTTGCGGTCGAGGATAATCGACTGTGCGCACCAATTGGCAACTGCAGCATCTAGAGCAAGCACCATCAGCGTCGCGGGGCAATGGTAGCGAGCGCGTGCGCCAGTTACATAGACTGGCCAACTGCGGTGCTTTTTTTCGTCACGCGACAATTGCACCTCAACAATAATGATATCAGAAGGCCTTGATTCACCAGAATCAGTATCGGCGTTAGTCCGGCCAATCCGGATAACTGCATCGGCCCGATACTCATCGGCTTTGATATCGGAAAATTCGGCCGCCATGAGATACGATTTCTGCGACTCCTCAGGCGGAAGCTTGCCGAGATGGGTGAGTATGTCGGAAGCCAAGGCGGGGCAATCGCGGAATAGGTCGACGGTCGATGATCGACGAGAGATTCGTGTGTGATAGAAGGCATACAACTCCGGGGATTCGTAATAGCGAGGCTCGCTTGTACCACTCATGTTTGAGGCTGTCTCGGATAAAAATGATTTATCGGAACAAAAAAGGGGTGTCCGACATGTGCCTGGCACCCGCATGACACCTATTCTGGGCGTCGCCTGGCACCTATTTGGGGCACCGCCTGGCACCTATTCTCGGAACCGCCTGGAACTTAGAGGGCCTGAGACTCACTGCGCGATCTGGTTTGGGAGCAGGTCCTTGTTTCCTGTTCCCCCCTGACCTTGGGTCGTAGCATCCGAAAATCTCGCAAAAACCTGCGAGAAATTCGTATCCGTCGACCCAAGGTCATAGAGGCGACCGCCGGGTTAGAGGACCGCCACGGGCAGCGCAAATTCTACGCGACCATGGCCGAGCACATGTGAGAACTGCGCGGTCCGCGGCCCAAATGGGGATGTCCTCGTGCTACACTCCGGCACGTAGTTTGCTTTAACAGAACGAACAGACGGCTTTTTCGCTGCAGGTGCAATCTGCCGGCAGCCCGAGCCGGTGCCGCTCATACACGGAGGCCTTGGATGAAACATGCGAAGAGTGCTTGCAGTAAGGGCCTCGTCCTGCTGCTGCCGAATTCGTCGGGAGATAGATTCCGCCGTCCAGAGCGTCGGCAGGAATGCGCGACAACGGAGTTGGATGAGCACCAGCAACCGAGGGAGAGCGCGGCTGCCAACGTCGTGGTAATCCCCCCACCAACGGGATTTAGCGCTGTGGCTTTCGCATTGGTCATTGGCATGCTCTCTGCCTCGTGCCAGCAGGTGCTCGGCATCGAAGAGCTCTCGGAAGGGCAGGACGCGAGCTCGACCCCGCCGCCGGACGCTCGCGAAGCCGACGCGCCGTCCGATGCCCGCGAGACCGACGCGCGCCCCGATACCACACCGCCCACCGTCGTCGAGATCAAGCCAGCGTCCGATGCTCTCGATGTCGACATCGGCATCGAGATCTCGGCCCGCTTTGACGAAAACATCGACGCCGCCACGGTGACGGCCGAGAGCTTCTTCGTCATTGGTGATGACGGGGCACAAATCGACGGCAGCATCACAGTCGATGCCGACCGCGTCACCTTCACCGCAGATGGACCGCTGGCCCTGCGTGGCCTGCACACGGTCACGCTCTCCGCCGAGGTGCGCGATCTGGCCGGCAATCCTCTGGCGTCCAACTACGAGTGGAACTTCACCGTGCGCGACGGCACATGGCTGGCGCCCGAGGTGCTCGACGTGGCCAGCGCCGGAGAACCGTGGACGCCCCGCATCGCGGTGAACGCGCGCGGCGATGCGGCTGCGACCTGGCGCCAATTCGGCGGCACAGTTTGGGATGTGTGGGCCGCCCGGTACACGCGCGGTGAGGGCTGGGCCCCCGCGAAGCGCCTCGAGGAAAGTAACGGCGACGCCGCGGGGCCGGAGCTCGCCATCGATCCGCACGGCAACGTGGTGGTGGTGTGGTCACAGTTCGACGGCACGCGCCACGATGTCTGGAGCAGCCGGTATCGGGTGGGTGCCGGCTGGACCGACGCCGAGCCCCTTGAGATCTTGGCTGAAGACGCGCGCTTCCCCCAAATCGCCACAGACGGCGTCGGTAATGCGGTCGCGGTGTGGGAGCAAGCCGGCAACGTGCGCGCCAATCGACTGCGCGCGCGCACGGACACCAGCCAAGATCGCTGGCTGGGGGCGGAGACGATCGGCGGTCCGATTAGCTTCGGTTTTCCCGATGTCGCGCTGCCACAGAACGGAGACAACGGAGACGGCTTTGCGGCATGGGCCGGTCAGAACCAGGTACAGGCAGCGCGCTACGTGCTAGGGAGCGGCTGGGAGGACGCGGTAGTGATCGCGGCAGAGTCGGCCGAGCGCGCGCAGGTCGCCCTGGATGCGGCCGGCAACGCGGTGGCGACGTGGCTGCGCAGCCCGTTCGAGAGCAAGACCGCCATGTACAAGCCCGGCACGGGGTGGAGCGAGCCCGAAGTCGTCGTGACGAACAGCGACCAGATGTTCTTTGCGATGGGGACGGGCGGCCATCGCGCGGTGGGGTGGCACACCGGCTCCGATACCGGGCCGATCTTCGTGCTGCGCTTCGGGCCGGGCGTCGGCTGGTCCGAGTCGGAGGAAATCAGCGTCGATCTAGCAGGTGACGACGAGATCTACGGCCCGCGCATGTCAGTCGATCGCCAGGGGAATGTGTTTGCGGCTTGGATCCAGGTCAGCATGAACCCGGACGTGCCGTCCACGGCCTGGCAACGGCGCTACGTTGTGGGCAAGGGATGGACCGAGGCCGCGCAGCTGCGCGCGCCCCTGCCAGTGGCCGACGACGTGTCCGATCCGGACGTCGCCGTCGACGCGGGTGGCAATGCCGCCGCCGTGTGGAAGCAGTCAGATGGCGCCCGCACTGGCATCTACGCCCAAATATTCCATTGACCGCCAACGACATCACCGCGAGCCCAGACTGCGCCAGATGCGCGATGATGACCTGGACGGGGATGGCTTTGCTCTGCGGGACGATTGCGATGATAACGACCCCTCGGTCAATCCAGATGCCGTGGAGCGCTGTAACGGTGTGGATGATGATTGTCGCGGGGGCATTGATGACGCCGCCGGTGATACTTGGTTCCAAGACCGCGATGGCGATGGGTTCGGCGACGCCGATACAGCGGTACAATAGCGTAGCGGGAGGTGGATGGCATCTCATCTCCAGTCGGACGAACGACGTTGATGCCCTCTTTGCGGATGCACGCTGCCTGGACGGGGCAGAGAATTGTTCGGGCACGATTCCGCGATCACAAGTGGGTGCGGGTGTAGCACCAGACCTGCTATTTGCCACGCTCGATGGCGTTTTCTGGGTCCGCCTCACAGGTCTCTTACCACCCGTTAATGATGCCCTCCGCGACATGATTTTGCTCGATCGCCCCCTCGGTGTTTCTAGTTCGTGTGAGTATCCGCACTATTGCGATCGCGTGCTGGACCCGCTACTGGCGGTGCACAGCAGTTCGGCCAATGTTACCCCGCGCTTTCAAAACCTGCCATCTCAATATGCCCGTTATGGTGGACTGTGGTTCGGCAATGGTGGCGGCAGTATCGATGACCATGTGCTGTCCCTCAATTATGCTCCCTATTGTCAAGCTGGAGGATTCTCCATCAGTGATAACAGCAATGGGCAATTGGGTAATGTGATTTGTGGTGAGCCAGGGGCTCTGTACTTCAGGTACGAGACGGCGCCGTCTGCGTCTCAGGGGTTTTGAGAGAGGTTATCGTAGTACGCGGCAAGCTATTGTCGCGTAAACGCTCAGTCAGCGAGGACTTCTTCGAGAGTCCCAGCGGTGAGTATGCGGTCGGCCCATAGTTCCAAGTTGGAGACGCTGGCCTGCTCCACCTGTGCGACGACCGCGGCATCAAGTGGGCCAAAGCGTTTGGTCAGCTGCCGCAAAATAATGGTGCGTTCGCCGGCTTCCATGCCGAGCTCCATGCCGACTTCTATACCGGCATCCTCGCCCTCCCTGCGGCCCTGCTCGGCGTACTTGCGGGCGAACTCGCTCTGGAACTGATAATAGTGTGTACTCATGAGGCTCTCCAGTGCCCGCCAGGTGGCGGGTCCCAGCATCGATAGGATGAAGTCAGAATAGCGGGTTGCGACGGTCTCGACACTGACCGCGCAACCCGCTATTCTGACTTCATCCTATCGATGCTGGGACCCGCCACCTGGCGGGCACTGGAGAGCCTCATGAGT
>JAAUYH010071735.1_pt1 | contig 21778 bp, 9 predicted proteins | sample 7278061 | NCBI WGS metagenome assembly JAAUYH01 (sample SAMN14350203, study PRJNA611818) | marine sediment metagenome | isolation source: surface marine sediment (0.6m) | place: French Polynesia: Moorea | collected 2018-08 | reverse complement strand
CAAGATTGTAAAAGTCTTGGTGCTTTAATTGTTCCCAATCTTGATGCTTTGGAACAATGGGCGGTTAGCAAAAATCTGGAGTTATGTGTAGAGGATGCTAACCTGACACAGACCGAAGGTCAAAAAATTAACCTGGAGAGTACAATAATTCAGGATTTATTTCGGCAAGAATTGAATCGGGAAGTAAAAAATCGTCCGGGTTATCGCGCAGATGACCGCATTGGACCATTCAAACTGATTCTTGAGCCATTTTCCATTGAAAACGGGACAATGAGTCAAACATTGAAAATTAAGCGACACGTGGTTATGGAGCGCGATCGCAATATGATTAAGGCAATGTTTGCTTAATAGTCTCAATTATCCACTAGATAGGGAACACTAAATTTATATGGATCTTTCCAATCAACAACTACTCTTAAAACGCGTTGTTAACGTCAAAGCCATTGTGACTTCTGTCTGGAAGGAAGAAATGCAGCAACATCTGCAAACTCAGATCAATCAACTCGATCAGCAGTTTCAGCAGTTGGATATGCAAGGACAAAGAGCAATAGCAGAAATTCAGAAGCAAAGTCTACAACCACCAGGACCCCAAACAGTCCAACAGGTAGAGAATATTCAACTTCAGATCAACGAAAAGAAAAATGAACTACTAGAACAAAAAAATCAATTATTGCAAAATCTGCAACAAGTACAGATTCTAGAGTTAGATCAAGAAGTGAATCAATTCCAGATGGAAGGATTTTTCCGCGTGGAAGTTGGTGACAACATAATTAGCAAAATGCAGGTGGAAATTGTCATGCGGGATGGCGTTATCGAAGAAATTCGCGGCGATATTTAGCATGTGAATGTAGGGATCCATCATTCCCTACAACTTACCACTACTTTGCATCCAGAACTCATAAATAATCTGTCTCAACAAAAGCAAAGATTATTTATGAGTCTTTTTTGTAAATTGATTAGGGCTGGGAGTGACATCTCCTACACTGTACTCGAAGAGTCAGTGTAGGCTTCCAAGACAATCCGGCTATTGCGTAAGGAGGCTCTTGGCTTTAAGAACGGAATGCCCTACCGCTCTGTTTTTTATATTTATTGCTGCATTGTGGTCACGGTCAAGACTACAACCACATTCTCATCACCTCCCGTTCCGCCTAGGTGAGAGGCTTCTTTTTGTTTGAGCTAAAAACAATTTAATGGGAAGCAACAAAATATGCCGATACAATCTTGTTTGTCGGTCGTAAACATTACATATTTTTTCGATACAAGCACAACAGTATAAATCCTTAATACTATTGAGATAAAGCTTACGTATAGCCCAAATTTCGCCTTAATAAAGTAAGGGGGAGGATTTTATGGTTTATAGCCTCTGTTCCAGTATCATTTCTTCTGGATGTGCTTGCTAGGAGAAGATTATGACTGATGAGCAACAAAAAATGTTCGAGGTTTATCTTCAGGAATATAGCAAGCTTAAGGGTGAGCAAACTGCTCGCATCGGCTTTCGAGATAACCTGCTTTACGTCACATTAGGGGTTTTCGGTGGTGTTATTTCTTTTGCACTTTCCAATCTAGATAATGCTTATGCTTTGCTTGTTCTGCCTTGGGTATGTCTGATACTTGGCTGGACTTACCTTGTCAATGACCAAAAAATCTCAGCTCTTGGTAAATACATTCGTGATGAACTCACCGAAAAAATTAGCCGACAAATGGGTCACACAGAAAACGAAAAATCTATCTTTGGCTGGGAAATCGAACACAGAAGTGATAAGCACCGAAAACGACGCAAGATTGAGCAGTTAATTATTGATGAGATTACATTTGTATTTTCGGGAATTGCTGCTTTGCTAGGTTTTTGGTATTTAGTGCTTCAGATGCATTGGGCTGTTCAAATCCTTTGCTGGGTTGAGCTTGTTCTCTTGGTGATTTTAGGCTTGGAAATAATTGTTTACGCAGATTTAAAAAAAGGGCGATAACTACTACTAAGGAGAATATATGGTACATACTCAATCAGAACCAGTGGATGTAGGAATCATTATTGCCTTACCTGAAGAGTTCGAGGAACTAAACAACCAGGTTAAAAAGTGGAGAGAGACAACATTTAACAACCATTATTACCACCTATTTGAAAGGTCAGGGTATCGTTGTGTGGCCACCCTAATTGGCGAGATGAATCCAACTCCTTGTGCAATTAGAACCCAAGAGTTGATAGAGGTATGGCAACCAGAAACCGTAGTTTTAGTAGGAATTAGTGGCTCTTTAAGCAGTGATATTAAAGTCGGTGATGTTATTGTTGCCCAAGAAGTTAATGGCTATGAAGAAAGTGGTGCACTTGTTGACAAGCAAGAAAACTTTAAGTTGGAATTCGGAGGAAACCATTATAGAACTTCCCAAATATTTATTGATGAATTAATACATTTTCGTGTTGGAAATAAAACTAGAACAATTTTAAATGAATGGAAAAACCAATGTTCCAATAAATTGGATGAACTTTTGAATCAAGAAAATCGCCAATACCTCATCGACCAACAAATAATCAATGAAGATCAAAGACCTAAATTTAAACGTGGCCACATTGCCTCTGGAACAAAAGTGGTTAAGTCAGAAGAATTTAAAAAATTGTTATTGAGCCATGCAGGTCGAAAATTGTTAGCTGTAGATATGGAATCCTATGGATTTCTTTGCACTATAGCCTGTAAAAATGAAGATGAGCGGGAAAAAACTTTAATTATCCGAGGCATCTCAGATAGTGGAAATAAACAAAAAACCGAATTAGAGAAAATAGGAGATGGAGCTTTACGGCGCTATGCGATGCACAATGCACTTCAATTCCTTTGGGCTTTTCTTAAAAGTAACAGTCTTCCTCACAAAGAATCAAAAGAATTGCAAAACAATTTGCACACAATAGCCGAGTCCCTGAAAAATGGTAATCTAGTTTTTTTTCTTGGTCCTGGCATCAATTACTCTCCTGATACGCTGAATACGGCAAGCCTACCACCGAGTGATATTACAATAGCTGAGAAACTCTCTCAAAGCGGTAGCAACCAAATAGATTTGTCAGGTTTACCTTGTGAATTTTGTCCAGTCAACCATAAGAATAGACCAAAAGATAAAGATCACCCAGATAAAACTTGCCCAATCGAACAAAGGATTGTGTCTGAATCTTCTGACAACTCTAAATTGGAAAAATTGCTAACTAACGAACAAGAACTAATCGATTCTAAGAGAGAAATTAAGTGTTGGGCGCATTATATTTTAAGTGAACATGGAGACCAAAAATTATCTGATCAGCTCAGGGATATTTTAAAACCAGAAAGAAAGAAATATCAGTGGAACAAGATACAAATTTTTTTGGCAAATTTAGCTAAGAATATTTGGTATGAAAATAGTTCATCGCTTCCATTAATTATAGCAACTAGTAACTATGATTATGGGTTGGAAAAAGCTTTTGAGCATAAACGATTAAACATTGAAGTTATATCATATATTACCGAAGGTATAAATGAAGATATAAATAGTGGTAGTTTTTGCTGTGGTAATTATATTCCTAATCCTAAATATGAAGAAAGTAATGATAGATTTAATCTACTGGAATCTAGCCAAATAACTGATCAAAAAAATATAATTGGGAAGATTATCAAACTATACGGTGGTGTTTTATATAAAAGTAATCAAACACAATATGAAACTTTTACCATTACCGAAAGCCATCGAATTAATTACTTAAGACAAAAAGAGCCTGGCGAAATATCTATTACTTTCTTTGAAAATTTGATGAAAAAGGATATGCTATTTCTTGGCTACAGTGAAAATGACACTGATTTGCTCATGATTTTACAACGATTGTTTCCTACAAGATTTCCTTCAAACTATTCACTTACTAAAAATAATAAAGGCAAACCTAGAGGATGGTTAATTCATCAATCAAAAGCCAGTACGATTAATGACAAATACTGGGATAATTGCAATGTCAAACCTATTAAATATGGATGGGAAGATTTTATAGAAGAATTTAAGGAGACTTTAAAGGCTAAATATTCATATAAATTTTCTGAATAAAATTAAAGCTTAAGAATAGAATTTCCTGGGAGACTAATCTTATGAACAATCAACCTTATAAAGGATTATGACCTTATGAAGAAAGAGACGCAATTTTCTTTTTTGGACGTGAAAAATGGATAAAAGAAAAAGAAATTATTGAACGTTTGACTGGTATGGGGTCTAGTTCTAGACTGACTGTACTTTATGGTGAAAGTGGTGTTGGGAAAAGTTCTATCCTTCAGGCAGCTATAGCTAGTCAATTACGTCTGATAGCAGAGGAAAACCTTACTAATCCTGAAATTGGTGTACCCAAATTTGTAGTTGTTATCTTTAATGATGATGATTGGAAGCAAAAAGGGGATCTGCGAGAAAAGTTATTAAAAAAGGTTCGAAAAGCGGTTGCTGAGGCAATGAACTATAAAGAGATAGAACTCGAAGAGTACGCCAATGACCTTAAAGAACTACAACGGGAAGAAGCTGAGAAACAAGGGATTTCTCTGCCATCAGAGTTTATTCAGGATTTACAAGCTTGGGCGGACATAGTCAGAGGAGGATACTGGCATGGAAAATTGGTTGTTATTTTTGACCAGTTTGAAAGCTATTTCCAATACTATACCTCAGAAGAAACAGACCATGGGTTTACCAGAGACTTTGCCTATGCAGTTAAATCTGCTAATTTTCCAGTCAATTTTCTGATTGCTATTCGTTCAGATGAGTTCTATAGACTAGAACAAAGATTTAAAAACTGCATTCCTAATATTGTTAAATATTGCCTAGAGTTACCCTCTCTTAGCCAACCATCAGCAAAAGAAGCAATTAAAAAGCCTATTGAACGATATAACTTTCTTCAGTGTCTTATAAATTGTCGTCTAACGGTACTTTCCGGTGAGAAAAATGCAGGTAAAACCTTGCTGCTAAAAGCTGGTGTTATTCCTTATTGGAGCAGGCAAGAGAATAAAAACACGTCAAATATCTCTTTTACCCCGATTTATTTTAATTTTAATAGTTGGAATACCGATGAAAACGATCAACTTAGTAAGGTGAAGATACAGGATGAACTTAGTAAAGTGAAGATACAGATTGAACATAGTAAAAAACAGCCACTTATCATTCTCGACAATCTTCAGGATTATATTGACAACAACAATAAATATTTTACCGAATATTTACAACTTATATTAACTGAATTAATTGAACAAAAACGACCAGTAAATTTCTTAATTACCGTTCGAGATGACTATCTTGATAGTTTAAAAAAAATATTTCTAGATAAAAAGTTGAAAGAAAAACTTCAAGTGCAAGATTGGTATTTCCAGTTATCGAAAAATGCTCCTGACTCCGAAGTCTCTCTTGACATTTATTCTTTTTTTTGTAATCAAAAAATGTCACTAGAAGAGATCCAGCAAAAAACAAATATCGAAATGGCTGAGATCAAAGATAGAGAAAGATTTACCCAAGAAATTACCGATCAACTGATTGATATCTCTAGCCAAGAAAATCGAATTGCTGCTCCATTTTTGCAACTGGTGATGACTCAGTTATGGAAACAAAACGAAAAGCTTCATCTTTCATCAGAAAGGGTAAAGCAATTAGCAAAGCAAAGAAGAAATCACGATCAAAAAATGCCGTCAGATAACGAAATAAAAGACGGAATTGAGGAAATTATTCAGCAGTATGTCGATGATATAATTGAAAAAGAAGAAGTAAATGTATCACCTAACCTAAGAATCGAAAACTTAAATACAGTTTCCCGCATCCTTTATTATCTAAGTACTCCCTCTGGCAGTAAACATCCTTTATCTATTAGAGACCTGGTTAGCCTTGACGAAGAATTAGTTCAAGTTGTCAAGCAGCTAAATATGCCAACATTAAAGGGTCACGAAACTGAAATTAAGCGAATTCTGGATCGATTAGTTGAACATCGTCTTCTACGACCTGTAAAAGCACCATCAAAAGACGATACTGATAAACGTTACGAGATCTATTTTTATGGTTTAATACCGGCAATTCTGTCTTGGCGAACAGAATATATAAATCAAGTTCGCAAAATTTATCTTAAACAGAACTCACCGACTCAGTCCTTAGCTCATTTTAGGCAAGGAAAAGGAGAATTAGCTGCACTGTTAGCATATGAAGCATATGAATCTCATCAAAAGTATAACTATCCAACCCATTTATCAGAAGTTGATGCAGCATTACGAGAGATTTTAAAATATCCATATTTTAGCTGCCGTTTTGATTGTTACGACTTTAATCAAAAGCCTAACGAAAATGATTTCTGGCAAGTAAAATTTAATTCCGATGGCACAATGTTAGCTGCTAGCAACCAGGATGGAAGTCTGTGGTTATGGGATGTACAGAAGAAAGACGCTAGTATTCTTAAATCTCGTATTCCTGAGCTTTTAAATTCGCAAAAGGAAGCTCACGACTGGGAAAATCAACTTAGTGGTTTGCGTTTGGATATAGCACTAGCCTTTAGTCAAAATGACCAAATGCTGATTTCGAGTGGTCGAGATGGGATAATCAACTTTTGGGATATTCCTAACTTTAAAGCTATTTGTCCTCCTATTTCAGAACCGACTTCTTCAGGCTTCACTTCGATAGTTGTCTTTTCCAACAATGCTGAGAAAATCCTAGCAGCAGGTGATCATCAAGGTAAGATTTGGCTCTGGAATATTAGTGATATCAGCGAAACTAAGCCACCCATACGATTAAATATACTAAAACGCCATCTAGATTACCCAACTATTGTACAAGATTGGTTAGATAGTTTAACTTCTGGAGTGTTAAAGCTCTTCGATATAAACAATTGCCAGAAAAATAAACCTTCAGGTTCTTCAGGTTCTTGGATTTGGTCAGTTGACGCTAGTCCAGATGGGAAGATACTTGCTGCTGGAGGAGGTGATGGTATTGTCTATCTCTGGAATATCACAGCTCCTCAAAACCCTAAGTTAATCAGGAGTTTAAAAAGACATACAGAGGAAATTTTTTCTGTGGCATTTTCCCCGAATGGAGAATTATTGGCTTCAGGAAGCCGAGATTGTACCGTGCATCTCTGGGAATTAAAACAAATTGATAATTACATTCAAAATCCACTTAAAAAGGTTTTGAAAGGACATAAAGATGGTGTCCGATCAATTGCTTTCGAACGAAATTCAAATAAACTGGCTTCAGCTAGTGAAGATCAGAACATTAGAGTATGGGATTTGAAGAATCTCGAAGAAGAGTCAGAAGTATTACGTGGTCATTCCTATAGCGTTTGTTCAGTTGCTTTCGATCCATTCGATCCAGAAGAACCCCAGCGTCTTGTCTCCTGTAGTTGGGATAGAACAATTAGATTTTGGACTTTGGGAGGTGAGCCCAAAATCTTTAAAGTATCCGAGAAAGATCCCACCAAAGAAGTTTTAGCAGTCACCTGGATTGACGAAAAAAGCTTTGCTTTAGTCCGTTCTGATGGACAATTAGAAGTGCGAAAAGATGACAATAATACTAACTTAGATAAATCTATTACCCCTGATTTTGAAGTTTCTAAAGAAGCTTATACAGTTACTTTTTTTGGAAAAGGGAAGAAGCAAAAAATAGCTGTAGGTAGTTCAGATGGCTCAATTTGTGTCTGGGATATTGATTTTGATATTGATTTTCATAAACAGAAGATTCCCGGCAAAAATCCCATAAAATTAGAAGGACATAAAGGATATAAGATGACCTCACTTGCTTTTAGTTCTGATGGGAAGTGGCTGGCTTCAGTGAGTGAGGATGAATATGAACGGTCTAAAGAAGACTCTAAATATTATCGAATAGTCAAACTATGGGATTTAAATTCATCTCAACCCGAGCCTCCCAATCCTAAAATCCTAATATGCGAATTCAAGGCACCAATAACTTCATTGGCATTCTACACTCTTGATAAAAATGCAGAGGAGGATGAAAATCACAAATATTTAGTCATGGTCGATTCTAATGGTTACATAACATTTTCTAAGTGTAATATTAACCAATATTCGCGACAACATCCTACGATACTAAAACACAACAAAAAAAATAAACACAAGCAATTATATGGTGATCAAACACCAGTTTATTTAGCTTTAAGTGATACTTTAAGAGATAATCAAAGTAGATTAGTTTCAGTTAGTGCAAATAATAATTCAGAGACGAATCCGTGCATTATTTTATGGTCTTTGAATCACCCAAATAGTGATAATAAAGAAGAAATCCCAGAACTATATCGCAACTTAGACAATTACAATTTTTCCCCTACCTCTGTGGCGTTTAGTAATGATAGCAAATGGTTGGCTGTAGGCTATTACGACGGTAGCATTCAGATGTGGAATTTAGAAAAGCTTGGCGCAATGGGGAACTCAGAAAACAAAAAAACAAAAATTAAGCCAAGTTCCATCCTGCAAGGTCATAAAGAAAAAGTGATTATGCTTGCCTTTAGTCCTAATGGGAAAAAACTACTGTCAGCTAGCTACGATAATACAGTTCGTCTTTGGACTGTAGAAACTGAAGACTTAGCTAATGAGCTTAAGAAAAAATTGTATCGTAAGTTAACGAATGATGAACGGCAAGAGTTTCTGGGAGTATCTTCTTAATTGCAACCTGGATCTGAATCGTCTTAGATAGTTTTTGTCCCATAAGCGTATTGCAATACTACTATACTTCGCCCTTCCACTTCTATAATTTGACTCCCTTGGTAAACACGGTTCTCTTCCACAAACTGCGCCTCATTTGTGTCAATTACAACTTTCCACTCCCGCTCCTGTAATCTATCAGGAAGGGTAAACTCAACCATTTCTGAGCGAGCATTAAAACAGAGGAAAAAGTCATCTTCTTTAACTTCACCAGCAATTTCGGCACCGTTCAAGAAAACACTGAAGGCACTAGCAGAATTCTCCCATTCTGACTCAGTAATTTCACTACCATCGGCATTAAACCAGATAACCTCATCCTTCCCTAACCAGTTGCGCTGACGAAATACGGGATGCTGACGACTAAACTCTATCAGTTGACGGGTAAGTTCCAACAGTGCCTGATTTGACTCCGTTAAATTCCAATTAAACCAGGAAATCTCGTTATCCTGGCAGTAGGGATTATTATTACCTTGTTGCGATCGCCCCATCTCATCCCCCCCTAACACCATCGGTACTCCCTGGGACAACATGAGGGTAGTGAGAAAGTTCCGCTTCTGTCTCTGTCGCAATTGCAACACCTCTGGGTCATCAGTCTCCCCTTCCACCCCACAATTCCAAGAGTGGTTGTGATTAGAGCCACTATCTTCCCCATTGCCATCGTTGTGCTTTTCGTTGTAGCTGACCGCATCGTGAAGGGTGAAACCGTCATGGCAGGTGATAAAATTGATACTTGCAGAAGGGAGCCGACCCTTGCTGGCATACAAGTCGCAACTACCAATAAAGCGATCGCGGAATTCTCCTAACTTAATATCTTCACCCCGCCAAAAATCTAGCATTACGTCCCGATACTTACCATTCCACTCCGACCACAAAACGGGAAAGTTCCCCACCTGATAACCATCTTTTCCCCCATCCCAAGCTTCCGCAATCAGCTTTACTTGGGAAAGAACAGGGTCTTGGTGGATAATTGTAAAAAAGGATTCTAGGGGATCGAATTCGTGGTCTAAAATCTTGATAGTCCGTCGCTGAGAACCTCGCCAGACCTCTACTTCAATTAATTCTCCCCTTGCTAGTACTGGAGCGATATCAAAGCGAAAACCATCCACATGCATCTCCAACACCCAATAACGTAAACTATCCATCACCAACTTCAGGACTTGGGGGTGGAGGGGATTAAGGCAATTACCGCAGTTAGTAAACCCTTCGATGTAGTAGCGAGGATTCCCTTCCACCAAGCGATAGTAAACTGCATTGTCAATGCCTCGGAACGAGAGAGTTGAACCTAAATGATTCCCTTCTCCCGTGTGATTGTAAACCACATCTAAAATCACTTCCAGCCCAGCAGCATGTAAGCTTTTAACCATCTGCTTGAACTCCCTCACCTGCTGACCGAGAATGCCACTAGCACTGTAACCGGAATAGGGAGCAAAATAGCCGATGGGATCGTAACCCCAGTAATTGGTCAGTCCTTGATCCGCCAGTAATCCTGGGTAAAGAAAGAAGTGATAGATAGGTAACAGTTCAACGGTAGTAATACCGAGAGACTTGAGGTGAGCGATCGCAGCAGGATGAGCCAGTCCACCATAAGTTCCCTGTAGTTCTGCGGGGATGTCTGGGTGCAGCTTGGTAAAACCCTTAACGTGAGTTTCGTAAATCACGGTTGACTGCCAAGGATATTGCAGCAAGCGATCGCCCTCCCAATCAAAAGACTCATCAATCACAACCGACTTGGGAATTAGACGGGCATCATCAAGGTAAGATATAGCTAAGTCTTCTTTGGCATCACCCCAAGGATAACCAAAAATTTCCGCCCCGTGACAGACATCACCAGCGATCGCTTTAGCATAGGGGTCTATGAGGAGTTTCGCGGGGTTAAAGCGGTGTCCTTTTTCCGGTTCATGGGGACCGTAAACTCGGAAGCCATATTTTTGTCCTGGCTTGACCCCTGGTACATAACCGTGCCAGACATAGTTTTCTACTTCAACTAACGGTAGGCGAGTTTCACTGTCCTGTTCATCAAACAGACAAAGTTCCACACCTGTTGCATTTTCTGAAAATAAGGCAAAGTTGACCCCCTCACTATCCCAGCTAGCTCCAAGAGGATGAGGTTTTCCTGGCAAAAGTGTCATCTAAAATACTCCGGTAGTGTGGAAACCCTGACGGGGCAACGACAAGCACCCCGTAACCCTAAAAAGGTTAATATAGAGCTTTTACGTATAACTAGCTTTATATTCTATACAAAATCTTGGTTTTATAACGTCTTCATATATTACGTAAGTATTCAGTTGTCGATTGGCTATTCAATCTCATACCTTAGAGATAACTTCTTAGGTATATATCTAAATATCACTGCGATAGAAGTCAGCATCAAGGAGAATTTAGAATTTAGAATTTAGAATTTAGAATTATTACCCCATCGATGAATCGAGGAGCTTGTATCCAGTTTATTTTTCGATCAGTTTTTTGCTACTTCTCAATGGTTTATTATCAGTATAAATAATTTAGAAAAAATGGTGTATTCCCAAACATAAAAGACATTTAAGGAATTATTGAAGGAAATATAGAATGTCACTTTTGTATAGAATTACTCACTTGTTTGATAAATCTGCACTTAACAAAATTATCAGTACAACTACTTTATTACTAGTTGTCACAAGTATAGGAGGAAACGCCAATGCTGCTACATTAAATTGGGATGAATTAGGATGGAATGCCAATTATAATAGGGCTAATGATACATATGACAGCACTGATTCCGGTACTACCTTCATGAATATAGATGGATCTGGTGTAGATGTAACAGTGGAATACTCTGACAATATGTGGAATGGTGAACCTAATCTTTATGAAAACCATCCTCTAGGTAGTACTTATAATGGCACCCTACGCTTTACCAATGATACCAGCACAAAAGAAAATACTTGGCTGAAGCTAACTTTTTCTGAGGCGGTATACATTGATGAAATCTCCCTTGGAAGTTTGTCAACTATCGGGGATAATCGTCGAGAATGGTTAAGCCTTGCAGCCTACTCTGGAACCGAAGTAGATGAAAATGCCCTTGTGAAAGCATCTAATTACAATACATTTGAGAATTTCTTTGGTGGGCAAACAAGTAGCACCAACACATATGAAAATAACGCTGATGACCCCTCTTTGGTCAGTCTAGATACTGATTTTGGCACAGATATGGATGATGCTATTTATACTACCTATGGTGTTGGTAGCCAAGGAAATAATAAAGATGATGACTACTTTGGAAGGGTGTTCTTTGAATACAAGGATCAAGCAGTGCAGACCCTTTATATTCAGAATTTTGCCACCAATATCGGAAGTGAGGGAGGTACCCCAGATGTAAATGATAGTCGGAGTTCTGGCAAAACATCTGTGGCAATTGGTCAGAATATTGTGTTTACCAAAGCCACTGCTGCTAATGATTCCCAAAAGGTTCCTGAGCCTTCATTAGTCTTGGGATTCATTGCTGTTGCAGGTATATCCAAGGCTTGGAAGTATCGCCAATCTTAACGGGTGACAACAAGGATAAAATTAGGACCAAAAAAGAAAAGGATACAAGCCCCCCGCAGTCGCTCATGGGGGAAACCAACGCCAGTCGTCTGCGACGGGAAACCCGTCTACAACGCTGGCTCCCCAAGACCGCGCTGCTCTCCGGATTTATCCGTGGAAAGGGAAAAAGTATTTTCCTTATTCAAGCCCCTCGATTTATCGATGGGGTAACTGATAACTGATAACTGATAACTGATAACTGATAACTGAAATGACATCTATATCCCCAAAAACGCTGACTCTTGAGGATTTCCTCTCTCTGTATAGGGATAATCCCCGGTACGAACTAGCAGATGGAGAACTAATAGATATGGAACCAACTGGTCCTCATGAAACGGTGAGTGGAAAAACAGCAACTCAAATAGGTATCCACCTTGTAGCGGAAAAATTTCCCTGGTTCATTCCCCGTACTTGCTTAATTTATCCTCTTGCTGATGCTGCAACTGTTCGTCGTCCCGATGTTGTGGTTCTTGATGAAACTGTTTTAGGAAATGAACCTCTATGGGAGCGAGAACCTGTAATTACTTTAGGGCGTTCTGTAAAATTAGTGGTTGAAGTAGTTAGTAGCAATTGGGAAACTGATTATGCTAGAAAAGTTGAAGAATACGCGCTTTTAGGTATTCCTGAATATTGGATTATCGATTATCGGGGACTGGGTGGTACTGCATTTATTGGTAAACCAAAACAACCAACTTTCACTGTTTGTCAATTAGTTGATGATGCTTATATTCAACAACAATATCGTCTCGATCAACCAATTCATTCACCCCTTTTACCTCGCCTTCAACTTAAATTGGATGATATTTTACCGCGTTAATAATGTTTCTCTTTCCTATATAGGAATACGGTTTGAGTTTTGAATAATATTAGGTATCTCTAGCGATCGCATTTGACAATCAAGAGTCGCTACGTGTTTTAAGCGCAAGCGCAGGTTACACCAACAAAAATCAAATAGTAATCCTATATTAATTTTTCCACTTCAGCAGCTTTTTCCTGTAAATCAAGTTCTTGGTAAATTTGCAGACTTGCGGATAAAAATTGGCGAGCAGTTGTCTCAGCACCGGGTTGATGGGTTTGGGCACGTTTGAGATATATTTCCCCTAAAAGCTTGCGTGTTGAGGCTTCTAGTTGGCGGCGATTGTATTCTTGGAATACTTGCAGAGATGTTTGAGCTAGTTCTTCCGCTCGTTCTAGGTTTTCTAGGGCGTTAATTTCCAGGTAAGCACGGGCAATATTTAATGCTTCATCTGCTTTGTTTATGGTTTGTCCTAGTTGGTGAAAATACGTAAAAGCGGTGTGGTAATTTTCTTCAAAGTGGGCAATTTTTTCTGGTAGGGATGGGTCTTCAGCAGGTAATAGGCGTAGGTATTCTGAGTCAAGTAAGCTGAGAACTATGTGGTCATATGCCAGATTTTTTTTGTAATCGCCTGCGGTGTTAATTTCAATGGCTTGATGGATGTTTTGCTTGGCTTGTGCGAGTAAGTTAAAGGCTTCTGCTTTATCTGGGGTGTTTTTAGCTAATTGGCGTTGGCTGTTACTAATTTCTCTACAACGTCTTGCTACACTTTCATTTTGACCAAGCTGTTGGTGTAAATCCCGGCTTTGTTGGTAATAATCAATTGCTTTGGTGTAATTTTCTAAATCTCGGTAGCAGCTAGCTAGCCATGATAATTGGATGGCTACGTTCTCTTTTAGATCCAATTGCTGATCCAGTTCAAGGCTTTGTTGGTAATGAGCGATCGCATCTTTATACTTACCCCATGCTTGATAAATTCGACCGAGCTGATAGCAAGCATCGGCTATATCTTTTTGTTCATCTAACTGCTGGCGAATTGCCAAATCTTTGAGTTCACAATCAATAGCCTGCTGATATTTACCCCATTCCCGATAGCAAACAGCTAGCCAATACCACCGATTCGCGACATTGCTTTGTTTATCCAATTGCTGATAGAGTTCGAGGCTTTGTTGGTAGTGAGCGATCGCATCTTCATATTTACCCCATGCTTGATAAATGCGACCTAGCTGCCAGTATGCATTAGCAATTGCTGGTTGATCATCTAGCTGCTGGTGAATTTCTAATTCTTTGAGTTCACAATCAATCGCCTGCTGGTATTTATTCCATTCTCGATAACAATCACCAAGCCAATACCACTGATTAGCTACATTGCTTTGTTTATCCAACTGCTGATCGAGTTCGAGGCTTTGTTGATAATGAGCGATCGCATCTTCATATTTACCCCATGCTTGATAAATCTGACCTAGTCGCCAGTAAGCTAAAGCAACTCTTGTTTGGTCATCTAACTGCTGGCGAATTTCTAATTCTTTGAGTTCACAATCAATCGCCTGCTGGTATTTACTCCATTCTTGGTAGCAGTCAGCTAGGTTATTCCACTGGTTAGCAACATTAATTTGTAAATCCAATTGCTGATAGAGTTCGAGGCTTTGTTGATAGTGAGCGATCGCATCTTCGTATTTACCCCATGCTTGATAAATCCGACCTAACTGATAGTAGGAACCAGCTATTTCTGATTTATCTTCTAGTTGCTGGCTTATTTCCAAGTCCTTGAGTTCACACTCTAGTGCTTGTTCATATTTACCCCACTCTCGATAACATTCAGCCAGGTTATACCAGCGATAAGCTACATTCTTCTGTTTATCCAATTGCTGATATAGTTCGAGGCTTTTTTGGTAATGAGCGATCGTATCTTCGTATTTACCCCATCCTTGATAAATTCTACCTAACTGATAGTAAGTAACAGCAAGTAAAGATTGGTCATCAAGTGTCTGGCGTATAGTCATACACTGTTGCTGACATTCCAGTGCTTGCTGATATTTACCCCATTCCCGATAACAAACAGCTAGCCAATACCACTGATTAGCAACATTGCTTTGTTTATCCAACTGCTGATAAAGTTCAAGGCTTTGTTGATGATGAGCGATCGCATCTTCATATTTTCCCCATCCTTGATAAATTCGACCTAGCTGATAGTAAACGGAGGCTATTCCAGCTTGGTCATCTAACTGTTGACGCTTTGTCAAACATTGTTGCTGACACTCCAGTGCATCTTCATACTTACCCCATTCTCGATAACAATCACCAAGCCAGATCCATTGGAGAGCAACATCGCTTTGTTTACCTAATTCCTCATATAGGTCACGGCTTTGTTGATAACGAGCGATCGCATCTTCATATTTTCCCCATCCTTGATAAATTCGACCTAACTGAAAGTAAACTGAAGCTATTTCTGGTTGGTCATCTAACTGCTGGCGAATTTCTAACTCTTTGAGTTCACAATCAATAGCTTGCTGGTATTTACTACATTCCCGATAACAATCACCAAGCCAGTACCACTGATTAGCTACATTGCTTGGTTTTTCTAATTTCTGATACAGTTCACGGCTTTGTTGGTAATGAGCGATCGCATCTTCGTATTTACTCCATTTTCGATAACAATCACCAAGCCAACACCACAAATTAGCAGCATCTTTCTCTTTACCCAATTGCTGATAAAGTTCGAGGCTTTTTTGGTATTGAGGGATCACATCTTCGTATTTACCCCATGCTTGATAAATTCTACCTAGTTGGTAGTAAGTAACAGCAACTAAAGATTGGTCATCAAATGTCTGGCGCATAGTCATACATTGTTGCTGACAGTCCAGTGCTTGCTCATATTTACCCCATTCTCGGTAGCAATCAGCTAGGTTATACCAACGAGAAGCTACATTCTTCTGTTTATCTAATTGCTGATAAAGTTCGAGGCTTTGTTGATAGTGAGCGATCGCATCTTCATATTTGTCCCATCCTTGATAAATTCGACCTAGCTGATAGTAACTGAGAGCTAAATCTGATTGTTCTTCTAGTCGCTGGCTTATTTCCAAGTCTTTTAGTTCACACTCTAATGCCTGTTCATACTTACCCCATTCTCGGTAACATTCAGCTAGGCTATACCAACGATAAGCTACATATTTTTCTTTACCCAATTGCTGATAAAGTTCGAGGCTTTGTTGGTGGTGAGCGATCGCATCTTCGTATTTACTCCATGCTTGATAAATCCGACCTAAATGATAGTAAACTGAAGCTATTTCTGGTTTATCATCCAATTGTTGGCGAATTTCCAATTCGTTGAGTTCACAATCAATGGCTTGCTGGTATTTGCCCCATTCTCGGTAGCAGTCAGATAGGTTATACCAAAGATTAGCTACATTGCTTTGTTTATTCAACTGCTGATACAGCTCAAGGCTTTGTTGATGATGAGCGATCGCATCTTCATAGTTGCCCCATGCTTGATAAATCCAACCTAGCATCCAGTATGCATTAGCAATTAATGGTTGGTCATCAAGCTGCTGACGAATTTCCAATTCTTTGAGTTCACAATCAATTGCTTGTTGGTATTTACCCCATTCTCGATAACAATCAGCCAGCCAGTTCCATCGATCAGCTACATTGCTTGGTTTCCCTAATTCTTTATACAGTTCGAGGCTTTGTTGGTGGTAAGCGATCGCATCTTCGTATTTACTCCATGCTTGATAGATACGACCTAGCCGATAGTAAGCTCTTGCTATTCTTGTTTGATCATCTAACTGTTGACGAATTTCCAATTCTTTGAGTTCACAATCAATCGCCTGCTGATATTTACCCCATTCTCGGTAGCAATCACCAAGCCAGTACCACTGATTAGCTACATTATTTTGTTTGTCCAGTTGCTGATATAGTTCGAGACTTTGTTGATATTGAGCGATCGCATCTTCGTATTTACCCCAATCTTTATAAGTTCTCCCTATGTTATGGAAAATATTAGCCTCATATTTATAATTTTTTAGTCCCTTCGCAATATCAAGGGAGTTTTGAAAACATTTTAGTGATTCCTCATATTTACCACTTAAACGATGACACCAACCCCAGTTTCTCCAGAAAATAAATAAAGTGTTTGTTTCATGGTAATCAGTCATTTTGGATTGACTGTAATATTCATCTGCCTGATTGTAATCTTCTTTAATTTCATGGCATATAGCTAATGCCCAATAAACAAATGGAATAAGAAGTTTTTCTTGCTGGTGAGTTATTTCCTCTAAAATAGCAATGGCTTTGTCATAGTTATCGGAACGAATATAAGATATTCCAGTGATAAAATTTAATGCCTGTTGTTGTTCCAGTTCCCCATTCTGATTTTGTCGCATTATTTCCAGAGCAGGTGTCATTTCTTCACCCAGTTGTGCGACCAAACCCATAATACTATCAAATAGTGAAGGTTCTAACTGATTAACAGTTTCAGTCACACATTGAACTAATCCTGTCCCAGCTTCACCACAAGCAACATAAAGAATTGCTGATTGTAATTTGACACCCATCTCTTGAGAAACAATAGGGCTTTCAGCAACTTGTTTCAGTTTGGCTACCACTTCGCCTTTCTGATGAAACAATTCAATTTGACGCAGCAGTCTCAGCAATTGTTTAATTACATCATCTTCAACATCATTATCTAAACCAACATAGGTTAAAACTAATTTTTCAATTAGCTTTTTGCGAATACTACTGTTATTAACTTCAACTTCAGTTATTACTTGACCAGCAAATAGTAAATCTTGCAGAGGAAATTCTGACTGCATACAAGGATTGTCTGCTTCTCCCTGTAAGCCAGACCAAATAATCACAGCATCTGGCGCGGCAGCATTTTGAATTTTGATTTCTCCACATTCAAGTGCAGGTTGATAATTATCCAGTTTTTGGTTTTGGAAAAGTTTTTCCACCAACCTATTAACCATCTTGGGGAAATGAACGCCATAATACCCCAAAGCTAACAAAATCGGCTCCCTCCAACGGGGTTCATGTAACCGTAAATCGATAGTTTCTAGAATATCACTGGGATCATTATCAGCAATATAACGTGCGGCAAAATACTCCTCAAATGTCAGATGCATAAAGCCATAAACACCGGGGGCACGTTCCACAAATAAACCCGTAGTTTCCCTGACTTTACGCAAAAATTCCTGTACTTGTTGTCGCACCAAATCCGATTCTGGCTCAGTATCATTCAGCTCGGCTAATTTTTCAGCTAACTTTTGTTCAACTTCCGCCTCAGTCACCAAACCAGAAGGCTTGTCCTCATGCATCCAGTCAGCTAGGGGTGCTAAAAATTCCACCACCTCATTTTGACTCAGTAACACCTTGTTAGCATCAGGTAATTTCTTCCCTAACTGCCAATCTTCAGTTAAAGTTTGCACAGCTAATTCATATAGTTTCACCCGTTGATTGGGTAAGCGTTCCCCATTGCGGTGAATCAATGCCAAAATCGTCAATAGCAGTGGGTTGGCTGTCAGGCGCTTTACTCCCTCATTGTCTTGAATAGCCTTTAAAATCTCCCTTGCTTGAGCTTCTCCGGCTCTTTGCCATTGTTCTTCGCTGGTTTCTGGCTGTTGTGCCCTTTCTATTGCTCTACACCAACGATACAGGAAATTTTCTACCTGTTCCCTACTCATATCTTCAATGGTAAACTCGCTGAAGCGACTGCTGAGTTTCACATCCCGGTAGCCAGCAATGCGACTGGTAATTACAAATTTGTTGCTAGAGAAAGCATCAACAAATTTATCAATCCGTTGCACAATCTGTCTGCGAATTTTTTGGTCAAATACTTCATCCAACCCATCCAGTAGCATCAAGCAATGTCCTAAACGCATTTGCTCTAATAGCAGCTGAGCAATCGGATTGTCACAATTATTGTTATCTAATTCCTTGTCTCCCTTCCCTTCACTGGATGGAGATTGGGGAACTGATTCCACCACCCCATTTTCAAAATAAGTTTCCCACTGGCGGTAAAACTGACACAGGTAGTCGTGCAAACTCAAATCCGAATCATCTTGTTCTTGGAGCCGTTCAGCATAGTCTGCAATCCGAAAGAAAATAGGTAGTCGCACTTCACCTAAGTCTTCCTGATTTTCTCCCCCCGTAACCCTTTCCTCTCCATCACGTTTAGCAGTAGCAAAATGTAATGCCAAATAATGCATCAGGGTTGTTTTTCCCGCTCCAGGATCGCCTAAAATTATGCTGTAGCGATTTTCTCGTACTGCCTGGGATAAATCTACCTTTTGGGTTACTTTTTTGCTGCTGGTGACTACTGGTTCATAATCTAAGATAGATTCTGCATATTCTTCGTAGTAGCCAGGTTCATCTAATTCACGAGGACTGGAACTACTAACACTCACCCTTTGTCTAATCTCCGCTTCCCTATATGCACCCCTTGCTAATTTACTAGTGCTTCCATCGAGGGTTTCCGCAACTTCCTGTTTTCTTACAGCTTGCAGAGAAACATAAATTTGGTCGAGAAAAATATCTACTTGGCGTTGCACCTGCATTACGCCACTGGTTCTCAGGTAGGAATTCTCAGCAATTAACCATTCTAAATAAGGATACAGCAATGGATTGATAGCTGGACGAGTTGTAAATCTGACTACCTTACCTCGCCAATCCCAGAAATCCGGCGCACGGCTGCGAAATTCATCTAAAAAGTCTGCTTTATTTAGCCAGAAAATCAGTACCAATTCCCGATTAGAGATGGATTCCCGCCCCAAATTCAACTGCTTCATCTCTCGCACTAAACGAGCTTTAGGCAGTTGTTCCAATCCAAACACCATTAACACTTTACGCTTGGTTTGCTCGTCAACATTTGCGTCGGTATTGTTATTATTATTTACGTTTGCATCAGTATTATCTAAACTGTAGAGAAAATTGTGTAGAGAATTATCGCTGTAAAAAAAGTTTTGAAAATCAAAAATTTCTTCGCTGTTTGATAAACTAGATTTCAAGTTCTCCACCACTGGATGTTGGGGTTCACTTTCAGGTGCGATCGCAAAAATACTGGTTGCACCACTAGATAATTCTAAAAAGCTAACCATTTTCATCAATTCTTCTTGGTCAGATGCACTTAGAGAATAGGTGGTGGATTCACTGGAAAACATATTTATTATGGCAGAGTTAGTTTTTGATAAAACACAAATTTCAAATTGAGATTTGCCAGCTATTTAAGTAGATAAATTTTGTTTAGAGGGAGAAGCTTGCCAACGTTGTAAATCTTCTATCAGAATAGGATTTATATCAAACCAAAAATTGCCGCCAGCTTTGTAGTAACCTAAGATGTACTTATTTTGTAAAAGCCGATCACAAATATTAACTTCGCCCTCTCCTGGCGAACTATAAGTATTAGAAGTTAACTTACCTGTGCGATGAATTCTATCTAATTCTGGAAAATGATCATCTCTAATAGGGCTGTTTTTCCTCAGTTCCTGTACAGCTTCTTGAGCCGCCTCTAAATTGATGTATGCTAATTTTCTATTTAAAGCTGCATGACAAGAATTACAAGCTAGTCGTACCAAATCGCGCATAACACCACCACTCTTTTCACAGATTAGCTCCAGTGCATCAGGATTAAATAGACCCTTATAAGAATCTCCTAAGCGTTCTAAACGCTTGTTAATAACACTGCGAAGAATTTCTCTACCTTTTTCATCTGGTTTGGAAGTTGGACATAAATTTTCATCACATTGAAAAACTGGTGGATTCGTTAAGTCCAAACATCTTTGAAATCTGTCCATTGGTTGACGAAAACTAGGAGAATACCTGAGTGAAATGGGAATTGAGTAGATAATATGGCAATTAAGTTCTGTTAGTAGAGAACTAGAAAACATTTCCAGAGCTGTAACTTGTTCATGTCTATCTAAACCATCTACAATTACCAATAGTTTTTGCTCAATGTTTTTTTCTGCGACTTCAATGATGGCATTTACCCGCTCTATAATCTGACTGAGTTGGGGACGAATATTTAAGGTTGTAGTAATTTTCCTAGTTAAACCTTGTTTTAAAATTAAACCCAATTTTTTGATAATTTCTGGTAATTGAAGACCTGTATTATTAGCTTCTTCATCTTGGTAAACAAGTATTTTCAAGCTATCTAACAAATCATTCAATAGTTTTTCTTGTAATTCCCAATCAGATTGGTAAACTGTTTCCAGAATTCTGATACCAATTAATACTACAACCTCAGCATAACCAATATTGTAGCGTTCAAGAGCCGTTTCAGTATCAACCCAAATGACAGCATAATCACTATTAACTTGTTTTTGCAAACGCCGTAATTCCGTAGTTTTACCACTACCTGTATGACCAGCTAGTAAAAATTTTGCTGGATCATCCTCCATCTCTAAAAGGCTAATTAAACTATCCACAGGACTATTATCTCGTGGAACATAAAAATCTTTCAAGTCTTCATCTTTGCTAAGAGATTTATCATGCTTAAAAAGCTGATAAGGGGGTTTCCAGAAACTAGTATTAGTCATAACTGATAACTTGAAAAAAAAGGCAGTTTTTATACTGGTCTGTCCAGATTATTCTCAGTATAACTAAGGTTGCGACTCTGGGTTTGATGGTAAAAGTTAAGAAATATTATTTAACTCATAACTTGCACCATCCTCAATAACCGCCTGGGATTGAAATCCCAGTCTCATAGCAGAAGTCGTCTAAAGACGACTAGACAAACATTCTAGTCTACTTAAGTAGACTT
>JAAUYH010088030.1_pt1 | contig 21780 bp, 24 predicted proteins | sample 7278061 | NCBI WGS metagenome assembly JAAUYH01 (sample SAMN14350203, study PRJNA611818) | marine sediment metagenome | isolation source: surface marine sediment (0.6m) | place: French Polynesia: Moorea | collected 2018-08 | reverse complement strand
TTGGTCGATTCTCCCCCACATTTAACCTCAAAATAGCTGTTTTTTCTACTCCTGATGTCATTTGAGGGCGATTTCAGTTAGCAACTTCACCAATTATACAACCCACTTTTAAATTTCTCTGCCTTTTTAACGTCGATCTCGTATGACTTTCAGCATTTATTAACATAACCTTGACTGGGCTGTACTCTTAATCTTAAGGTGACAGCCACAGATGACGCTGGCGAAATGGTTAGTGATAGTTTTGTCCTTACCATTGCCAATTTTACAGGAACAGAAAGCGATAATAAACTAGATGGTTCAAATGAAGATGATGCAATCTCAGGTGGATATGGAGATGATACCATTCGCCCTGGAAATGGTGATGATACCATAAGTGGCGACTCTGGCAAAGATCGCATCAATGGCGAAAATGGTAGCGACTTTATTCGCGGTGGTGAAGATAATGACTTTATTCGCGGTGGTGAAGATAATGATACTCTCTCTGGGGGGAATGGCAATGATATTATCTATGGTGATGATGGCAATGATTTTCTCCTGGGTGATGCAGGCAATGATTTACTTTTTGGTGGAGATGGTAATGATACCCTCGACGGCGGAGAGGGGCGAGATCGCCTTTTAGGTAGAGGTGGTACAGATATCTTTATCTTGACTCTGGGAGATACTAACAATTTTATCTACGATTTCCAAGACAAGCTTGATTATCTTGAACTTGACTCTAGCCTAAGTTTTGGTTCTCTTAATATCAGTCAACAGGGTTCAACCACAGAAATTCGTCTTGGTGTAGATGGAGATTTGTTAGTAACTCTGCTCAATACTAATGCTAATGACATCACTGATACTGATTTTAGCTAGATTTTGTTTTCTTGAAAAAAAAGAGCAATCTGCTCTTTTTCTATTTACATAACTCTAAATAACCAAATAACTATTGAAGCTCATGAAAAATATCCAGATTATCACTCGTCAATTTTGTCTTATTACTGGTGTAGCTGTAGCTGGAGCGATCGTTAATGCTAAAATTGCTTGGGGATTGACCATATCTTTAGATAACAACGCCCCGACTAACGGCATTTACAGCTATAGTCTAACTTTGGATGCAGGAGAATCAATTAATTTGGGAGACCCCTTAGTATTTCGTAATTTAGCAGGTGTAACTAATGCTACAGCTTCTAATCCCTACGAATTAGGTATTGGGTTTGAAGCAGATACGGCAGATTTTTCTGGGAGTGAGTTAACTACAGCGAACTCTGGCTCTTTAGTGTTAAATTCAGTGGTGCAAATTACTTCTGATGCTGGAGTGGGCAATGTTAATTATGAAATATTCTACAGTGATACTAATGGCAATCCCAGCTTTATATCTGATATCATCTTAGGTCCAGCAACGACAAACTCAACTCCCGTTCCCTTTGAGTTCGCGCCTGGATTGGGTCTTATTTGTGTAGCAGGTTGGTTGACTGCCTCCAAGATCAGCCAAAATATGTAGGTAAAACCCAATCTAATTAAGGAAACAGCCCTATCGATGAATCAAGGGACTTGCGCTTTCCCGCGCATTACTGTCATTACCAGAAATTGTTAAGGCATTAGGTTTAAAAGATGATCGAGGATTAAATCATTTCTTAAGAGATTCTAAAAAAATGTCTCAAGTCAGGAGATGAAGATAAAACTCAACTCACTAGGGTTGACATAATTAATCAAATAAGGAATACAATTGCTCAATTTAATGGCTCTACCGAACCTGTGATGTAAAACTGTTAGAAACTAGTCATTAAAAGTCTTACTGCGCAAGACTTTGAGTTCTTGATAGTTGGATTTTGTGTACTTTTTTCTCAAGCCGTTTGCAGATAAGCATTTAAGCTAAATTTAGCACCGTAAGTTCGGTAGAGCCGGAAATGCTTTATTAATTCGAGCTTCTCTAGGGTTTTTCCTGGGCGATTTAGGAATATTTCAAATACCATTAGGTAATTCGATAGAGGCAATAGCTAATGCTCGATATTCTCAATCTCAAGAAACTCAAGCTGATGTTTTTGGTCTAACTTTATTGAATCAAACTTACGGTCATGTAGCCGGAGCAACTGATTTTTTTACCAGACTAAGTAGAGAAGAAAATAAGAGTATTTCTTTTTTATCTACTCATCCTAATTCCCAAAAAAGAATTAAAGCAATAGAACGCTTAGTTAAACAAAATAACTATCAAATCAAAGAGCGATCGCCATTACCACAAGTTTTAAATAGTTTAAATTAATTTACATACTTGACAGGTTATTGTCATTTTTTTGGGAAGAGCGATCGCTATCTTCATTATAAGAATAAATTTTGCTTTCTTCGATTTCCCAATTGACTATTTTTGAAGGATTTTTGATTGGTATTTTAGGCAGCCGATCGAAAGGGGTTTTAGGAGTACGAAGAATTATAGTTCTATCTATTATTGATGGATATAAAAGTTTAGCTACAATTAATTCATCTTTATCTATTAAGGCACTAATTTGACGAAAATTTAATCCTTTGAGTAACTTACAAATAGTTTCATTTTGTTCGGAGGTTAAGTTGACTAAATTATTAGTAGACTGAGTAGCTAAATAGAGACGTTGATAAGAAGAAAATATTTCTGGTGTAGATAACTGCCAGGTCTGTATTCTCTTTTGACATTGCGTCAAAAAAGTAATTGGCTCTAATTTAAGGAGTACTATTAAATTGTAATCTTGTCTTTGAATAAATTTTCGGTTAGCTATATCGGTTAAATTCAATAAAGATTCAAATACTTCTCTAGTAACTCTTCTCGTTAGAGTTACTGCTTCTTGTTGGTTTATATATTTTGCTTTTAATAGCCAAATAATACTTTGATAATCTGAAGGGATTTGAGTATATTGTTCTAAATCATTTCTAAACTTTACACGTCCCTGTGTAATTATTTCGTTAGTCAGTTTGTTATTTTGGTTACTCAAACGACGCAAATGACGTTCTAGCCTTTCAAAGGGAGCTATAGAGTTAGTAGCATAAAAGAGCTTTCCCTGAATTATATAAATAAAGTAAGTAACCGAATTATTAATAACTTGTAAGCAACCATCAGATTCTCTTTCTAATAACCATCTCAATGCCTCTTCTAATACAAGAGGCGATCGATTATCCTTCCTGGAGGACAGATGAGTCATATACTCTCAATACCAACTTAGACCGATACAGTTTTAACATACCCATCTAGAGAATATTAATAACACTTAGTACTTTTTATTGCTTATTCTCTTCTTTTTTCTCCTTTTTGAAAGGAAAACCGAAAATGTTAAAATATTACATTAATGATTAAACAGGGCAAATGCTCGGGTATTGGTTAGAATAAACTCAGGAGATTAGTGACAACTCATTTACGTGTCATTATTAAAAAAAAAGACTTAGCAGTCGCCATAACAAGCAAATTTTTATCACTTATTATAATTTGAGCAAGCAGAAGCTTTATCTAAACTGAACAATAAAATGACAACCGAAAACATACGTTTACGTGCTGAATTTCTCAATACTCAAGTGATCGCTCGCAACAGTGGTAAAAGGTTGGGAGTAATCAAAGACGTATTAGTAGATGTAGACCGAAGAGAAGTAGTGGCTTTGGGTTTACGAGACAATATTCTCTCAGTTTCTGGAATTCCTAAATATATGTATCTAGATCGTATTTGCCAGACTGGAGATGTAATTTTAGTAGAAGATGAAGATGTCATTGAAGATATCGATATTGAACTTTACAGTAAGTTAGTCAACTGTGAAGTAATTACCGAAGCAGGAGAACCCCTGGGTAGAGTTAGAGATTTTCAGTTCAATATAGATGATGGAAAAGTTTATTCTCTAATTATTGCTTCTCTTGGTATTCCTCAGATTCCCGAACAACTTATTAGTACCTATGAATTATCGATCGATGAAGTAGTAAGTAGTGGACCGAATCGCCTGATAGTTTTTGAAAATTCAGAAGAAAGAATTACTCAGATTAGTGTAGGTTTACTAGAGCGTTTGGGAATTGGTCGTCCTCCGTGGGAACGAGAAGATGAAGATTACTATCCTCAAACTATTAAAGCAGAAAATCAATTAGGAACGGGCACTGTTCGCCCTCCTGTCTCTACACCAGTGGAAACACGAACTCCTGTGATGGAAGAACGATGGGATGAAGATGAATGGCAAAGAGCCGAAATCGTTCCACCGCCACAGAAAGCAGAGTCAATGCGCTACGAAGAAGAATATGAAGAGGACAACTGGGGTGAAATAAGAGAAGAAGAAAAAGTGTATGAGCCTCAAGTGTACGAAGCAAAACTAGACTCCAATAAATACGATTATAATTATCCGTCTGGTGAACAACCGGAAGATATGTGGGATGATGATATTAAATCAGATTCTTATACTCCTCCTCCAGTTAACATTCCTGAGAAACAAAAAGCTCCTGAATACGAAGAAGAAGCAGGATGAAATTTTTAAGAAAAAAGCTTTAGTTTTCAGTTATTAGTTTTGCTCTTTTCGGTTTCTTTTTACTGACAATTCAAGTTAAGCTGAGAAACGAGCAAGATCAATTTAATATGCCTACCTATGCAGTTTCGACCTATAGCCTTATTTCTACTTTCTGGTCTATTTTGGCTAGCTAGTTGGATAGTTACCCCAGTAGCCGATGCTTTGACACCTGTTAAATTGTACGATATCTATTATGAGACTTGTCCAGAAGACATAGCCCAAGGTAATGTAAGCAGTGGCGATATGAAACCAGCCAAATGCTTTATTGTCAAAGGAAAAGCAGAAAATACATCTGGCAAAAATGTAGTGGATGCTGACGTTTTTGGTCGCATTTACGATGCTAATGGCAATAATGTTATGGCAAACCGTGGGCGAGTAGGAACAATATTGGAAGTACCGCCAGGGGTTAGTGATTTTGAAATCAGGATTAGTGTTCCTGCTAATCAATCTACTCCCCTGACACTAAAGCAGTTTAAGGCTTCTGGATTTGCCCAAAAAGTACGTCCTTTCTACTACGATGATTAGAAACCCATTGCCACAGTTGGAATAGTTGCTAATGCACTTTGCAAAAACTGAAGAGCAAAAATAGCCAGAATCGCTGATATGTCTATCCCTCCAATTGGAGGGATAAAAGAACGGAAAATATTGAGATAGGGATCGGTCACGGGACTCAAGAAAGCCATGATTTGGTATGCCCACTCTGCGGTTTGAAACCAAGAAAGCAAGATACGCACTATTAGCAATACGAAATAGATATTAAGAAAAGCAATTAAACTTTGAATTATCAAATTCATAAATAGAGAATTCTCCCAGAAAATTTTAAATTAACCTTATTGATAATTTTAGCTTGACATTTTACCTAAAAGTCAGGTGGGAATTAGGAAGTTTTTACAACCAAGCCTAACCATTGTATTTCTTTTAAGAATGAAATATGTCTGAATTTAGCTGCCGAACGTAAGTTTAATCTTTGTTCGGGCTTAAGTTCGAGCGCGAATGGAACAGAAAAACCAGTTTCCCATTCCTCTAACCTTTTTGTTTTTCAATCCAATAATTTTGTAAGTCTTTGGCTACTTTTTCTGAGAGCATGAGACAGCCAATAAGATTGGGAAAAGCCATTGCCAGTAGCATCATATCGCTAAAGTCTACTACTGCACCCAAATTAACGACGGAACCAATAAAAATAAAAATTAGAAAAACGCCTTTATAAATTAAAACATTTTGTTCGCCAAATAAATAAGCCCAACATCTCTCACCGTAATAACTCCAGGTAATCATAGTTGAAAAGCCAAATAAGAAAATAACTACGGCTAAAACATAGGGAAACCAACTAATTACTTGGGCAAAAGCAGCAGCAGTTAGTTCTGAACCATTTATATCCGCTGGTATATTTTCCCCGTACATTCGAGTTATGACGATTACTAAGGCGGTAAGATTGCAGATAACAATAGTATCGATAAACGGTTCTAAAATAGATACAAGTCCTTCTCTCACTGGTTTTGTGGTTTTGGCTGCTGAATGAGCGATCGCTGCCGAACCCAATCCTGCACCATTAGAAAAGGCACTACGACGAACGGACTGTACTAATAATCCGACTAAACCACCTTCTACGGCGATAGGAGAAAAAGCTCTTTGCACGATAATACTAATAGCATGAGGAATTTCGGTAATATTCAATCCAATTACCCATAAACAGGCTACCAGGTAAATACCAATCATCACGGGAACTAATTTACTAGTTACTACACCAATACGACTAATCCCGCCAATAATTACTAATCCGACTAAAAAAGCGACTGTTATGCCAAATAACCAGTTATAACTTGCTATTCCAGGAAACAAAGCCGTTAAAGCTGCGAAAGACTGGTTAGCTTGAAACATATTCCCCCCGCCAAAAGATGAACCCATACAAAAAACGGCAAAGAGAATACCCAGTGCTTTCCCTAACTTACCCCAACCTAATTTATCTAAACCATCAGTTAGATAGTACATAGGACCTCCAGCAATAGTACCATCAGAGTTAACTTGACGGTATTGTTGTCCCAGGGTACATTCAATAAACTTACTCGACATCCCCAGAAAAGCAGCGATACTCATCCAAAAAACAGCCCCCGCACCCCCTATCTGAATAGCGATCGCCACTCCTGCTATATTTCCTAATCCTACTGTTCCCGATAAAGCAGTGGCTAAAGCCTGAAATGGCGATACTTGTCCTATTCCTTCCTCTCGATCGTCATCGTATTTTCCTCTGGCAATATCGATCGCGTGTTTAAAACCACGAATATTAATAAAACCAAAGCGGAGAGTAAAATATAACCCTCCACCAATAATCCAGAGGATAATCAAGGGCATTTCCCCAATAGAAAAGAACAATAGTTGCTCTATTGCCGATACTATCTGGGAAAAAATAAGGTCAATTTCGTTTAATACTGCCAATGTTCCTACACTCAATATTTTGTCTTTGGGCTGTTTTATGAACTTGTTTTACATTTTATTGTACTTTGTTAAGTAAGTTTAAGTAGAGCGATTGAATTCGCACTCGATCGAGAAAGTTAATAATGATATCTTGCCTGCAAAAAATCAATGCGATCGCCCTTAACACGATAAACTAGACGGTGTTCTCTGGTAATTCTTCTTGACCAAGTATTAGTTTCTCGATATTTTAAGCATTCTGGTTTGCCGATTCCGACAAACGGATCGGCTATGGTAGCTTCTACCAAATCTAAAATACGATTAACTATTTTTTGCTCTTGTTTGAACCACCAGCGTAAATCCTCTCGAAATTGTCGATCGAATATAACTATTCTTTTCTGGCTATCTGTCAATCTCTAATTCCTCGCATAACTGTTCGATCGACTCTGAAGAAATAACAGTTTCTGAATCTCTGGCAATTGAACGCTCAATTGCTCGATTTAATTTTTCGGCATTGGCTGGAGAGCGTAACAAATGTAAGGTTTCTAAAATCGAAGACAACTCATCAGCCCGAATAATTGCCATATCTGGATGATTTTTTCTAGTAACCAGAGCGATCGTATTTTCTGTGGCTATGCGATCGAATAACTTCGCTAAATTCTGTCGTGCATTAGTATAGGTAGTTTGAATGGAAAACATCAACTTTGGCTCTTTTGTTCGAGCTTAATAATGTACAGTTTCAATGTACATATTGTAACTCTAAGCCAATTAAGGCGATCGCTAACCATAATAAACAACAATAGCGAGTTAACTTCAAAGCCTGTTCGATTTTTTCTGGGGTAATAGGATTAATTGGTTCTCCTAACAGGGGTTTTTCTTTTACTACTCCCTGATAAGTATTAATGCCTCCCAACTGGACTCCCAAAATTACAGCATAAACACATTCACTCCAACCAGAATTAGGACTAACATCTTTTACTGCATCTCGACGACACATAGATAAAACCTGTTTAGGCTTTCCTGAAAATAAAGCTAAAGTTAACACCGTCAGACGACAAGGAAGCCAAGTCAAACGATCTTCTAATTGCGCGCTAAACCAACCTAAATCTGTATAGGGTTCACGACGATAGCCTATCATCGAATCAAGAGTGCTAGCAGCTTTATAACCTAGTGCTATAGGCACACTACCTATTCCTGGCAAAAAAGCCCCTAAAATAGCGTAAAATAACGGTGCTGTTACCCCATCAACAGCATTTTCTGCTACTGTTTCCAAAACAGCCCTAAGAATTTCTGACTCTGAGAGATTGTCTGTATCGCGACCCACATATAAACTTAAACGAGAACGAGCCGTTTTAATATCTCCTGAATTTATCGATCTAAGGACATCTACTGCTGCTAGTCGCAAACTTTTACCAGCAAAACAACTCGCTAGTAGAATTACTTCTAAAATTATTGCCAACCAAGTATCGATTTGATGCGCTATTTGAATAACTAACCAACCACATAATCCACTACTAATAATTAACCCTAAACCAAGCAAAATTCCCCCTATACGACGTTGGAAATTGTGTTGGTACCGATCGACTAACCAATTAGTACAAACTTTAATTATCCAGCCCATTACTTGCACTGGGTGAAGCCAATACCAAGGATCGCCAATTAGATAATCCCAAAAACTAGCTAGTAGTAAAATTATTGCTGCATTTTCTAATATTTTCACTACTTATTTAATTATTAAAAAAAATTAAGAAATAGTTATGTGTTAATAGACTACAAGAAACAAGACTGCACACTAAATAAACGTGAGTTCGTAGTTCAAAGTTCGGAGTTCGGAGTTAGGAATTCCAAACTCACGTTGCTCAAATTATTATTTAAATCTCAAAATTATGTTTATGAGCGAATTTTATGGACGTTTTGTTCCCAATTTGCCCCATCAAAAAATTTTACTTGAAATTGAGAGATGACATCTCCATCTAAACAACGAATGTTAACATCTACACAATCGGGATGAGAACGAGGACGATAAAAAGAATGAATACCACAGATACCACAAAAAGTGTGTTTTGCTGTATGAGTATTAAAAGTATATGTAGTTAAAACCTCTTGACCTTTAAGTAGGTTAAATTGTTTGGTTGGTACAATCAAATGCAAAAAACCTTTTTTACGGCAAATTGAACAATTACAATCCTGTACTTCCCAGCGATCGACTATTACTTGAAAGCGTACTGCGCCACAATGACAACCACCTTCGTAAGTTGGCGATTCTTGTTTTTTACCCATTGATAATCCTAAAAATTAAACAATAAAATTATTTTCTTCTCCCTGGGCTGCTTGCCAACTGCGAGCATCATAATATAAATCTGCCAGAGTAATACTATATAATGCTTCTTTTAACTTTTGATGCAACTTCTGCCACAAACTAAATGTTACCCAATCTTCTGCCATATTTGTATCAGGACTGTAACGAGATAAAGGTTCAATAGTTTCCCCAACTGCTGCTAAAATTTGACCTAAAGAAATTCGCTCGGGTTTATATGCTAATTGATAACCTCCTTGCGCTCCTCTTATTGATTTAACTAACCCAGCACGTCTCATTTCAATTAGCAGTTTTTCTAAATAAGGAGCAGGTAAATCTTGACGTTGAGCGATCGCTTTTACTGATGTTGGTTCATATTCTGACTGTAAACTGAGGTCTAACAATGCTTTAACACTATAGTGTCCGCGAGTTGTTAACTTCATTTTTCTCCTTTCATTACGGTGAAATTTAGTAAATATCCCAATATTTTTCGAGCGGATTTGGCATTAATAGCTTATTATTATTCTGACAATTAATCCAAATTAAAATTTAATTAATTATGCTTGTTAAGTGTAATATAGTTTTAGATGTAGATACTTAAGTAAGATATTATTGTCTTTGAAGCAATAAAGACAAAATAGCTAATCTATAAACCTAACAAATTAGTCAGTTTCAGTTTAAGTTGATGGCAAAAACAAACCAACCTGAACCTTTAATAGGTCAAGAGTTACTTAGCAAAGTAAAAGAGCTAGGTAATCTAAGTAAAGAAGAAAAAGCAAGAGAGTGTGGTTATTACACCGTGACAAAAAATGGTGTAGAACGAGTTAATATGATGAAGTTCCTTAATGCACTTATTGATGCAGAAGGAATCGAGTTAGATAGTAGTGCTAATGGTCATGGTAGAGGAGGACGATCTGCTAGTTATCGTATTAGCGTACAATCTAATGGTAATCTTCTAATTGGCTCTGCATACACTAAAAAAATGGGTCTACAAAAAGGAGATGAATTTGAAATAACTTTGGGGAGAAAACATATTCATCTCAGACAATTAGATGAGGAAGAGGTTGAATAAATTAGGATAACCTATTGAACAGTTAACAGCTTAGATGCTGCTGCCCAGTGGTAACTATTATGATCATTGAGAAAAGTGTGACATCTTTAGAGAGAAGAACTTCTGAAAAAAGATCAATCTTTTTTGGTGCGGGTTAGGGGAGGAAAAAGTTGGAAATCAAATATGATTCTCTATCCTCCATAACCCCCCCCAACTCAATGAATTTCTATCTTGATGTACTGAATGTAGCTTTCATTTTCTCAACTAAGATTCATCTTAGTTTTAATTCTTAGTAATTAGTAACCAATTATGAGTATCAGTTTTAAGTTGGTTAAGTATTTGAACATCTTGAAGATTAAGCTTTTCTAAGGTTGGATTATCAACTAGGAAGAAAGGCTTGACTGACTGATTCCAAAGTTCTGCCAAAGTTTCTGAAGAGGCAGGAACAACAGAATGTTCACTATAAAAACTTAGTGAGGGGCGAGTATTCGTATCAGAAGTATAAATTAGCTTTTGATGCGGTACATTATTTTTAATCATTGCAGCAACTGGTTTAACAGGGTAATCTTGCTTGAGTTCCCAAATCCAATGAGAAGAATTAACTAATAAAAAGAGAGAAACATACATTCCCCAAAATAATAAACTAATAAATTGTCGATCGCTTTTAGCTAATAAAAATGTAGTTACTCCCAAAGTTAATATTAGAGAAATAAAAATCAGAATTAGAGAAAGATCGATCGAATTTGTCCAAACGAAATATAAGCCGATACAAAGAGTAAATCCAGCCATCAAACCAAATACAATCGACCAGGAGCGAGGATAAACAGTATTACTGGGTGAATGGCGAATCCTATCGAGTTGCATTCCTGTCGCTAAAGCTATGACAGGATAAATAGAAACAGCATACCAGGCAAGATTGCTAGTTATTAGAGATGTCGTAATAACACAAACTCCACTCCACACTAAGATCAACCTTGCCCATCCCCAATGCTGGCTTGACCAAGCTAGTTTTAACCCATAAAGAGCAAAAATCAACCACGGCAAAGGACATTTAAGTAATGCCAATAAATAATAATCTACTGAGCGATCTTGGCTTTGAGTCAGATATGGTGATTGCCAAAAAAACTCCGAGGTCAAAAACTCATACTGATGCCATTGAACTACGTACCAAGCAAGAGCAGGAAATATTCCTAAGCCAATACCAATCCAAAGATAAAAAGAACTAATTAAACGAGGAGTATCCCAAAATAAGAATAAAAGAATTCCTATCGCTAAGAATAACCCCATTATACTTTTGGTTAAAAATAATGCGGACAAGCCTATTCCTACAACTAGTGTCCAGCGTAAGTCACGCCGTGACCTGAGAATTGCCCAAATTGTCAACAACTCAAAACAAAGTAGTGGTGCATCGAGCATTGCCAAGCGGGATTGATGAGTTACTGGCAATAAAGTCAAATAAACTAAAGCTGAAAACAAAGCAGGAGTACGAGCTACAAAAATTTCGCGACCAATACTGTAAACAATTAAGACAGAAATTGACGCTAGCATAGCTCCAGGCAAACGAGTTGTAAACTCATTTATCCCTCCCAGTAGATAAGTTATGGCAATCAATCCATGTATCAAAGGAGGATTCTCCAAATACGGATTGCCCCATAAAGTAGGAAAAAACCAATTCCGAAAATCTTCAGGAGCTTGCCCAATTTCTTTAGCTACCTGAGCTATGGTAGCTTCTTGAGAGTCTAGTAAAGGTAAACTACCCAAATTAACAACAAAAAGAATCAAGGCTGCTAAAAATAAACCAATCAGACAAAAAGACTCCAGCCATCTCTCTTCCTGGCGCAATTTGTTTTGAGAACGTCCCCACAAAAAAGTTTGATGATATGGCATAACCAAAAGTAATCCAGATTTTTATTGTCCTAGTTATTCACAAATTAAGGTAAGGGTGTTGCCGATTCTCTTTGGAATACGAAATTAACACTTTGTAAAACACAAGTTTTTGATTGCTCCCTTGCTTCCTCTGCTCAGACTTCATATCATATCTACAATATCTACATTATTAAGCAACATCAAAATAAGAATTAGCCAATGCTTATTTTTTTACTTTCTCTAATCAATGCTACTTTTTTTGCTCATTAAAAGTTAGGGTATTAAGAAAGCTGTAATCTTTGTCAATCGTCATCATAATTCAAATGTTAAAATACGCGAAATGACCAGTTTAGTTCGTTTGATTATTTCGATATTTAATCTTCAGATTCTAATAGAACTGCACAGAACGCAAACTTAAACTTAGCTTATGGAAGGATCTTTTGAACTTACCCTACAAATAGTTATCGCTGTTCTGGCAGGCATTACTGCCCAAGTCTCTGGTGAATATTTTAAATTACCCAGCATCGTTTTTTTGCTTCTTTTTGGTATTCTACTTGGGTCTGATGGCTTGAACATCCTTCATCCCCATGAATTGGGAGTTGGCTTAGAAGTCTTAGTTGCTTTAGCCGTTGCTATTATCTTATTTGAGGGAGGACTAAATCTAGAGTTAAGAGATTTAGGTAGAGTTTCTGGAAGTCTACGTAATCTAGTAACTTTAGGTACTTTAATCACCTTAATTGGTGGTGGGATGGCTGCTCATTGGCTAGCAGAGTTTCCCTGGTCGATCGCCTTTTTATATGCTTCTTTAGTAGTAGTTACTGGTCCAACAGTAATTGGTCCACTGCTTAAGCAAGTAAGAGTCGATCGACCAGTTGCAACCCTTTTGGAAGGAGAAGGAGTCTTAATCGATCCGGTGGGGGCAATTCTAGCAGTAGTTGTACTCGATACTATTTTGAATAGTAGTGCTGCTCCTGTGGCGATTTTTAGTGGGTTGATGCTCCGCTTAGGAATTGGTGCTGTCATTGGTGTAGCTGGCGGTTGGCTCATTGGGTTATTGATTAAACAAGCTAGCTTTTTATCAGAAGAACTCAAAAATTTAGTTGTTCTAGCAGGCTTATGGGGTCTATTTGGTTTATCTCAGAGTATTCGTAGCGAATCGGGATTGATGGCTACAGTAGTTGCGGGTATGGTTCTCAAAGCTTCATCAATTCCTGAAGAAAGACTACTTAAAAGATTTAAAGGGCAATTAACTATTCTCTGTGTATCAGTGTTATTTATTTTGCTCGCTGCCGATCTTTCTATTGATAGTGTCTTTGCTTTAGGCTGGGGTAGTGTTTTGGCAGTACTAGTTCTTATGCTTATAGTCAGACCCATTAGTATTGCTCTATGTACCTGGAATAGTTCTATGAACTGGCGACAAAAGCTATTTCTCGCTTGGATTGCCCCCAAAGGTATTATCTCGGCATCTGTTGCTTCCTTATTTGCCATTTTACTGACTGAAAACGGGATTAATGGTGGAGATGCCATTAAAGCCTTGGTTTTTCTTACCATCATGATGACAGTTTTCTTGCAAGGTTTAACGGCTCGTTGGGTTGCCCAATGGTTAAAGATTACATCCAGTGAAGCTAATGGAGCAGTAATTATTGGCTGTAATGCTTTAGGACGTTTAATTGGTCGTCTATTCCAAGATGCAGGGGAATCAGTTGTTTTATTTGATACAGATCCAGAAGATTGTCAAAAAGCAGAAGCAGAAGGCTTATCTGTATTTCAAAGTAGCGGTCTCGATCTCGAAGCACTAGAAGAAGCAGGGATTGAATCCATGGGTACTTTTATTGCTTTGACTAATAATGGAGAAGTTAATCTAGTGTTAGCTCAGCGAGCAGTTGAAGAATTTCAACCACCACGAGTTTTAGCCGTATTTCCTCAAGATAGTGAAAGCAATGGCACTAGTAAAGCTAAAGTTAGTCAAGCTTTTGTATCTCAACTACCCATCAAAACTTGGAATAAATATCTTGATGATGAACAATTTAAGTTAGGCATTACGGTTCTTAAAGAGCCAGGCTTTTCTTTTCAGCAAGTTCATCTACAAGCATTAATTCGCTCTGGAGAACTTTTACCTTTACTAATTAAGCGAGAAACAAATTTACAGATAGCAAAAGTTGCTGAAGAGTGGCAACCAGGAGATGAAATTATCTTTCTGATGCACGATCCTCGTCCTAAGCTACTGAAACGACTCTCTGGCAGTAATCAATCTTCTCGTTTGACTCTAGAAAAACTCACTGAGGTAGAAGAATTGCCCATTGCTGCTCCCATCTCTCAATCCCCAAGCTAGCATATCTGTAATTTTGATTTTTCTCTGAGGGCAAAAATTAGATTTTTTGCATAATTTAATTAGTTGGCTGGCATTATCATAATGAATAGATAAATCAACTTGAGTAAAAAACTATGGATGTAAAGTTAATAATATTAGTCCTGACTGGTTTATTTTTAGTCTCTTCTGTGTTTTTTGGTACTAAAAATGGATTTTATGATTCAGATAATTATGATGGTAATGGTTCAGCACACTAAACTAAAATTATCTTGGCAATAGAATTGCTGGAATTGCTGTAGGCTCATCTTAAGATTTCAGACTTTTAATAAAGCTCAGATTATGAATGTCTGAAGTATGGTGATTAATTTAACTAATCATCCCTCACTTGATTTAATCAAGATTTGTTAAACTTATGCAGGAGCCTACTATTGCTTCAGTCTCTTACTAACTGAAAAAATTGCGATAGTTAAGTTGAGTGTTTTTTAGTAAGGTTGACTAATGGAAGCGCGCTAGTTAATTATAGCCATCAGGAAGGTTTTGAAGGCTAAAGTTATGAGTAAGCGTCGCCCAGCATCTAGCACCAATGTAACTTCTTTGTCTTGTCTCCCTTATGGTGTGGGACACAGCGACGAAGGAGTGTGCTTATTGTTGCAGATGGGACCTCATCGTATTCTTCTTGATTGTGGATTAACAGATGTCTATTCTTTACAGATAGATAACAAACCTCCAGCAGAATTAATTTTTTGTTCTCATGCTCATGAAGATCATAGTCGTGGTCTTCAGGCACTTCATGAAAGTTTTCCGCAAATACCAATCTATGCTAGCGAGGTAACAGCAAAACTCCTGGGATTGCATTGGCAAAATCAAAAAGGGATTAAAATTAGTGATATCTGTCAACCTTTACCTTGGCAATCACCGATCGCTTTAGCGGAAAACCTTCAAGCTGAATTATTTCCAGCAGGACATTTACCTGGTGCAGCAGCAATTGTTTTAACTTATCAAACAGAACACAAAAGCTACAAGGTGATGTACACTGGTGATTTTTCTGTTTCTAACTTTCAACTAGTAGAAGGGTTATCTATTGAAAACTTTCGAGGATTGGCTCCAGATGTATTAATTATCGAAGGTACTTATGGAACAGTTCGCCACCCTCATCGCCGTCAACAAGAAAAACATTTGATGGAGCGCATTAACCAGGCTCTAACCGCTGGTAAAAATGTGCTACTACCTGTGCCTCCCATCGGTTTAGGTCAAGAAATTCTCAAGTTACTTCGTTCCCATCACCAGTTTACTGGCAGAGATTTAGATATTTGGGTTGATGGTCTAACTGCTCAGGCTTGCGATCTTTATTTAGAATTGTTAAATCAATTTCCTGCTTCAGTACAAAATTTTGCTAAACATCAATCTCTATTTTGGGATGAGCGAGTTTGTCCTCGCATGAGAAGATTGATAAAGCCAGCTAATTTTCGAGGAGGAAAGTTGCCTTGCATTCTTTTAGTTGATTATAGTGCTGATTTAATCCAGTATTTATCGCCAGAAGAAGATAATTGGCTAATTTTAATCCCAGAACATCCTTTGAGAGATATCAAGTCCAAGGAAGAACAATTTCTCAAAATTAGAAATCTGCAAAATATCGAAATTGATACTTATCTTTTGGCGGAACATAGTGACGGTCGTAATACAACCCAGCTAATTCACAATTTACGTCCTCAACACATTATTTTTGTTCATGGTTCTCCTAATTATTTAGTAGAACTTACTGGCTTAGAGGAACTTCGTAACCGCTATCAACTTCATACTCCTGCTAGTAATACTTTAGTGGAATTGCCTATTGGCGATCGCTTTATTCAACCAGCAACACCACCACCTACTCATTACGAAGGGGAGTTAAATGAGGTTGGTTCTTATGTTACTATCACACTCCCCGATGTAATTAACAGTGACCCTCGTTGGAATAAGTTTGCAGATACTGGATTAGTGGAAGCTCGTTGGCAAGGAGAAGAGCTAATTTTACGGGGATTATCCCAACGAGAACTCCTCAATCAAAATAGTAACGGGAAAATATCAACAGATGTTGACTGTTGTAATATATGCAAGTACTATGGCAATCACCATTGTTGGAATCAATCTTCTCCTCTTTATGGATTTAAAGTTATACCCGAAGGATATTGCCCAGTTTTTGAACCTTTAGAACCAGACAAACATTAGAAATAGAAATATATTTTCATTTATCCTTCTAATCTAGAATCGATGTTACTCTTGATTCGTTTCTGGAGAGTGAGGATGTATTTGTTCTGCTTGAGGACAATCATCAGAAATCAGTATTTCTGAATTATGTTTAGAAACAGATGCTAATTTCTGCATTATGGCACCAATACTTTCCAGTCTCACCATTTCTTCCCAAGAGCTAATTTCATCGTCTTCTTCGAGTTCATAGCGGATCGATACTAAATCTCCTTCAAAATCAACAATACGACCATTGTCTATCCATCGCTGCTGATCCCGCAAGAAGATAGAAACTTCACGACCATCTTGATAGAGTTGATAAATCTTGCGGTGTAGCATGGGTTTCTCCTAATTGTCCGTAACTCCTTATAATTTTTATTTAAGCTCATCTGTTAATTTTATTTTGACATAATGCCAGAATAATTTAATTAATTCTAATTCAGATTAGCTATTTGTATGTCAGTTTATGCTATTGATATTGCTTGAGAATCTTAATAATAATTGAGGCCACAATTTCTGGTTGTTCTAACATTGATAGATGACCACAATCAGCAATTTCAAAAACATTTTTTTTGTTTTGAGCAAAAAGTTGATGAAAACTGGCTAAATGTTTAACATATTTTGGTTCCATTACTTTATCTTCTTTTCCGGCTATAAAATAAACTGGCTGATTTAAACTAGCAACTAATCTCGGTAATAGATGAACTTCAGTTTCTGTGGTTGAATCTAATAATGCTGCTAAAGCAGCCTTTTTATCGGCTCTAACAAAATCAATAATTCTTTGACGACCCCAATGAAGATTCAGTGGGCGATCGACCATCATCCTAGCAAATAAAAAATCAATTAGGGGAACAGACATTAACCAATTAGGACGATATTCAATTAAATTTTTGCCCATAGCACGAAAACGTTCAAACTCCTCTTTGAGATAGATACCTCCCCCAGAATTCAAACAGATTACCCCTTCTATATTTCCTTGATTAGAATCTGCTGCCCAAAGAGCGATACTTCCTCCTAGAGAATGACCGATGAGCCAAGCTTTTTCAATCTCTAAATTTTGCAATAGACAATGCAAATCTTCTGCATAGGCAGCTAGGTTATAGTAACGGCTACACTCCTCTTGAGAACCTAGCTCAGATGGGATTTTTGTAGTTCCAAATCCCCTTAAGTCATAAGCTAGACATGAATATTCCCCTGATACCTGCTCAATCAAAGGCTGCCAATAATGGCGACTTAGTAGCCAGCCATGGAGAAAAACTAACACAGGGGCAGAAGATTTATCAGGAGAAGGGGTAAGCTCGTAGGCGTGAGGAACTCCCAGAATATCAATAGTTGGCATATCCTTATCCTAACATTGACTGGGAAACATCAGTCACTGCAGGCAAGAAGCCGTGGGGCGAGGTTTCCTCGCCCCCTTGTGAACCTCGCTCCGTCGTGTCTTGGTAAGAGTTCTTGAACGAGTCGCTCATAATGAGGCACTTTCGTTGGTGAGGCAGCGCGTTGCGGTGAAGTACTTGCGGTGGGTGGGTTCTGCCCACAGCCCCTCCTCAAAGGACGCAAGCCGACTTAGCAAGGGAACGCTTTTCGATGCTGAACCCAAAAGGCGGAGTAACGGTGACCTGGGGATTAAATAGGGTAAATCCATAAATTTACAAGCTTTTGCTGATTATCTTTGATTTATTTTCTCTATAGATATACTTTTGTTGCTTAAAATAGATTAATATAGCTGAGATATACGATCAAAATATCTCCAATAATAAAAATAAAGCATAATGTAGCCATATTGGCATGGTTTTTTGGAAAAAATTGTTTAGTAACTCTGATAATGTAGCTGTTTCTCCCGCTACCAGATTTGAAGGTGGTCTAACTTATGTGGATGATCGACGTCAATCTGAATCGCGTATCCTGTTCAGTACAGAGCGAGACCTGGATTTGTACGAATTAGAAGAACTTTGCGATCGCGTTGGCTGGGCTCGTAGACCTTTAAGAAAAGTAAAAAAAGCAATTCAATATAGCTTTTTAGTAGTATCTATGTGGGAAATAAAGGGGCAGAGAAAACGGCTCATTGGTTTTGCTCGTGCTACATCAGATCATGCTTTTAATGCCACAATTTGGGATGTAGTGGTAGACCCTGATTTTCAAAATCGAGGATTAGGTAAAGAATTAATGAAGTATACAATTAAAAAACTCAGAGGTGCTGATATCAGCAATATTACTTTATTTGCCGACCCCCATGTAGTTAATTTTTACCGACGTTTAGGATTTATTCTTGACCCAGAAGGAATTAAAGGGATGTTTTGGTATCCTGATTAAGAATGAGCAGTTAGCAGCTATAAACAAAATTTATGAGTGATACTATTTTTGGTAAGATTATTCGTCGTGAAATTCCTGCTGACATTGTCTATGAAGATGATTTAACTTTGGCTTTTAGAGATATTAGTCCTCAAGCACCAACCCACGTTTTAGTTATTCCCAAAAAGCTGATTCCTCGTTTATCAGAAGCAGAAGTAGAAGACAGTAACTTGCTAGGTCATCTCTTGTTAACAGTTAAAAAAGTTGCCAAACAGGTAGGATTAAAAAATGGATATCGAGTGGTTATTAACGATGGTGCAGATGGCGGTCAGACAGTAGATCATATCCATTTACATATTTTAGGCGATCGTCAAATGCAATGGCCTCCAGGGTGAATTGAGAAATAAGTAACTGATGTTACGTACTATTATCTTTAGGTGGAAGTAATGAGTAATGAGTAATAAGTAATGAGTTTTTAAACAGCTTTTAATGCCTACTCTATTTAAAGCTCGCGTCTACTACTCCTGGAAAAATACACAAATAAAAAATAAAAGATTTATGTTTTTTGTTGTTGTAGCTGATCTAAAGTACTGAAAAACTAATTTTTCGTGGTACTGCGTAACATCAGTAAGTAATTAACTTATTTCCTGCCTCATCGATCACATTTCATTCCTTATCTCCTATGCTATTGGCATTTCAGTTTCAATCTCCTGGTCCTATTATGTTTGAAATTGGGCCTATTGCTATTCGCTGGTACGGTTTTTTGATTGCTTCTGCTGTCTTAATCGGTGTTAGTCTTTCTCAGTATTTAGCTAAACGTCGTGGGGTTAATCCAGAATTGTTAGCTGATTTAGCAATTTGGTTAATAGTTAGTGCTATTCCCTGCGCTCGTATTTATTACGTTTTATTTCAATGGCAAGAATATGCTCAACGTCCTGAAGACATTATTGCTATTTGGAAAGGCGGTATAGCTATTCATGGGGCAATTATTGGGGGTACGCTGGCAGCAATAGTTTTTGCTCGTCTCAATCGAGTTTCTTTGTGGCAATTAATGGATTTGGTAGTACCCTCTGTAGCTTTAGGACAAGCAATTGGACGTTGGGGCAATTTTTTTAATTCAGAAGCTTTTGGCAGACCAACAGATTTACCCTGGAGACTTTTTATTCCCCCAAGCAATCGTCCTTTAGAATATCTCAATTATGATTATTTTCATCCTACTTTTTTGTATGAGTCTTTATGGAACATAATGGTTTTTGCGATCTTAATATCTTTATTTTTCTGGAGCTTAAAACAAGGAGAACGCTATAAAGTAGGAACAATAGCTTTAAATTATTTTATGGGTTATAGTCTGGGTCGCTTTTGGATTGAAGGTTTGCGGACTGATAGTCTGATGTTAGGACCTTTGCGAATGGCTCAAGTTATCAGCCTAGTAATTATTGCTTTAAGTGTATTAGGCTTAATCTGGCTTTATGTTTTTAAGCGTCGCCTTCCTGATGTAGTGTCACCTTATTCCAATATACAGAACTAAACAATTTTAGCGACGCAGTAGATTAGGTCTACAAAGTAAGGGTGGTTGTGGAATTCCCCTATTCTTAAACTTCTGAACTTCTGAACTTCTGAACTCCTGAACTCCTGAACTCCTGAACTCCTCAAAAAATAATGAACCAACTTAAACCAGGTGTATATATTGTTGGTGCTGGTTCTGGAGATCCAGAATTACTGACAGTTAAAGCCCAAAAAATTATTGCTCAAGGGGATGTAATCCTCTATGCCGACTCCCTTGTTCCTAAACAAATTTTACAGGATGTTCGTGCTGATGCGGAATTAATTCCTACGGGGAATAAAACTTTAGAAGAAATTATACCTTTAGCGATCGAGCGAGTAAAAGCAAATCTGGCTGTAGTTCGTCTCCATTCTGGCGATCTTAGTCTTTATAGTGCTATCGGTGAACAGATACAAGCCTTTGCCGATGCTAATATTCCTTTTGAACTAGTCCCAGGCATTAGTGCGTTTCAAGCTGCTGCTGCTAAATTAGGTACAGAATTAACCGTCCCAGAATTAGTCCAGACCATCATTCTTACTCGTATTAGTGGTAACGCTTCTGCTGTACCAGAATCAGAAGAACTATCCTCCTTAGCTGCCCATAAAGCTAGTTTATGCCTTTATTTAGCTGCTCGTCACATAGAAATAGCTGAAGCCAAACTACTAAAACATTATCCTGCAGATACTCCTGTAGCAATTTGTTTTCGGGTTGGTTGGCAGGATGAACAAATTTGGATTGTGCCTTTAGAAAAGATGGCAATAACTACCAGAGAGAATAACTTGATTCGGACAACGCTGTATATTATTAGTCCTGCTTTAAATAAAATCCAACAAACTCGTTCCCGTCTCTATCATCCCGAACATTCTCATATTTTTCGTCATTCGTCTAAAAGTTAGACAGGATTAACCATAACCCCTGTAATAGGGAAAAGACGATGGAGATTAAGAAAATCATCATGCTAGAAATCCTATTTCATGAATATGAGATTTAATATTTGCAACAAGAAAATAGGAACTAAATTGAATATTTAGCAAGCGTGTAAAGATTTGGGGGAAATATATTAATAAAATCACGCGCTTGAATTACATGAAACTGAAATCAATAATTCTATTAGCAACCATTGGCTTTATGCTAGGTGTAGCTAATTCTAGCTTGGCAGCTACTTGGCGTTCTCAATCTGGTAAAACCGTTATTCCTAACGGGACTTAAACAATTTTGCTAGTCAAAATAAGGTATAATGCTTTTAATAACTGACTTTAACATTGATAAATAAAGCGATCGCCAAGACTTAAACAAAAATTATGCCC
>JAAUYH010198978.1_pt1 | contig 21781 bp, 19 predicted proteins | sample 7278061 | NCBI WGS metagenome assembly JAAUYH01 (sample SAMN14350203, study PRJNA611818) | marine sediment metagenome | isolation source: surface marine sediment (0.6m) | place: French Polynesia: Moorea | collected 2018-08 | reverse complement strand
CAGGCCGTCAACGGGCTCATCAGGACCAGCCTCGCCAGCGACGTGGCGCTCGTGTCCCAGGTATCCGAGTACATCGTCATGAGCGGCGGCAAGCGACTGCGGCCGCTGATCGTGCTGCTGTCGGCCCGCGCACTCGGTTACGACGGCGAGCAGCACATACGTGCCGCAGCGATCATCGAGTTCATTCATACAGCCACCCTGCTGCACGACGACGTCGTCGATTCGTCAGCGCGCCGACGCGGCCAGGATTCCGCAAACACGGTATTCGGCAACCAGGCCAGCGTGCTCGTTGGCGATTTCCTGTACTCGCGCGCCTTCCAGATGATGGTCGAGATCGACAGCATGCGCGTAATGCAGATTCTCGCAGACGCCACCAACACGATCGCCGCGGGCGAAGTCATGCAGCTGATGAACGTGCATGACCCGGATACGACGGAAGACGCCTACCGGCAGGTCATTTACCGCAAGACGGCGCGGCTCTTCGAAGCGGGTGCCCAGATCGCGGCAGTACTTGCGGGCAGACCGGAGGCCGTCGAGGCATCCATGGCTCGTTACGGTCAGAATCTCGGTACCGCGTTTCAGCTCGTCGACGATGCCCTCGATTTCAATGCCTCTGCCGAAGAGCTCGGCAAGAACCTGGGCGATGACCTCGCCGAGGGCAAGGCGACGTTGCCGTTGATCCATGCCATGCAGCAGGGCAGCGAGGCACAGCGTGAACTGATCCGATCGGCCATCGTGGACGGTGGTCTCGACCAGCTCGACAGGATCACGGCGATTATTGAATCGACCGGAGCCCTCCAGTACACTTCGGCGCGCGCTCAGGAAGCCGCCGATCTGGCGATAAGCGCCTTGTCCGGTATTCCCGATTCGGACTACAAACGGGCCCTCGTCGCGATCGCCGAATTCGCCGTGCAAAGACGCTCCTGAGATCCGCGAATCCTTTGTACGGGGTATAGCTCAGCCTGGTAGAGCGCTATCTTCGGGAGGTAGAAGTCGCTGGTTCGAATCCAGTTACCCCGACCAATTGAGACATCGGAAAAATCGGTTCCCTCACCCGAAGGGGGAACCGGTTTTTTCGCATGTCGATATTGGACGTAAAGACTGGCATCAGACCATTGGTTTGCACCGAGCACGGCAAATCCGTGCGACAGTCGCGCTCGCGCGACCATCCAGTTACCCCGACCAATTGAGACATCGGAAAAATCGGTTCCCTCACCCGAAGGGGACGGGCTGCGGCTTACCATAATCCCGGTTTTCAGCGAAAAGACCATCGGCGTCATGGAACCGGATCGCGCGCAAGTGCGTGTGATCTATAGGGGAATCGGGAATCGCCGCGACAAGCGCATCTTTCGCAAAGAAAAACAGGGCGTTTTCCTATAAAACAACAAGTTGGCCGCAGGATCGCGGCAAACAAGACTGGGGTCGGGTATGCATGATGCTGCCTTCACGATAAGGACATGGACTGCGATTGTCGCGTTCGCGATTGCGCTCGCGGGCTGTTCGACCACCGTTGTCGAGCCGGACCCGATAGTCGTTCAGACCGAGACCATCGAAGCGCTGCCGATGCCGTCGCTCGAAAAGCGCAGCGTGGATTATCCGACACCGCGGCCCCTGCCGGTCATCAGACCGGCAAGCATCTCGGTCGTGCTGTCGAGCCGGGCAGAAGCCTATGAGGAAATCGCCAACGCTCTCGGCGAGCACTTCGAGGACTTCTCGGTCTACGACCTGAGTGACCGCAGCCAGCCGCCCGTCACCGCGTTTCGTCTGATCAATGATTCGGATACCGACGCCGTCGTCGCCATCGGACTTCGGGCTGCGCAGTCCTCGGTGGCCATGTCGAACACGCCGGTCGTATTCAGCCAGGTGTTCAACTACGCAGAACACGGCCTGCTGTCCACAAACAGTCGTGGCATTGCCGCCGTACCGCCACCCGGCAGGCAACTGGCCGAATGGAAGCGCATAGACCCTTCCCTGGAACGCGTTGGCATGATCCTCGGTCCGGGGCATGACGAGCTGGTAGAGGCTGCCCGAACAGCTGCCGCGGAGCACGACGTCGAGTTGCTCGTACACGAAGTCCGGTCCGACCAGGAAACCATGTACGTGTTCCGGCGCATGATGCGCAAGATCGACGGGTACTGGCTGATTCCCGACAACCGTGTGCTCAGCAAGCGCGTACTCAACGAGATACTCACCGAATCCCGCAACCGGGACGTGCAGGTTCTGGCACCGAGCGACGCGATGCTGGAAATGGGCGCTGCATTGAGCATTACGGCCGTTGCGGCGGACATCGCCGCACAGATTTACACGGTCGTGAAACAGATTCGCGACGGCGGAATTGTGTCGGTCGCAGCCATGACGCCGCTATCGGCGATGCGGATAGTGACCAGCGATGAGCGCGTTGCGCACCAGGCCGTTGCGGAGTCGATCCGGTGATCGCAGAAATACGCAGAATTGCAAGACCTGTCGGACCGGCAATCGCAAAGCTGTGGCCCAGACGACAGAAGCGCGTGCTCGTGCATGAAATCCTGTCTATCCAGGTATTGAGCGCCGCCGTCGTCGGCATCCTCGCGATCGCGGGACTCTACTGGGGCGGTCAGTGGGTGCTGCAGGACAATTACAGCCGCTGGGCGCTGCAATGGACCGACGAACTCAATGAGCTGGGTTCGCCGCTGTACCTCGCCGAAGACGGCGAGGCAATGCTGCGACTCGAGAGTTTCGTCGAGCGCTATCCGGAGATCGACCGCGTTGCGTTCTATTCCGCAACCGGTACTGCATTGTTCTCCGTCGATCGCGAGACACTCGCGCGCCCGCTCGATGACCTCGAGTTCACGACCTTGAAGAAAGCCGGTGACGTCGTGGGCGACAGTACGCCGTACCTGATCAGCGCGGGCACGATCGACCCGCGGCGCTTCGACATCCTCGCACCGGTCTGGACCGAGAAGATCAGCGAGGAAGGCCTGTTTGCGTTCGATCCTTCCGATACCGGCGAAGCCGCTGACACGGAGCTTGTTGGCTTTGTCGGCATCCACCTGGATTTCTCGATCTTCCACGACCGATTGCTCTCCAACATCAAGACCGCGGTCCTCGTGCTGCTCGTGATGCTGACGGCGTTCGCCCTGTACGGCCGATACGCGCTGCGCAAAGCGCTGTCGTCGATATCCGAGCTCGAAGAACCGATCCAGGCTCTCGCCGACGGCAACCTCGACGCCAAGTTCCTGCCTGCGCAACACCGCGAGATCTCGAACATCGTTGAGGCGCTGCAGTCAACCGCCAAAGCGCTCGGTGAGCGCGACGTCATGCTGCAGGAACTTGCGAACAAGGACAGCCTGACCGGCCTTTGCAACCGGCGCCGCTTCCTCGAGCTGCTCGAACAGGACATTGGCGAGATCCGCAAGGGCGAGCACACGAGCGCCCTGCTGTTCATCGATCTGGACCAGTTCAAGTACATCAATGACGCCTGCGGGCATCCGGCCGGCGACCGTCTCATCCGCAAGGTGGGCGACGAGCTGGAACGCAGCGTCGACGTCAATGCGACGGTTGCACGGTTCGGCGGCGACGAGTTCATGATCCTCCTGAGGCGGACGGACCGCGAACAGGCGCAGTATTATGCCGACGCCATTCTCGCCAACATGCGGCGAATGGCGCATGTCGAAGACGGCCAGGTCTTCCACGTGCACTGCAGTATCGGCGTGTCGCTGATAGCAGGTGAAGATCTCAACAAAGACGAGCTCATCGGACAGGCGGATGTCGCATGTCGCGAGGCAAAGTCGGCAGGCCGCAACCGGGTGCACTTCTACCAGTCGTCTGCGCAGACCGAGCAACACGTGCTGGCCGACGTCGGCTGGATGAACCGGCTGCGCGAAGCAATCGACAACGACGAGTTCGTGATGTTGTTCCAGCCCATCAACCGCATTGCCACCGGCGAGACTACCCACCACGAGGTACTGATTCGACTGCGCACCAGTGAAGGAAATCTCGTCTCACCCGACGCGTTCCTTGGGTCGGCCGTCCGATTCGGCCTGATGGCCGAGATCGACTTCTGGATGATTCGCAATGCAGCGGCCGCCTACGCCGGGCACGCGGAAAAACAGCCCGGTCTCAGGCTGGCCATAAACCTTTCGGCGAACGCCTTCGAGAATGAGGACCTGACCGACTATATCGAGACATGCTTCCGTGACAACGAAGTACCGCCTGAGAACATCATCCTCGAGATCACCGAGAGCCTCGCGATTCGCAGACCGCTGCACGTGGAGCAGCAGATTGCGACGCTGCGCGACTTCGGCTGCAAATTCGCGCTCGACGATTTCGGTACCGGTTACAGCTCTTTCAGCTACCTGCAGAAACTGCACTTCGACTACATCAAGATCGACGGCGCGTTTGTCAATGACGTGCTCGACAACCCGGTCGACCAAAAGCTGATCCGACTGATCGCCGAGATCGGCCGCGAAGTCGGAATGCAGACGATCGCCGAGTACGTGCAAAGCGCCGAGGCCCTCGCAATGCTCGGTGATCTCGGCGTCGACATGGCGCAGGGATATTTCGTCGGCCGTCCGGCCCGCCGGCCACGGTCGAAGAGCACCCCGATCTCCCTCAGTACGCGTCGCGCGCAGAAAACGTCAGGCTGACACTCGCGCTATCGCCTCGAGCAAGCTGTCGCCCTCCTCCTCGAGCCGATAGCCGATTCTCACGTGCGGTTTGTCGATCCTCAGTAGCCGCGTCAGGTCAATGGGAGTCGCGACGACGACTGCGTCGCAATCGACGGCATTGATGGTCGCCTCCAGGTCGCGCACTTGCTGTTCGCCGTAACCCATTGCCGGAAGCAAGGGACCGATATCGGGGTAGACGTCAAACGTCTTCGCCAGCTCTCCCTGCGCCCATGGCCGCGGGTCGACCAGTGCGGCGGCGCCGCACTGCCGCGCAGCGAGCGTTCCCGCACCCCAGGGCATGCCGCCGTGCGTCGTTGTCGGCCCGTCCTCGATGACGAGCACGCGTTTGCCACGAATGACTTCGGGATCCGGAATTTCGAGCGGCGACGCAGCGCGCGCGATGAGTGCGTCCGGATTCAGCTCTCGGGCCGTCTTTTCCAGAGCAGCGATGCCTTCCGGCTCCGCGGAATCCACCTTGTTGATCAGCAGCAGATCGGCGCGCTCGAAGTTTACGCGCCCGGGAAAGTAGTCGAGTTCGTGCCCTGCACGATGCGGATCGACCACCGTGATCCACAGGTCCGGCTTGTAGAACGGCGCATCATTGTTGCCACCGTCCCAGATAATGACGTCAGCCTCCTTTTCGGCCTGTTCGAGGATCGCCGCGTAGTCGACGCCCGCGTAGACGATGACACCATTGCGTATATGCGGCTCGTATTCTTCGCGCTCTTCGATGGTGCAGTCCGCCGCGTCGAGATCCTCGAGCGAGGCGAAGCGCTGTACCCTTTGCTTGACGAGATCACCGTAGGGCATCGGATGGCGGATTGCGACCGTCGCCTTGTTCAGGTCCCGCAGTATCGCGGCGATGCGTCGTGCGGTCTGACTCTTTCCGGACCCTGTGCGCGTTGCCGTAATCGCTATGACCGGTTTACTCGACGCAATCATCGTCGCGTCGACGTCGAAGGTCGCGAAGCGAATCCCCGCATGCTCGATCCGGTGCCTCCACTCTTCGACATGCGCGTTGCTTACATCGGAGTACGCGAAAACAACCTCGTCAATCGCCGCATTCTCGAGCATCGCCGGCAACTCTTCCTCCGGGACGATGGGAATCCCGTCGGGATAAGCGCCACCCGCGAGCTCCGGTGGATAGCGTCGCCCCTCGATATGCGGGATCTGAGTCGCGGTGAAAGCGACGACGTCGGTATCAGGATTGTCTCGATAGCAGCAGTTGAAAACGTGAAAGTCGCGGCCTGCCGCACCCATGATTACGACTCGGTTTATCACGGCGCCATGGTATCGTATCGACATTGAACTCGCGTATGGAGAAACCGCAGTTGAATCTCGTTAGAACGATATTTGTCATAAGCGCCTGCACATGCCTGACTCCGCCGGTGCTCGCCAGTGAGAACAAATTCGAGCTAACGCCGTACGGGGGCTATCGCTTCGGTGGAAAAGTCAGTTTCACGGGCGCAGAAGGCTCGTATGAACTCGACGACTCGACTTCGTTCGGTATGATTCTCAACTGGCACCACACCGGTAATACGCAGTGGGAGCTCATCTACGCGCAACAGAGCACTGACGCGGAGTTGAGGGATTCCACCGAGTTCTCACCTTCGGTCGAAACGGAGATGCATAGCCTCGAACTCGGTGGTACCTACCAGGGCGACGGCGAGACTGCGAGGCCGTATCTCGCGCTGACCCTCGGCGGCACACACATACGCGCAGACGCCAACGGCAGCGAGAGCGACACTTTCTTCTCCGCGTCGATCGGCGCGGGTTTCCAGTTCTTTCCGAGCCGGCAGTTCGGCCTGCGGCTGGAGGGTCGCGCCCGAGCCATTCTCATCAACTCCAGCACGGACCTGTTCTGCAGCACCGGCCCTGATGCCAACGTCTGTGCAATCCAGGTGCGCGGCGATACGTTGAACCAGTTCGAGACCTTCGCCGGGTTCACGTTCCGCTTCTAGGCAGGTCTCGAATGCGCTGCATCGAGTGCTCACCCGCGGTAACTGCCTTGATACTCCTGGCGGCAGGCACGACAGCAACGGCTGCGCCTGGCGACGTGTTATTCAGCGACGGATTCGAAGGCGGTGCGATCGCGCCCTGGACCACCACGAATGCGGCGCGCTCGGGAGTGAGCAACAATGCGGGCTGGGCCGGTACGGGTACATGGGGTGCTTACACGCGCAATAGTGCCGTAAGTGTCACGAGTCCGACTTTTAATGCAGCAGTGCCCGACGCGCGCCTCGACATCTGGATTCGACGCGGCGCCGACTCGTTTTCCGAGGACACCGACAACAACGAGAACCTCGTGCTCGAGTACCGCCGCGCCGACTCGAGCTGGGTCGCGCTGAAAACGTACCTCGGCTCCGGCACCAATGGCCAGGTCTACCAGGACTCGTTTTTGCTGCCGGCGGATGCCCTGCACGGGGCGCTGGCCGTGCGGTTACGGCAAACCCAGGGCAGCGGTGTGGACTGGGATTACTGGCACTTCGACGATGTCGTCGTTACCGAAATTGCGCCGGCGCCACCGCTGGTCGTCGGCACCTGCGACGACTTCGAGAATGGCCTCAACGCCAACTGGACTGTTGTGCCGACGACGGGGTTCGCGGGCATCAGCACTGCGACATCTCAGTCGCCGCAAAACTCGATGTTCCTGAACGGCGGCAGCGTCATCGTGCAGTCGAATGTCATCGATACGAGCGACCCCGGATTCACAGATCTTACGACCTGGATACGGCGCGGCTCCGATGCGTTCAGCGAGGACCCGGATACGGGCGAGAACCTGGTCGTCGAGTACCTCGATGACACGGGCAGCTGGATCGGCCTCGAGACCTTCCCGGGCTCCGGCGCGCCCGGGCAAGTGTTCGCGCGCACCTACACGCTTCCCGCCGCAGGACGACACAGCGGTTTCCGCCTGCGCTTCCGAATGACCGCGGGATCGGGTCCACCCTGGGATTACTGGCACATCGATGACGTGTGCCTGGTACAGATTCCGTTCCCGGCCCTGCTCGTGACCAAGTCCGTGCAGACAATCTCTGATCCGATCAACGGCACGAGTAATCCGATGGCGATTCCGGGCGCCATATTCCTGTACACCGTGACGGTATCCAACCAGGGACCGGGACAGGTCGACACCGACTCACTGGCCGTGATGGACGCTGTCCCCGAAAACACGTCGCTATACGTCGACGACACGGCCGGAGACCCGATCTTGTTCATCAATGGTGCGACGCCGAGCGGGCTCGCGTACGACTACGCGACCAGCGTGACGTTCAGCAGCCAGCCTGGCGGCGGCCCACCGTTCAACCACACGCCCGACCCCGACGCGGACGGATTCGATCCTGCCATAACCGGCTATCGAGTCCAGCCGACCGGAACCATGAATGGTTCGAGCGGCGGCAATGACCCGAGTTTCAGCATCCGGTTCCGTACGCGACTCGAATAACGTGACCGCGCGAATCGACAGCAAGCTGCCGAACGTCGGCACCACCATATTCACCGTAATGAGCAAGCTCGCTGCGGACTGCGGTGCCATCAACCTGTCGCAGGGTTTTCCCAGCTTCGAACCGCCCGCAGAACTCCGGGAGCGAATCAGCCACTACCTGGAGCACGGCGCCAATCAGTATCCTCCGATGCAGGGTGTTCCGGAGCTACGCCAGGCGATCGCGGAGAAGACCAGGCAGTCATACGCAACGACGGTCGACTTCGAACACGAGGTCACGGTATGCACCGGCGCAACCGAGGGGCTGTTCAGCACGATCCAGGCCGTCGTCCGCCGTGGCGACGAGGTTATCGTCCTCGACCCCGCCTACGACTCCTATGAACCTGCAGTAACGCTGGCCGGCGGCACGGCCATTCACGTACCGCTCGCGATTGACGACGGTGAGTTCGCGATGGACTGGCAGCGTTTCGAGGATGCGCTCGGCGACAAAACGCGCCTGATTATTCTCAACTTCCCGAACAATCCGACTGGCGCAGTCCTGACACGCGACGACCTGCAGCGCCTGGCGCAGCTGCTCGAGAATTCGTCCGCACTGATATTGTCCGACGAGGTGTACGAACACATCGTGTTCGACGGCCATCTGCATTGCAGCGTCCTCAGTCAGCCCGAGTTGCGCGAACGAAGTTTTGTCGTTTCGTCGTTTGGCAAGACCTACCACGCGACCGGCTGGAAAGTGGGCTACTGCATCGCGCCGCCGGATCTCACGGCAGAATTTCGCAAAGTGCACCAGTTCACGGTATTTACGGTCGTCACGCCGATCCAGCACGCGTTGGCTGATTTCATGAGCGAGCGCCCGGACTTCCATGCGGACCTGTCGCGCTTCTATCAACGGAAGCGCGACCTGTTTTGCAGTTTGCTGGAAGAGTCGCGCTTCACGTTGACGCCGTCAAAGAGCACGTTTTTCCAGCTACTCGATTACGGGGCGATCTCGAATGAGCCGGATACGCAACTGGCCAAAAGCTGGACGCGCGACATCGGTGTCGCGTCGATCCCCTTGTCGGTTTTCTGTGATACGGAATTCACCGGCACGAGGCTCCGATTCTGTTTCGCCAAGGATGACGACACGCTGGCCGAGGCGGCAGGCCGACTGTGCGAGCTCTAATTCGCCGAGCCGAGCTGGAAGACGAGCATAGCGCCGACATAGCCGAGCGTGGTCATGTAGAGCCACGCAAAAACGGGCCAGCGCCAGGTGTTGGTTTCCCGGTAGATAACAGCCAGTGTCGCGGCGCATTGCAGGCAACAGGCGTAAAATACCAGTAGACCGAGCACCATCGGCAAGGTAAAGACGGGCGCACCGTCAGGCCAGGTCGCAGACCGCAGCCTCGCGGACAGGGTCGCGTCATCGGCTTCGTCTCCGACCGCGTATACCGTTCCGAGTACTGCGACGACGACCTCGCGTGCGGGAAATCCGGCAATGACGGCAGACGACACTCTCCAGTCCCAGCCGAGCGGCGTGAACACGGGCTCGACGAAGCGCCCTATGCGGCCCAGCCAGCTCTGCTCCATCTGTCGTGCGGCTGCGAGATTCTCCAGATCGGCGATGGTAGCTTCGAGCGCTTCACCACTCAGAGTTTGTTCGGCTACGGCGATCTGTTCTTCGACGACCGGGTCGAGGACCTCGGAGCGCGGAAAGTAGGCGAGGAACCACACGATGACAGCGACGGCGAATATCACGGTCCCGGCACGATAAAGAAAGACCTTGACCCGGCCCAGCAGCTGGATGGATACCGTCTGCAAATTCGGTCGCCGGAACTCGGGCAGCATCAGTGCAAAGGGCGGCTTCGGACCGCGCAACGCAGTGCGGCGCATTAGCAGTGCCGTCAACACACCGGCCACTATGCCGAACAGGTAAAGTCCGAACAGCACGAGCCCCTGAAGGTTCAGCCATCCTACATTCTGCTGCGGCACGAATGCCGCGATCAGCAACGCGTACACGGGCAATCGCGCGGAGCAGGTCATGAAGGGTGCGGCAAGAATAGTCGCGATGCGGTCGCGCCGGTTCGGTATGACGCGCGTCGCCATGATGCCCGGAACCGCGCACGCGAAACTCGAGATCATCGGGATGATCGACTGACCGGACAGGCCCACCATGCGCATTGCACGGTCGAGCAGGTAGGCGGCGCGCGCGAGGTAACCCGAATCCTCGAGCAAAATGATGAACAGGAACAGTATGACGATTTGCGGCAGGAATATGATGACACTGCCAACGCCGGCGATGATGCCGTCGGCAATAAGGCTTGCGAGCGCACCGTCGCCCATCGACGCCGTCACCATGCCGCCAAGCGCTACCGTCGCGGCATCGATAAGGTCCATGACCGGCGTCGCCCATGAAAACACGGCCTGGAACACGATGCCCATGACCACGAACAGGCCGATTGTTCCGGGCACCGGCCGATTGAAGAAATCGGTGATACGCGAGCGCCAGGTGATGACGGGCTGCGCATCGCGCTGCACGCGTGCCAACGTTTCCTGCACCCAGGCGTAGCGGATTCGCGCTTCGCGCGCGAGTGGCGGTTCGTTGCCGAACAATCGCTCGCGCACGCCCATCATGACGCCGTGATCATCGATGCCCAGGCGGCCCATCAGAAGGTCGTCGGGCGTCGTCAGCCCATCGATGATCAGTCGCGAGACCTCGGCTTTGCGAATCGCCTGCGGCGCCTCGTCAACGAGTTCTGCGACGGTCTGTTCGAGCTCGGGCCAGATGCTCGCAGGCTGCGGCAGCGGCAATCCCGTGATGCCGCCGACGACCTGCCGCAACTTGTCGACGCCTGCGCCCGTGGTTGCGACGACCTTTACGACGGGCACGTTGCCCAGCGCCTCGCTCAGTGCAGCCTCGTCAATCGTTATCCCGGCAATCTCGGCCGCATCGGTCATCGTCAGTGCAATGACCACCGGCAGCTCCAGCTCTACGAGTTGTCTTGCGAGGAATAATCCCTGGTAGAGATTCGTCGAGTCGATTACGGCCAGGATTCCGTCTGGCGCCCGGGTACCCTCCATGCGACCAAAGATGACGTCGACGGCAATGTGCTCTTCCAGCGAGTGTGCGCTGAGTCCGTGGGTGCCGGGCAGGTCGATCAGCTCGAGGCTCGCATCGCCCGTTTTCAAAGTGCCGACATGGCGTTCGACGGTCACGCCGGGATAATTTCCGATACGCTGTTTGAGACCCGTCAGCCGGTTGAACAGTGTGCTCTTACCGCAGTTCGGCGTACCGACGACGGCAATCGTGGCGTCTACCTTGCCGGCGACAGGAATATTGTCGGCGGATATGCGTACTTCTGACTGTCGCGCAGACATCTCGACGGCGGAAAACGGGAACAGGTCTTAGCGAGCGGCCGTTACGTCGTCGACAGCAAAGCACTTCGCCTGCTCCTGGCGCAGCGAAATGCCCGACCCGAACAGGCGGAACTCGAGCGGGTCGCCGCCGATGGCCGCACTGGCGCGTTCTACTCGCGCTCCCTCGACGAGGCCAAGAGTCATCAGCCGTTGCACGAGCGGATCGCTCGCGTCGACCGCCGATATCACGGCTTTTTGCCCGCGTTTCAGGGTCGCCAGAGTCTGGCCATTGTTACTCATCTATTGCTGTGCCCGCAGTTCGCCCAACTTGCGCGAAATGATAATGATTCGCATTAGGGCGCGCAATAGTGGTTTGTGCGGATTGGCTGTTCAGCTTCGATTCATGGGCCCGCGGTTAGTTTTTTCTGCAACAGGAAACGACCCCGACGAGGACCCTGATATGACGAAACGCAGACTGTCGTTGCTCGCCGCGACATTCGCTGCCGCCCTGCTCTCCGCAGGATTCGCGACAGCCAACACACCCACCATTCGGCTGTTCCCGACGACCGTGGTCGAGGACCTGCGGCAGACCGGCAACGTCGCACGTGATATGGAAACCGGCCTGCAGGAAGTCATCGGCCAGCTGGATCAGCAGCAGCAACTCTACCAGGAGAGCAAGTGCGATGGCGCCGAGAACGATCAGGGCTGCCAGCGCCTGGCGAGGCAGATCGGCGCATCGTACCTCGAGATGCTGAACATAATGGAGGAGCGCCTGCCGGACATGGAACACACCGTCAACAACACCCGCCTGAGTCTCGAGAAGAGTCTGCGTAACGAGCTGGGCAGGAAGATGACATCCTGGACCTTGCAGGAAACACTCGTCGGCAAGGGCGCGAGTTCCGCCACCGCCAAGCCGTCGCCGACCTTGCGCGGCCGCTCGGGGATGCGACTCTCCGAACGCTTCAAACAATACTATCAACTGGTCGCTACGTCCGGCGCCAAAGGCGACCAGTCGCTTGCGGTACTGGCGTCGGACATCTACCTCGACATGGAAGAAACCAGCCAGCTGATTGCGCGAACGCGACAGGAGATCGCACGTGCAACGCTGATGGAACAGCTCAATCAGTCCTTCGGCATCATCACGCCGGAAATGATCGAGGTTGTCGGCGGCGTGAAATCCATCCTGTTCGGCGACGACGAAAGCATGGCAATCGTCGCAGGCCCGCCACCGGCCAGCATCGAGCAGGCGTACCGCAGCCCACTCGAACAGTAATTGCACGAGGAGCCCAGAACCGTGACCAGACTACTCACCCTTGCTACGCTCTGCGGCGCGCTGCTAATCGCTTCCTGCGCGTCCACGCAAACCACCTGTGACGGTCCGCAAATGCGCAGTCTCGACGGCGCCATGAGCGCGACGAAGACTTCGCTCATGAACGGATGTCACGCTCACTTCGATCGCTACTACGATGACCTGCTGCGTGTCGCCGAAGGCGACCCAAAGCCCGAGAACAAGCGCGCATTCAGCGAATTTCTCGTGTGGTCTTCCGACAGCGGCCTGTTGAGCAAACGCCAGGCGCAGGACTATTACAATCGCTATTTCAACGTCAAGTTCATGTCGCTGAAAGGTGACTACAACAATTGCTCGCACACCTGTCCGAACAAGCAACGCGTGCTCAACGACATGGAGCGCGAGTTGTCGGACAAGGAACGCGGCCTGCTGAAAGTCAGCCTCGACAACGAAGGCTACTATCGCGCCGACCAGCTGTACCAGGAAGTGGAGCTCGTGCTCGAAGCTACCTGCACGGCCTGCACCGCTGCGCGTTAGGGAAAGACCCGTGAACAAGGGCCGCGTGTTCACACAGGGAATCGTATCGGGCCTGCTGGGCACCTTGCTTGGCGGGTCGGCCCTCCTGTACCTGTTCGCAAGGCTCGACCTGCTCAGTTTCGATTCGGCCCTGCTCGACGCACCCGGCACATGGCTGGACTGGGCCTACACGAACCTGGGCTCCTCGATACCGGTATTCGCGTTCCTCCTGCTGGCCTACTTTGTGAGTCTCGGCCGGCTTCGTGACTACCTCGACCAGGGCCGGCCTATCAATCAGGTTGTGCAGCTCGACAATCTCACCGATATCTGGACGACGCTGTTCTTCGGCACCGGCGTGATCTGGACCGCTATCGGCATGCGCAGTGCGCTGATCTATGCACTGGGTGACAGGGACGTCGCCTTGAGCCAGGGCGCATTCGCAATGCTCGAACGCATGATCGATGGCGGTATTCTGCTGGCGCTCTCGACGACGATTTTCGGCGGCGTCGGCGGCTACCTGATGCGAGTCTACAAGACGGTCAAGCTCGGCGGCCGCTTGCAACAGCGCTACGACCGGGCGGCACGCGCGGATACGTCGGAGATGCGCGAGAGCCTGAACAGAATCGAAGAGCACCTCAGGGGACCTGCGTCGTGAGCCGCTCGCCGTTTGCGTACCCGTTGGTCCGCAATGTCGACGGTGACGCCGGCGGTGCGGCCGACCTGCAGACTGACATCATGCGCTTCATGGCAATACTCGCCTTGTGCCTGATGGCGATCTTCGCCCTGGTGCAGAGCATTCCGCTGGCGCCAGTCCAGCCGGTCGAAACCGAGGAACCCGTAACCGTCGAGGTCGAATCGCCCCGGCCGGAAGCTGTCATCGCACCGCGGCCGGCACCGCTGGCGAAACCTGCGGATCGGAAGGACCCTGAGCCCGGGGACGTGATCCTGACTCGGCCGAAGTGGAACACGACGTTTCAGTCGACGCCGAAGCCGGCCCCGGCCGCCGACACCCCCGCTGCTCCGCCGGAGGCGGAACCGGCAACGCCCGAAACAACGCATGAGCCGGAGGGCTTCTCCCTGCGGTTCGAGTCCGACCAGGCGTTGATGCGGCTGGTGGCCCAAAGCCAGGTCGGTCTGTACGCGATCGATGGATCTCGCGCGCTTCGCATGGCGGTCAACGCCAGTCGCATCAGTTTTTGGGATGCATCCACGCCCAACGCGTATCACGAAATGGAATCCGCGACGGTGCCCGCACCGGTCGTCGAGGCACTCGCGCGAAAAGGCGGGAGCGGCCAGACCGTCGCCTGGGGCGTCACGTTGCCCGGCAAGATGCGCGCGCAGCTCGACACCCTGATGCAGGACCACAGCGGCGGTGCGCTCGTCATAGGCAAGAACGGGAATCTGCGTCTGGAGTCCGGCAAATGAAACGCGTACTGATACTGGTGGCAATCCTCGTCGCGCAGGGTATTCCGACGACAGCGCAGTCGAAGGAGAAAGACCTCGACCGCTGGGTGGATCGCGACCTCGTACCCTTCGTTCAACAGCAGCTCATCATGCACCCCCGCTTCAAGGGGGAAACGGTCATGTTCGTGGTGCTCGACGACAATACGCCGGCCCCGGTCAGCAACGCGCTCGCGCTGTCACTGCGCGATCGGCTGCTGGACGCCGCCGTCGACACCACGGGCGTCTCGATCGGCTGGCAACAGGGCCGCCAGCGCGCGACCGACCTGCAGTCGAACGATTGCACGCGAGACAGCGTGCACTACTACATCGGTGTCGAGATTACGCAGAACCTCGATTCCAGCTACAGCGTCGGCGTACGCGCCCTCGACCTCGAGGATCGAAACTGGGTCACAGGTTTTGGCCGTAGCTGGCGCGGCAAACTCAGCGCCATTCAGAGGCAGGCGATGCGCCAGGTCCGCATCGACGAAACGTTCATCGGCGCTCGTGAGGTGCCCTTCAACGTGGCGCAAACCGACCTGCTCGCGGCGCACCTCGCACACGAACTCGGTTGCCGGCTGCTGCAGGGACGCGAGGACGAATACATCGTCGCGACTACCACGCGGTCGGCGGGTGACAACGAACTCCAGGGCGCGGTGCAACTGGTCAGTAACAACCTGGCCAACCGGGAGGCTTTGCAGCTGACCGGCAATCCGGAGAACGCCAACGCCGATTTGCAGGGCAAGGCGCACCTCATAGACGGCCAGCTGTACCAGTACTGGGTGACGATTACGCCCAGAGATCCCGACGGCGAATTGACGGCATTGTCGACCAGCGCGTACATCGAATTACCGTGGCGAAACCAGCAGCCGATCGTCCAGGCGGCTGCACTCGCCAAGTCCGCGCCGGTGGTCTCCGCCTCAGCGGCGCCCGCGAAGATATCCATACCCAATTCGGGGACCGAGGCCTTGCTCGAACCGCTCAGGATCAGCGAACGCAGCCATGATCGATTTGCACTACTGCAATCGACCGCCAACGGCGACGCGATCGTGTTCTTCCTCGTTCACCAGGCAAATCACGGGCTCGTACGCCTGGGCGGCGGCGATTGTCGACAGCGCACCAAGGCACGCGTTGCTCGCTCGAATGAGCCGCTGGCATTCCGTATTCCGGTCACCCTGCACAGCAACGTCAAGACGACGGAGACCTACTATTGGTTCGTCGAGCCCGACGTCGACACCTACTACGCTCTCGCGGTCAGCGATTCGAAAGTCGCGCGGCGCATCGCCAATCACGTCGACGCCCTGCCGCTGCGTTGCACACAATCGAGTCGCCGCGGGCTCGAGGGCCAGCCCTTGCGCGACTGGCTCGAGGAGCTCGCGATCATCGCAGCAGACTCGGCCGAACACATCGACTGGCGCGGCGTGCGCGTGCGCAACGTCCTCTGAGGAGTTCCCGATGGTCAGACTACTTGGCATCCTCGTCGGCGCAACAATCGCTGTCGGTATTCTCATCGTCATCATCGGCGTGCCCGAGTTTCCCGACGAGCCGGAGCCGGCGGCCGCCGTCGCCGAACCCGGCCAGGTGACAGAACTACCCGAACCGCTTTCCGGGCCCGATCCCGTTCCCGTACCCGAGCCGACGGCGGAAGCGGAGTCCGAGTCCGCTCCCGGACCCGAGCCCCTTCCCGAACCCGAACTCCCGCCTCCGCCGGAACCCGAGGCCCGGCCGCAATCGGCGGACAACTGGTATGCATTCTGGAGCCCGTTTCGCAGTGAGTTCGCGGCAAATGGATTCGTTTCCCAATTGCAAAAGACGACGGGGCTGGACTATCGCGTGGTCAAGCAGGACATTGGTGTCTACGAAGTTGCTTTTGCCTACTCGGACGATGCCGACATCGAGGCAAAACTCGCGCTGATTGCCACGGCGACCGGTCTGGACTTGCCGGGTGGCTGAGGTGAGCGACGGCAGGCAGAAGCTGATCATCATCGTCGGCGGATTACTGTTGACGCTGTTGGCACTCAGCGCCGACGCAACCCGCAGCGATGCCGAACTGGATTCAGCGTGGGCGAGTTACTCGAAGAGCCGTACGCACCTCGAACCTGCTTACCGGTTTCCACACGCGGCCTGCTTCGGCACGGCTGCCCTTCAACACGATCTGCCCGAAACCCTGTTGCTCGCCGTCGCGAGGGGAGAGAGCGACTTCGAAGCGACGGCTCGCTCCAAGGCGAATGCCCACGGCGTCATGCAGATTCTCTGGCCAGTCACGGCCCGCCATCTCGGTATAAACCGCCTCAGCGAGCTGTACGATCCGTGCACCAATATCGATGCCGGGGCGCGCTACCTGAAGGAGTTGCACGGTCGCTACGACGGCAACCTGCACCTGGCGCTGGCTGCCTACAACTACGGGCCACGACGCATCGCAACCGACGGCAGTAACATCCCGTCGGGCGCGACGTGGTACTCCGGCTACATATACCGTCACCTGAATTACGTAATTGGCGGCACCGCGACGCGCAAGGCGAGAGCGAATACGCTGTACTCCGACGTCGGCCAATCGACGCTACTGACCTTCGGCGAGCCATACCGCGCCCAGGCGTTCGTCGATCGACTCGAGGCCGGCGCACCTTCGCTGCAACTGGACTGGTTTCGACGCGGCACCGGCGAATTCGAGGTCGTCATGAGCTATTCCGATCGCGAGGACTTCGATCGCAGCGCCGCGCTGCTGCAGAGGGCCGGTTTCCGCGTCAATTGAACATAAGCTGACCAATTCGGCGTTTTGGCGCCGATTTCGCTGTCGGTTTCGTGCGTTCTGTCAACTCAGGAGCGCGCAACATTGGCGATACTTGCGGGGTTATGGAGTTGACGACCCCGGAACTCGTTGTCGCGGTATGTGCCATCCTGGCAGCCGGTGGCGTTGCCGGCTGGCTGTTCCGCGGCTTTCGCGAAGGCAGCAAGCTGGAACGCATCCAGGACGACTGGCAGCTGAAGTTCGATGAGACTGCGCGCCAACGCGATCGTTTCAATTCGGAAAACCAGAAGCTGCGCACATCCTTCGAATCGCAGCTCGCACTCGTACACAAGCACGAACTGGCCGCATCGCGCTGCAAAACCGAGCTCGAATCTGCGGTCGAGAAAATCCAGTCGCTCGAGAGGCAGATGTTTGCAGTCGGCGCGGAGCGCGACGAAGTCGAGCGAAAGGTTGCGGAATACCAGAGCGAGCTGGCGACGGCCCGTTTCCAGGTCTCCGATCTCGAAGCCGAGTTTGAGAAGGCCGGGGAATTCTACAAGGGCGAACTCCGCAAGGCCTTCGAAAAACGCCAGGCGCTCGAGGCACGCTACGACGATGCCCGGGCGGAACAGGAATCGCTGAACAACCTGCTCACGGCGGCGAAATCGGAAACCGCGTCGGTCAACAAGATGCTGGCGGCCGCACAAACACGAATCGAAAACATCGACGAGATCGAGCAGAAGATCATTGCGCTCGAGGCGGAGAACGCGCAGCTACGTCATGAGAAGTCGGGCATGGCACAGGACCTCGAAGCGCTGCAGCGTGGCGTCGCCGAACTCGACGAACTCAAGGTGCAGAACCGCGAACTCGCCCACTGCCTGCAATCGATGGAAGAAAGCCGCCGCCAATACGAGAAGGACGCAAAACGTTACCGCGACAAAGCGGAACGGTCCGACAAGCGTTCGGAAACGCTCAGCCTGAAACTCGACGACGTCGAAAAGAGCTTCGCTGAGATCGCGAAAAAACACGACCAGGCGCTCAAGGTCGCGGAGACTGTAAACGCCACGGAACCGCGGCCCGTTCGCAACGGGAACAATGGAAGCAACGGTAGCAACGGCTTCGGGTCAATCGATCTCGAAATCGACGATCTGACCAAGATCGTCGGCATCGGCAGGGTATTTCAGCAGACCCTTCACGACCTCGGTATCTACAGTTATCGCCAGATCGCCAACTTCGGGCCGTCCGATATTGCCCGTGTCAACATGGAACTCAAGGAGTTCAAAGGCCGCATGGAGCAGGACGACTGGATCGGCCAGGCGAAAGAACTCCTTTACGAGAAGTACGGCGAAGCGCACTGACCGAAACGGCTAGCGGCAATTGACCGGCAACACGGCTTCGATGCGCTCCATGACGTCGAGGCGATGCACGAGATCGTGAATGTAGTCGAGATCGTCGGTTTCAAGCACCAGCACATCGCTCATATCGTACGCGTCGATCCAGCCGTCATACAGTCGCTCGAGACGCTTCAGGTAACTGAGCGGCACGTCCTTTTCCATCGCACGGCCTCTCAACCGAATCCGTTTCCTCAGGTTCCGCATCGAGCAGCGCAGGTAGATCATCAGGTCGGGCGGGCGAATCGCATCCAGTATTGCACCGTAGAAGCTCTGGTAGGTTTGCCAGTCGCGCTTCGAGATCTTGCGCATCTGGTAGAGCGCCGTGGCGAAGATTTCGGCATCTTCGAAGATCGTTCGGTCGAGCGCTACGACGCCGGGTTGCCGGTCGAGCTCCTGGTGCAGGCGAAACTTGTTGCTCAGGAAATAGAGCTGCGACTGGAATGCCCAGCGCTTCATGTCCCTGTAGAAGTCTTTTAGATACGGGTTTTCGTCGTTGGGCTCGTAGAACGGCTGCACGCCGTAGGTATGGTGCAGAAACTCGACCAGTGTCGATTTGCCGGCGCCCATATTGCCCGCGATAGCGATAGAGCGTTTCATCGTGCCGCTACCATACCGTATCCGTCTCTGGTATCCACACGGGAGATCACCTATCCTCGGATCCCCTGCAACCGTGGACCTGCCAATGAACGATATCGTCCCCGACGTTCTGATCAGCGAGCGGGAGATCGACGCTCGCGTTACCGAGCTCGCGGAGAAGATTTCGGCAGACTATGCCGACTCCGGCGAACTCGTACTCGTAGGTGTCCTCAAGGGCTCGTTCATATTCCTGGCGGACCTGTCACGCAAGCTCACGATTCCGCGAACCATCGAGTTCATTGCGGTGTCGAGCTATGGCGGCGGCAGCGTTTCGAGCGGCGCCGTGCGGCTGGTCATGGATGTTCGCGGCAACATCGAGGGCAAAAACGTGCTGATCGTCGAGGACATTGTCGACACCGGGCATACGCTCGAGTACCTGATGGGAATTCTCGAGTCCCATCGGCCAGCCTCCATTCGCACCTGCGCACTACTGCACAAGGCCGAGGCGGCACAGGTCGACGTCGAGCTCGACTACGTCGGCTTCGGCATTGGCAACGAGTGGGTCGTTGGCTACGGCCTCGATTTCGCGGAACAGAATCGCACGCTGCCCTATATCGGCATCGTCGAGCCCGACGATCAGTGAGCGTGCGCGTGGGCATTGTCCGCACAGTCGTCGATCTCGATCTCGATCGTCGAGTGCCCGATACCGTATTCCTTTGACAGCACGCCCTTGACCTGGGGAATCGTCCGCGTCGGTTCCGCGGCGCCATTATCCAGGCTGACGTGCATCGTCAGCATCAGGTCCTGCGGCGTCAATCCCCAGACGTGGACGTGGTGGATCCCGCAAACGCCGGGCACTGCCTCGACAATCCTGCTCTGCATCTCTTCGACGTCGAGCCACTCCGGTGCGCCCTCCAGCAGCACGTGCGCGCTGCGCCGCACGAGAGACCAGGCGCTTCGCAGAATCAGTATCGCGACGGCCAGCGACAAGAGCGGGTCAATCGTCACCCAGCCGGTATGGATGATCACGACGGCAGCGACGATGGCCGCCAGCGAACCGAGCAGGTCACCGGCCACGTGCAGCGCGGCGCCGCGAATATTCAGGTTGTCACGGTCGCCGCTGTGCAAGACAGCAAACGCGATAACGTTGACGAGCAGACCAATGGCGGCAACCGCCAGCATCGTCTCACCGAGCACGTCGCGCGGCGCAAGAAACCGTCGCACGGCTTCGAACAGGATCCAGCCGACGATTGCCAGCAAGCTCAGGCCGTTGACGAATGCCGCGAGGATCTGGAAGCGCTGGTAACCGTAGGTCAGGCGCGAGTCGGCCGGGCGTTTGCTGACGTGGAAGGCCACCGCAGCAAGCGCCAGGGCCATCGTATCGGTCAGCATATGGCCCGCGTCAGCGAGCAGCGCCAGCGATCCGGACAGGATGCCGCCGATAACCTCGACGATCATGAAGAAACCCGTCAGGACGAGTGCGATGACTACTCGCCGCATGTTCCTGCCCGGGTCGCCGTGTACGTGTGCCAAGTTCCTAATCCGGCCGCGCTTCGCGGTTGAGTCTATAGATCAACAGGGCCGTGCGCTTGATCGCCAATGTCATCGATGTGAGATCCAGCGTCTCTTCCGGCGTGTGGCCGCCCGAGCCGAGCGCGCCCATGCCTGCGATCGCATCACTATAGGTTGCGACGAACGAAATATCAGCTGCACCTCGCCGCGACGCATCGAGCACTTGCATCGGTTCCCGGCCGAGCGCCACGTTGATGCCCGACAAGATCTCGTAAAGGCGACGGTTGCCCGACGTCGGCGCCATCGGGGGATAGCCGTCGCTGAACGTGATAGTGGCGCTCGTGCGCGGCAGATTGTCTGCGACAACGTCGCGCATGGCTTGCTTCGCCCGTTCCTGTTGCTCGACCGAAATACAGCGAAGGCCGCCATTGATTATCACGCGACGCGGTACGACATTGGTCTTGCCGAAGGCCGTTCCGCGATTTTGCGCTTTGTCGTAGCCGACGTCGGTGCCGCCGAGTATCGTACCCGCATTGAAGGTCAGGTAGTCCTCGCCGCGCACGTCCTCGTAGAATGCCGTCAGGATGCGCCCCGCTTCGAAGATGGCCCCCGCGCCCGTGTCCTGACTGAATATGCCTGACGAGTGCGCCTGCCGGCCCGTTACCTCGACCTGCCAGCCGCCCGAGCTGCGGCGGGCAATCGTCGCCCAGTCGACGCCGTCTTCGGTCACCGCTGCCTCGAATCCGAGCGAGAAGTCGGCCCACTTGCCTGCGTCGACAAGGTGTCGGCGGCTTTCGGCAATTGGCCGGCCCGGCCGCTCCTCGTCGCCGATGTAGGCGACGACGACCCGCAGATCGTCGAAAGCGCCGACCTGCTGCAGTGCTTTGAGCGCATAGACCATGACGACAT
>JAAUYH010148732.1_pt1 | contig 21789 bp, 25 predicted proteins | sample 7278061 | NCBI WGS metagenome assembly JAAUYH01 (sample SAMN14350203, study PRJNA611818) | marine sediment metagenome | isolation source: surface marine sediment (0.6m) | place: French Polynesia: Moorea | collected 2018-08 | reverse complement strand
GTTAACTGATGAGGTTAGGTTACACGCTAAACGATTGTGTGATCTCCAAAGGGAAGAGATTAAGATTGAGCAAGAGTTAGACCCATTAATTAATGATCCTCGATTCTTTTCTTATCGAAAGGTTTTTACTGAGTTTCGTTTTGGGTTCAGACATCAAGCCATTCTTATCAGTCAAATCTATCCTTTTGAGAATTTCTTAGGAGATGATGGGAAACCCATTGTGGTGTTTAAACGGTCGACTAAGAATAGTAAAAATTCTCATACCAAAAGATACTTATCTCGGAGAAGATTTGAGAAAATGCTAGGAGTTGCCCCCACAGAAAATAGTAGTGGAGCGAAGAAAAATAAGAAAGTTGTTGGAGGATCTTCGTTATGTCGTAAGCTTTTTTGGCAGTGGATTTATACGAGTGTTCAACCTATGCAAGCCAGAAAAAACAATCCTATCTTATGTGAGATACATGAGTGGATGAACCGGCCTAAATTACAGGGAACACCCTACAGATTGTTAACCATGAAAACAGCTAGTCATACAGCAAGAATGCTTTTCAAAAGATTAGTTGAAGAGTTGACAGAAAATTAGTTACCATAAGTATAATTAAAAGACAATCGATAGGATAAATGTACCTATTGATTGTTTTTTTCCACATACTTTACTGCAAGGAAATAATTGGGAAGTTTTCATTCAATACAGACTTTTGTTGGGTGAAAAAATAACGTTCATCAAAATACAAAGATAACATTACTATTATTATTTTTGATTAAATTGTAACCATTCTTGTTCAAATTGATCTGCTTCCCCTAATTCTGCGGATAACTCAGTTTCTATCTGTTTTTGATTAGCATGATAATAACTTAAAGCAGCATAAATTTCTGCCAAATTTAAGCGAGGGTGTCCGATTCTATTAAGGATTTCTTCTGGTGTTAAACCGAGTTTATACCAACTAACAATCCGATTAACTGTAACGCCTGTTCCAGTAATAATCGGTTTACAGCTTTTTATTTCATCAGAATGGGTAATGAATGTTCCAATCTCAATCGCTATTGTTGTCATTGATATTTGTTACCTATAATCTTATTTCATATCATAACTAAATTCTTAACCATTATTAAGGATTACTGGACTTGTCAATCTTTTGTAGGGTGGGCAAAATTTTCTATCTTATGAGTAGTTATTAAAATAGGATTCTGATTTGCCCACCTCATCCCATTCAAAGGTAACAGAGATCCTGGTGGGCAAAGAATCACAATTAATTATCCGTCGTGAAAGATACCCACATTTGCCCACCCTACGAAGACAGGGCAAGATTTGAGTTAAAACGATACCCTTGGCCTCGGATGGTTTCAATAGGACAAATACAGTTATGATTGGCTAATTTTCGTCTGATTAAACGCATTTGTGCAGCCACAACATTACTCATAGGTTCCGCATCAAGATCCCATAGTTGACTACGAATTTTACTCCCTGAAATAATGCGATCGGGATGCTTCATTAAATAGGCAAAAATTTGGAATTCTTTGACAGTTAAGGGAATGGTTTGAGGGGTTTGGGTAACGTTGACACAGAGGGCGTTATTTGCGTCATCTAGGCTATATTGACCGATGGTGAGGGTGTGGGGTTGAAAGTGAGGAGATCGCCGTTGTAATGCCCTTAAACGTGCCAGTAACTCCTCCATGATAAAGGGTTTAACCAGGTAATCATCGGCCCCTGCATCTAAACCAGTAATACGGTTTTCGGGTTGTCCCAAAGCGGTTAACATCAACACAGGTAAAGGGTTTTGATGGGATCTCAGTCGTTGACATAATTCTAACCCTGACAGTTTCGGTAACAACCAGTCAATAATGGCTACACTGTAATCTGTCCATTGATTGTCTAAATAGTGCCACGCTTCTACACCATCGGCCACCCAATCAACGATATACTTTTCACTAACTAAAACCTGTTTTATAGCTAGTCCTAAGTCTTCTTCGTCTTCTACTAGGAGTATTCTCATGATTAGGTTATCTTAGTGATTTTTTTTATATAGTAAACAGAAATCCTTACAAAATGCTATGATTAATAACGATAAGATTAGCTTATTTCTTGATGTATGTCTGCTAAAGATATCTTTCATGATGCAGTGAGAAAAGGATTAGAAAAAGAGGGTTGGAGCATTACAGATGACCCTTTAAGGATTGAAGTGGGTGATGTTGAAATGTATGTTGATTTAGGGGCAGAACTACTGTTGGCAGCCGAAAAAGACTCAGAGAAAATAGCAGTAGAAATTAAAAGTTTTGTAGGGAAATCCAGTATTTCGGAATTTCATACTGCCGTTGGACAATGCTTAAATTATCGTATTGCTTTGAAGGAAAAAGAACCTAAAAGACAGTTATACTTAGCTGTTCCTTTGGATATTTATTATAGTTTTTTTGAGTTACGATTTATTCAAACTGTTATTAAAGAATTACAAATTCATCTTATTATTTACGATCCCATTGAGGAGGTTATTGTTGAATGGAAAAATTAGAACAATATCGTCACTATGTTAAACAAGTGATTACGGAATATTCTCAGTTAGGTTCATCTAAAGATCCCATAGAACAACAATTGATTTTTGATACCGTTAATGATCACTATCAATTGATGTATGTGGGTTGGAAAAATAGAAAAAGATATCATGGTTGTGTTTTACATCTGGATATTAAAAATGATAAAATTTGGATACAGCATGATGGAACTGAGATCGGTATTGCTAATGAATTAGTTAATTTAGGTGTTCCTAAAGAAGATATTGTCTTAGCTTTTCATGAACCTTTAGTTAGAGAATATACAGGATTTGCGGTGGATTAATTTTATGAACATTTTGAGGCGTATTTTGTACAATTTGTTACTATTTTTGGTGGAGAATTTGTAAAATAAATACAAATATAATACATGATTTGAGGTAAATGGTGATATGGCGACCAATTTAGAGATTGACGACCAATTAATTCAAGAAGCATTAAAACTCGGTGGATATCGCACTAAACGTGCAGTAATTGAAGCTGCTTTAAGAGAGTATGTTCAACGACGAAAACAACTAGAAATTACCGAATTATTTGGCACAATTGAATACGAAGATGACTATGACTACAAACAACAACGTAATCAATCATGAAAGTCATTGTTGATACTTATGTTTGATTATTAGTATTAAGAAAAGAATCTTGTCTTTGGAGGAAATGACCCTATGACATTACAAGAAATGATCAACTCTCTTGATGATTTATCTCAGAAAGATATGACTTTTTTGTTTGAAATATTATGTTTAAAGTTATCAGATTTAGAAATAGATAATAAAGAACAAATGATAGATGATGATGATACTTTCTGGGATATGACTCTTAGATTTCGTGAACAGATGGAAAAAGAAGGGATTGAATTTACAGATGAGGACTTTGCTAATTTAAGAGATAGAAATACAGGGAGAGAGGTCACATTTTGAGTATTAAGTATCTTTTAGACATAAATGTTATTTCAGAGGTAACTAAAAAAATACCATTACAGTCTATTTTTGAAAAAATGGAGATTCATAAACAAGAAGTTGCTACAGCTTCCCTTGTTATTCATGAACTTTTATATGGTTGTTTAAGGTTGCCCACTGAATCAAAAAAAAGAGCCTTACTAGAGAATTATATAACTAAAATACCTCAGAAAATGCCTATCTTGGGCTATGATCTGAAGTCAGCACAATATCATGGAAAAGAACGAGCTAGGTTATCGAAGATTGGTAAAACACCTGCTTTTGTAGATGGGCAAATTGCTTCTATTGCTGTTACGAATGATTTAATCTTAGTTACAAATAATGTTAATGATTTTCAAGATTTTAATGGTTTATTGATTGAAAATTGGTTTGTTTGATTTTTATTCAATACAGGGGTCAGTTGAAAGAAGAACACCATACTCCTAATAATCTGTTAGTGTACAGCACTTTAGTAGCTATGAGAGGAAAATATTGTTTATAATAGAAGTTGTTTCAATTTTTGTCTAGTTTCAATGGATACTCAAGATTTACCTAATAATTCAGCTACACGGTTACTAGAAATTTTGTTAAAGATTAATTATGAAGGTAATATTGCCCTTTCAGAAGGGATTACTGAGTCATTTATAAGCGTTTTTTGTAATGCTTTACATATTGAAAAAACATCAGAGAGATTTTACTTACAGTTAGGGAAATTATTGATATTGATAGAAGATATAGAAAATGATATACAAAAATTACCAAAATTGAAAATAGAAGGCTATGAAAAGACTTTACAGAAAATAAAACGATGGTTTTCAGATCAATATCATAATGATTATTGGCATACTGTCAATGAAAATTTTCAAAACTCCGATTCTTTCGTTTTTCATATGCTTTATAATTGTGCATTCGACTTAGGAGAACAAGAAGTTATAATTAATCAAGAGCAGTTAACTGAATTGAAGGATCAGATATCATCTTTATTGGAAAAAATAATAGAATCTGATATTAGTCAACCTTCAAAAAGTTTACTAAGAGAAAAGTTAATTGAACTCAGGAAAGTTGTTGAAGAATATCAATTTTATGGCGCAGATGGTATTAGAAAAAGTACGGAAGAAAGTTTAGGTGCATTAATGATTAATAGCAGTGAAGTTAAAGCAGAACAAGATAAAAAACCAGTTCAAGAATTTTTAAAACTATTGACAAATATCCTAGATATTGCCACTAAAACCAAACAATTGTTACCCGAAGGTATTGGAGAAACATTAAAAAATCTTTTACCTCCTGGTTAATATTGTTATCTTCTTTGTCTCACCATAAACTCTAACTGTGTAATTCATCATTTTATGATTATTAAATCTTCTCTATTTGAACGCAATATTAAAAATAAAAGACTAACAAAACCTTACAAATTAGTATTTAATTTAATCATTATTATTGCATTATTTGGGTTAATATCTAGTTGCAAAAACAATGATCGACCCGTATTTTATCCATCATTAGTAGCTCATTTACCTGAACTAGAAATGTCTGGAGGCGATCCTTATATTCGGGCTTTAATGTTAACGATTTCTGCCAGTGAATCTAATCATAATAATTCCTATTATCTTTTATATGGTGGTAGTCATGTTCATAATTTAAAACAGCATCCTGATCAGTGTGTACCGATTAATATTGGACCCAATAAAGGTAAATGTTCAACGGCAGCCGGACGCTATCAATTTTTAACTGCTACTTGGCAAGAAAAAGCAAGAAAATATCATCCAAACCCTCAAAAAAGTTATAGACAATCTATCTATAGTTTTGAACCTAAATATCAGGACATTGTTGTTTATCGTTGGCTCATAGATCATCATCAATGGAATGTAGATTTATTAACTTTGCTAAAAGAAGATCGAGTCGAAGAAGTATTAGGAAAATTATCTAATATTTGGACAAGTTTAGGAGGTGGAATTGAAGATAATTCTATGACTCCTTATTTACCTAGTATTTATCGTTATTTTTTAGACAAAGAATTGAACAAAGAAAACCTAGATCAAAGTAGTTTGTAAAATTCTTCAAGAGATTTCATCTCAATTTCATCTAACCTATGACAGACTATTAAAAAATTTTGCATAAACCCTGTTTAATGTGAGGAATGATGATGAAATCTCTGTCATTGATGAGTCTTTTAAGTCTTAGTTTAACCCTTGGTGTGCCTACTGTTGCGCTTTCCCATGTGGGCCATGGGGATGAGTTTCAAGCGACGGGTGGTATTGAAAGAGTGGAAGTTAACCCCGAAAATGATCAAGTGTTGGGTATTGTGGTGACTCCCATTGAACAAAGCGCAACCAATGGGGTAATGATTCCTGTAACTGCATTGGTAGAAGCGGACGGAAAACAACTGGTTTTTGTCAAATATGAGAATTTTTATGAGCCGGTAGAAGTTACTACAGGGGAAACTCAAGGTGACTTAATCGAAATTACTGATGGGTTATCTGTTGGGGAACAGTTAGTGACTCAGGGTAGTTTATCCTTGTATGCTGAGTCTCGCAAGACGAAAACGGCGGAAACTGAGACAACATCAGAACCTATTATTGCTACTGAAACGACTTCTAAGAGTGAGGATGCAGAAAATACAGTTAAAGCATCTGAGTCAGCAACGGAAGAGATATCAGGGGGTTTTCCGATGATGACAGTAGCTGCTATTGGTGGGGGAGTTGTGGTGTTAGTGGGTGGTGCATTGGCTGTTATGGGTAGTGGTGGCAAAAAAGAAAATTCTTGACCTAATTTTAACTGAAATGATGGGTTACGACGGATTTTTAGATTCTTTGTCTGACCATAAATTATCACCGTCTAACCCATCCTACTGCTTGATCTTGGGCTTAATATTATTAAGCCCCTACATGATATTAAACGGTAGGGTGGGCAAATCAGAGATTTATCTTAACCATTCATAAATGTAGAAAACTTTGCCCACCTTACAAAACTGTCGCTTCATACTAATTTTTAAAATGCTGAATTCTCTTCTTAATCAGATTATAAAAAGCTCAATTGCTCAACGGTGGTTAATTGTTATTGGTGCAATTTTAATTACTTTATGGGGCGTTTTTAATATTACTCAAATGCCCTTAGATGTGTTCCCTGAGTTTGCCCCTCCTCAGGTGGATGTTCAAACAGAAGTCCCCGGACTGGCCCCAGAAGAAATAGAAGCACAAATTACTGTACCCATTGAAAGCGCAGTGAATGGTTTACCAGGGGTGACAACCGTTCGATCTTCTTCTAAGGTCGGGTTATCGATGGTACAAGTGGTATTTGACCAAAATGCCGATATTTACAAAGCTAGGCAAGCCGTCACCGAACGACTACAACAAATCAGTAGTCAATTTCCCGAAAATGCCCATCTGCCTGAAATTTCCCCGTTAGTTTCCCCATTAGGGACGATTTTACAATACGCTTTCACCGTCAACGGACAAACCTCTTTAATGGAGTTACGTCGCCTGGTTGAAGGTACGGTTAGTAATCAAGTTCTCTCCGTTCCAGGGGTTTCTCAAGTGACGGTATATGGGGGAGATGAACGACAAGAACAGGTATTAGTTGACCCCCAAAAATTGCGATCGCTTAACATCTCTCTTTCAGAAGTTACCGAAGCAGCAAAAGGGGCTAATTCCAACGCACCAGGAGGTTTTCTCATTGGAGGTGGCCAAGAATTATTAATCCGTGGTATCGGCCAAGTCCAAACCATTGAAGACTTACAAACCTCGGTGGTTAAGGTTAAAGATGGTGAACCCATTTTTCTCAAAGATGTGGCAACGGTGAAAACAGGATCAGCATTAAAACGGGGAGATGCTAGTTTTAACGGTCAACCTGCGGTAGTGATGATGATCAATAAACAGCCGGATGTGGATACCCCCACAGTCACGAAAGCAGTTGAAGCAGTCATCGCTAGTTTAAAGCCTACTTTTCCAGCAGATGTCAATATTGCCAGAACCTTCCGTCAAGCTAATTTTATTGATGCTGCTATTCGTAATGTTAGCGGTTCTCTCATACAGGGGATCATTATTGTTTCAGTGATCATGTTGCTATTTTTAATGAACTGGCGCACCGCAATGATCACCCTCAGTGCCATTCCCCTGTCTTTAATTATTGGTTTATTGTTTATGAAAGCCTTTGGTTTGGGCATTAATACCATGACGTTAGGGGGGTTAGTGGTAGCCATTGGTTCGGTGGTAGATGATGCCATTGTCGATATGGAAAACTGTTATCGAGGACTCCGTAGCAACCAAGCGAAAAATAACCCAAAACATCCCTTTCAAGTGGTTTATGATACGTCTGTAGAAGTACGTTTAGCGGTGATTTTTTCTACGGTTATTATCATTGTGGTATTTGCCCCTATTTTTAGTTTGACGGGGGTAGAAGGGCGAATTTTCGCACCGATGGGGTTAGCTTATTTATTCTCTATTGCTGCCTCTACCTTAGTCGCGATGACCCTTTCTCCTGCTTTGTGTGCCATTTTATTAGCCAATCAAACCTTACCCCCAGATGGGACGTTTATTTCTCGTTTCGTCATACGAGTTTATCGTCCTTTACTCAATTTATCCCTAAAATTACCAAAAATTATCCTCTGTTGCGCTTTAGCTGCGTTAGTTGCCACTTTTGCCATTGTTCCCAGTTTAGGACGGGTCTTTTTACCAGAGTTTCAAGAAAAATCAATGGTCAATTCGATGGTGTTATTTCCTGGGGTATCTTTGGACATGACCAACCGTGCAGGAATGGCACTCTATAACTCTCTCAAGGATAATCCTTTGTATGAATGGGTACAAGTCAGGGCCGGACGCGCACCTGGGGATGCAGACGGCGCAGGGGTGAGTATGGCCCATGTGGATGTAGAATTAAGTGATTTAGCCTTAAAAGACCGTGAAACCAGCGTTAAACAGCTACGGGAAGCCTTTTTACAGTTGCCTGGAGTCGCGCCGAATATTGGTGGGTTTATTTCCCATCGCATGGATGAAGTGTTATCGGGGGTTAGAAGTGCGATCGCTATTAAAATTTTTGGCCCTGACTTGATAGAATTGCGTCAGGTGGGAGAACAGATACGAGATGCTATTGAACCCATAGAAGGGATGGTTGATCTGCAGCTTGAGCCTCAATTACCCATCCGTCAAGTACAAATACATTACGATCGCAGGGCGGCCGCGAATTATGGGTTAACCATGCAAGGCATTTCTGAAGTAGTAGAAACCGCGTTAAATGGTCAAGCTGTTGCTCAAATTCCTGATAATCAGCAATTAATTGATATTACAGTTGGTTTAGACCCGTCACAACGAAATAATTTAGATGCTATTGGTTCTATTCCTATTGCTACCCCCACAGGTCAAATGATTCCTCTGAGTTCTGTGGCTAAGATAGAGTATGGTATGGGGGCAAATGTAGTCAACCGTGAAGACGTTTCTCGTTTAATTGTGGTGTCTGCGAATGTAGCTGAAAGAGACTTAGGCAGTGTCGTCGGTGATATTCAAGCAACTATTGCTCAACAAGTACAGTTACCTCAAGGTTATTTTATTCAATACGGAGGACAATTTGAAGCGGAACAAAATGCGACCAATAATCTGTTGGTTTACAGCATTTTAGCAGCCATTCTTATCACCATTTTGATGTTCTTTTCCGTTAAATCTTTCCCTGCTACTATTGCTATTATGATTAATTTACCCTTAGCTTTAGTGGGGGGTATTATTTCTATTATCTTCAGTGGTGGAGTGATGTCTATTGCTTCTTTAATTGGTTTTATTACCTTGTTTGGGGTAGCGGTTCGTAATGGCTTATTATTAGTGGATAATTATAACCAAAAAGTTGCTCAAGGAATGCGCCTTAAAGATGTCATTATTAGGGGTTCTCTTGACCGAGTTAATGCCATTTTAATGACCGCTTTAACCTCGGCTTTAGGGATGTTACCGTTAGCCGTTGCTTCGGGTGCAGGGAATGAAATTTTACAACCGTTAGCGATTGTCGTGTTAGGAGGTTTATTTACTTCTACGGCTTTAACTTTACTGGTAATTCCCGCCCTTTATGCACAATTTGGTAAGTGGTTAATGCCTAAAAAAAAGTTAGCTAACCCAAAAAATAAGTTTCAGGAAACAAACCAGATTTTAGTCTCTGTTAAGGAAAAAATATAGCTATTATACTGTTTTAGCTAAAAGTGTGCATTAGCGTAGGGTGGGTTAGACGGCTATAATTTAGATTATTACGGAAATATAAGAATCCGTCGTAACCCACCATTTTTGTTGAAACAGTCCAGTAGGGTGCGCTCTAGCAAACTATGATTTTTGGGGTTATTCCTATACTTTTTTGATTGAGATAATCAATCTACTCCTCTCAAAATGCTTCGATTATTAGAAGAACGAGGGGTTAATTTATTGGGTTTTTCTTTTTCCATATCTGTTATTTTGCGTTCTAATTGATTAACTTCTCTTTCTAATTGATTGATCCGACTTTGTAAGATGGATAGGTTTCTTTGACCTTGTTGATTCGTTTGTTCTTGGACCGACATTATTTCGGTTTTTAAGGCTTCTTGTTGTCGTTGTAAGCCATTTATTTCTTGGGTAAACGTTCGTTCTAACTGTTCGAGTTTTGATTCCCGTTGCCACCATACAGGTAAGCCATCCCCCAGTAATAAAACCCCTCCAATACCCACACAAACGCCCCCTAAACCCACGACAATGGAAGTTAAGATACGATTACGCCATTTCAGGGTATTGGAGAGTCTGGCCAGCAAATTTAGGGCATCTTCACAATCAGGTTTGATGACTAAACATTGACGAATTCTCAAGCGAATGTTTTCTTCGTCTTCTCCTCGATGATAGGCTTGCCATCTTCCCATATGGGCCGAAGCTAAACTGACTAACATATCTAAGTTAGAGGGGTTAAACGCTACTGCTTCTTGGAGTTCATCGATGGCATCATCCCAATGTTTTAATCGCATATACCCCTGGGCCCGGACGTAGTGATCGTGGGATTGTTTTTGGGCTGCTTGTATTTCTTCGGGTTCTATCCCTAATTCAGCCGCAATATTTTCTAATTCTTCGGTTGTTGGAATTCGTTGACTGGACTGACTCCATTCTGTCACCCGTTGAATATAGTTATCGATGACATTACTAGAGACACTGGTGGTCATTTGTGTCATTTTTCCCCATCCCTTTCTTATTTTTTGCCGTTTTTATCTATTAGACAAAAAGAGGCTCATAATCGATCAAAATTGTAACAATTATTCTTGGGCCATGGTGCGAATAATATCCCCTTGAGTCAAAATGCCAATCACTTTACTGTTATTTTCATCGACAACGGGGAGACGACGAATTTTCTTTTCGTGCATGATATGTGCCGCTTCTTTTAAAGATTGTGTGGCTTTTATGCTAATGGGTTTATCTGTCATTACTTCCCCGACGGTTTGTCCTAGGGCTTTATGGATTTCTTTGTCGTAACGGGCAGGATTTTGCAGGTAAATCACGCTATCTAGAATCATAATGTAAGGAGGCGGTTCTACGCCGGTTTCTTGCCACATTAGGTCGGTTTCGGAAATGACCCCTAAGAGTTTTCCTTGCTCATCGACAACGGGTAAGCCACTGATTTTTTTTTCTGCTATAATCTTTACCGCCTCTGATAAAGGGGTTTGAGGGGTAACGGTGATGGGGTTTTGGGTCATTATTTGGGCAACCGTTTTGGCCATGTTTCACCTAAGAATTGTTTAATTAATTATCTATTACTATTTTAAGCTAAAAGGAACCCTTTTTAACTAAACTATTCATAATTATTAATTATTAATTATTGATTCGTTTTTTGAGCAATTTTTCAACTTCTTTTTTCGTTGGTTGTGCTGCGATCGCTCCTGGTTTTGTGGTGGTTAATGCCCCAACAGCGTTACTATAAATAATGGTTTTTTGAGCAATTTCTGTGTTGTTTAATATTTCAGTTTCATGATGACAACATTGAGCTAAAAATCCAGCGACGAAACTATCTCCTGCGCCAGTGGTATCGATCACATTAACCGAAAATCCTGCTACACTTCCTTGATAGGTTCCTAAATAATAATGACAGCCTTTTTCCCCTAATGTAATTAAAATTCCTTTAATTTTGGGAAATTGTTGAGCAATTTTTTGAGGATTTTCTGTCTTAAATAACCAAACGGCTTCTTCTTGAGAACATTTAATAAAATCAGCCTCACGTAGAACCTGTAATATTAATGGTTTTGCTATTTCTTTGTTTGTCCAAAACACAGGTCGCCAATTAACATCTACCAAAATAGTTAACTGATGTTTTTTCGCTAATTCGATAGCTTTAAAAATCCCTTGTCTACTTTGAGGGTACGCTAATAATAAAGTTCCTATTACTAAATAATTAGCCTGAGCAAACAAAGACTGTTTTAACTGGTTAGCTTCTAATTTTGTATCGGCAAATTCTTCCGTTTTAATGTTACCAAAACCAGCAAAATTTCGTTCTCCCGTTAAAGAACGAGTCACATAAACCTGTCGAGTTGGTGCAGTAGGATGACATTGTATTCCTGTTATATTAACTCCTATTTTTTTTAAAAGATTAACTAACTCATCTCCTGGTTTATCCTCTCCAATACAACCAATAAAAGCAGTAGGAACCCCCAATTTAATTAAACCACAAGCCACATTTGCTGGCGCACCGCCTGGGTAAGTTGTCCATGATGTTACTTCATTTAATTCTTTTCCTAATTGATCAGCGAGACAGTCAAAAAGGATTTCACCAACACACAATACTTTAGAGTTATACATAATACAACTTATTAATTTAAAAACTATCAATTATTTGCTTTATTTTAGTAATAGCTATATCTTGTTGATCAGACTTTGAGTAAATAGTAACTAGAATAATCTTATTTGAAGTTTTAAGATAATAAATAAAGCGATAACCTCCACTTTTCCCCTTTTGATTATCACTATTTTTTACCCTAACCTTAAAAACAGTATAAGGACAATTAGGAATCTCATCACCAATTATTTCCCCTAGTTGTAATTGGTCAATAATAGGTTGAATATCAGAACGAATGTGACGATACCTTTTAGATAATATCTTTAAATTTCGTTTAAACTCAGCAGTCGCTAAAATTTGGATAGATTGTGAGTCATTCTGCATCAATTCCATCCCACAATTGACAAACAGGAATAGTGTCGCCTGTCATTGCTTCATACCACCCTTGACGAAAACTTTCTTCTGCTGATTTCAAGGTAACACTTTCACGAAATAGACGAATCATTTCTAACAAATTGGGTAAATATTCTTCTGGGGTTTGTTCAACCTCCGCAATAACTTTTTCTAGTATTTCTGTGTTATTAGAATGATATTTTGTCATTACTTAGGGTTTTCCAATAGACTTCATCTTTAATTATAATTCATTTCCTCAACTTATGTTATTTTTCTTTTGGATAAAGATAAAGGTTTAATTTTGTCAATTTCATTTTGTTCTTTTTTTAGCACGGCGTAAAGGTCATTAGCGCGTTGTAAATTAAGCCAAAAATCAGGAGATGTACCAAAGTATTTCCCCAGTCTTAAGGCGGTACTGGGAGTAATACCTCTCTTATTATTAATAAGTTCATTCACTCTTTGATAACTAACACCAATATCATTCAAACTATCAGTTAAGGCCGCAGCTAAAGCAGGTTGATGAATATTGTCCACGGGGTCATCAGGTAATATGAAATCCTTGGGTAATTTTTCCCATTTAATGTCATAGGATGCGCTTGTAACAGAAGTCATGTTACTTAGAAAATTCGTTTAGTTTTTTTATACTACACTAAAAGTTTATCAGTTTGATAAATTCACTTTGATAAATTATCTTTTTTAAGTCTCTTTTTCTTGTTGCTCATAGATTTGGCGTAAAGTCTCCGCTTCTTCTAAGGTTACTTCAGGATCATCTTGTTGAGATTTTTGAATATAATTTATTTTCATTTCTTCTAATAGTTCAGCCAGCAAAGATTGTAATTGTGATTGGGTTTCAGGGGCTTGTAATTCTCGACTTAATGACTGTTTAAATTGAGAAGACAGATGATTAAATAATTCCCTTCCTTCGAGATCAGCATAGGAATTCATTAATATTTCTAAGGTAGAGGCTGCTAAATAATCGGCTAGTTGTTCAATAACCCCACTGGGAAGGGATTGAATACCAGGAATAGTAGCTATACCTTGATAGACATTAGAATCCTTAAAAGATTCCTGTAAACTGTGTCTTAATAGGGCTTCTAGTTCTGGTTTAACTTCGGGTAACACCCTTTCTATGGTTAATTCTAATAAGCGATCGCTAATAGCATCCACTTTATTAATTGAGCCAATTTTTACATAAGAATCGGAACTAAATAAGGCTTTTGCTGCTTCTCCACTAATCACAGAATCTTGGGTTTGATTGATTAATCTCACTAATAAAAAGTTAGAGATTCTATCAGCTAAATAAGCTGCTGGTTCGTGGGTTAATTGGGCTAAAACTCGCTCAAAATCGACTAATTTTGAGTGATGTAATCTAACGGTAACAGGAATAATTCTCAACCACCGCCACGTCGGTAATAAGAATAACCAATCGTACCAACGACGCAATAATCTATCGATAAAACTAACATCAGCTTCATGGATTGATCGCCAGATAGCTTTCCTCATAATTTCTAGGAAAAAGAAGAAGATAAATATACTATCAATGCGCCAAAATTCGTCTACGTATAATCCATTATCATCGATAGGACGAAAATAATTGCTGGCCAATAACGGACGAATTTTACTATCAAAAAAGTCTAATACTTCTGTGGTTCCTTCAGCTTGAAAATAGTCCTGACTCCACAATTGATAAAAACCACTTTTCGCCGATAAACTATCAAACTGATGACGAATTAATCGCTTGATTTTTGCTAACGTTCCCAACTTATTAGAAATCAAAAAAGGATTCTCATCCAACAAGGTCAAACTTTGTTGTTGCAAATCATCTAATAAGTCTTGAGTTCGTTTTGTATCTAACCCATGAATTTTAATTTCTTGTTCTAATTGATCGACAGTTTCTAAATAATAGGTTGTTTCTGGATGGGGTTCAATGGCTTTAACAGGATCGTAAAGGGTTACAATGGTAGGAATTCGTTTTAAATAGACATCCCGCAAGGGAAGATAACTCATATTAAATAGGACTAAAATGAAGTTAATGAGAGCAATTACCGCCACAAATTTAGTCCAAAATCCAGTGATATCTAACTTTTTAACCCAACTTTCTTTAATAGGTGTATCAATCATCTTTCTAACTATGAACGATTAACTTATTTAAGATTACCTGAACGGATAATACTAACCACTAACCATAACCCTAGTAAACTTGCTGCTGCAAATAGAATGTTACTTAACCAGAATAATTGGGAACTTTGTGCGCTACCCGAAATATTAGCAGCCCCCATAATCAAAGAACCAACAATAATACTAAAAGCAATGCGATTAGCGGAGTTATCTAAACTGCTACGAATCGAATCAATGTTTCTTAAGTTAACATTCCATTTCAACGTTTCAGAGGTTAAGCGATCAAGTAATAGTTCCATTTGACGGGGCGATCGCAAAGATAAACTTTTCAAATCTAACGCTGTTCTCAAAAAGGTTTCTAAGGGGTTATCTCCTAATAGTTGACGACGGAATAAATCTGTCATTAACGGTTTAATTTGGTTGAGTAAATTAACCTCTGGGTCAAACCCCCTTGCTACTCCTTCTAAATTGGCTAATGTTTTTGCATATAATCCCATATTACTAGGGAGACGAATACGGTTATTTCTAGCAACTTGCAACACTTCATAAAATACTTCACTAAAATTCAGTTGCGAAACACTAAGGTTATAATATTTTCGCAACATAGTATCATAATCACTCTCTAAACGATCTAAACTTAAAGGTTGTCCCGCTTCCGCTAATTCTAACGTTAATTGGGCGCAACGTTGGGCATCAATATCAACGATCGCCAGCAACATTTCTGTTAGAATTTGTTGAGTACGAGGGTCTAAACGCCCTACCATACCACAGTCTAAAATGGCTACTCGACCATCTTCAAGATAGAATAAATTGCCAGGATGGGGATCGGCGTGGAAAAAGCCGTCTAAGTAGATTTGCTGGAAAAATGCCCGAAACAGTAACGTTGTAACATCCCTTCTAGGGCTAGTATCTTGACCTTGAGAGGGCTGATCAGAAACTTTTGCCGAAAGTAAAGGAGTTCCGTCTAACCAGTCTAAAACCAGCAATTTTGAGGTGGTGAGTTGCCAATGGACTTTAGGGATGACTAACTTTTTTGGGTCAAACCAGCGACTTTCGGTTAAGTTTGAACGGAGTTGGGTGGTGTATTCCGCCTCCATCGTAAAGTCTAATTCTGCTTTGAGGGCGTTGGTAAATTCATCGGCGATGGCCACAATATCATAATCATCACCAAAGTCGGTTAATTCGACTAATTCGGCGATTCCTTTAATTAGTTTGATATCTTGATCGACAACCGCTTCTATTCCTGGTCTTTGCACTTTTAAAGCCACTTTTTGCCCATTTTTCAAGGTAGCTTGATGGACTTGTCCAATGGAACCGGCAGCGATAGGGTTTTGTTTAATGTCTTGGAAGATTTCTTGAGGAGGTTGAGGTAATTCTTGTTCTAATAATTGACTGACTTCTTGCCAAGAAACCGGAGGAACATTCGATTGTAAATCCGATAATGCGTCAATATAGTGTTTCGGTAATAAATCGGGACGAGTGGATAATAGTTGTCCCAATTTAACGTAAACGGGGCCTAAGTCAATTAGAATATTGCATAATACTTCTGGAGTTGGCAACTGAGGATCATTCGCTTGATTTCCTGTTAGTAACCCCTTCATATAATCCCATCCGTGATGAAATACCACTTCAAGGATTTCTCTTTGACGAGATGTATTTTTTGTTAAGGATAACATTGCCATTTATTTGTTATATTCTCGTTTATTATAGTATAATTCACAGAAAATAAGAAACCTCTCCCGATTAAAGAGAGGTAAAGGGTACCTGTTGACCGATTATCATTGATAAGGTTAGGCTTACTGCCACATTTCTTTAATTTTACCAGGCAGAAAACCGAATAATTCTATACTCATAAGTCAACAGAGGAAATCGTTTCTAGTTCTAAGAGATAATAGTAATTAATTCCCTTATTGGTGGAGATAAATCTTTAACATAGTTGAATTTTCAGCTGTTCCTTGAGTAGCAGAACTTGAGTTTTCTAATTGACTTTTCATTTGTTGAATGTAGGGTTGCTGCTTAGATTGATTTTGCATATTCGGTTGAGAATCTGTAAACTGCCATTGTTTTTTCTGAGATTTTTTCTTATTCTCCTTCTCTGCTTGAGGTTCCTCGTTCATCTGAGAATCTTCTGATAAGTCGTGGTGGGAAATTGTCACCACGAAAGGGAGTTCATCGATAGTAAAGTTTTGAGTCGGGGGAATAAAATTAACAGAAAAACTAGCAAAAAATAAATACACTGAGAAAGCAAGAGAAATGACACTAAATAGTCCAGAAAATGTTAACATCTATCACACCCAATCATATTTAGTTGGATTTATAGGATAATATTACCTTAGAACATGATTCATGTACCTTTAGGTAGATTTATTCAACTAAACCAGACCTTAAAGCCCGAACGGCCGCTTGAGTGCGATCATCAACACAGAGTTTATTGAGGATATTACGAACATGGGTTTTAACCGTTCCCACCGTAATACATAATTTTTCTGCAATATCAGCATTATTACAACCACCGACAATCAACTCTAACACATCTAATTCTCGATTGGTGAGGGGAGACATTTCAAATAGGGGTTCTTCCTGCCACTCAATACAGGTTTTTTCTTCTAGTTGTTTAGTATTGTGCTGATCAGCGGACATACTTGCAATCCCTACATTAGAAGCCACTGGCTTTTTAATTTGTTTAAGGACAATATCAGCAATGGTAGGATCGATCCAAGAATTCCCCTCATAAGTGGTTACAATCACTTCAATGAGTTTATTGAACTCAATATCCTTGAGCAAATAGGAATCAGCACCCGCCACAAAAGCAGCTAGAACGTCTTTTTCCTTAGTCTTATTGGTCAAAATTAAAATCCGTGTCGAAGCCGTTTGAGGGTCTTTTTTCAAGCGTTGAGTGACTTCAATACCATCCATATCCGGTAAGTTGAGAGCAATAATAGCAACATCAGGTTTTTGCTCCTGAATAATTGTTAATCCCTGATGACCATTGGCTGCTTCTCCTCGCACCTCGATTTGTTCAACCTGTCTAAGTGCAGCAAGTAGGCCAACACGGGTTAAATCATGATCTTCCACCAATACAAGGCTAATTTTACTCATCTTCAACTCATTGAATGGGTGCAATACGGGAAAATAGGACTTAGCGTTAATTTATATTAAGGTCATTTGACAAAGGAAACCCTATGCCGATGGTATCACAATTTAGAAAAATATAGTAGCAATTCTTTAGATTAACCACTATAATAATCAAAAAATATATAATTAGATTTGACTAAAAATTCCTCCCAAAATGATCTTAGCGTACCAATATAAATTAAGGGTAAATCCATCACAAAAAATAATAATGACCAACTGGCTATCAATGCTAAGAAGTCATTACAATTTCTGCCTTAGAGACAGAATTGAAGCTTATGAGCAAGTTAAATCTCCCAACTTCAGCCCTTGGCAAGTTGGGGTTCTTCAAGACCACTGATTCCGACTCAGACTATTTGCACGTTACCCTAGATGAAGATCCCACCTTTGATGATATTCAAGGGGTCTTACGGGTTCAACCTTCTGGAGAAGTATTTCTACAATAATCATCAAATCTGAGATTCAAATCACTAGATTGATATGATTTGAGTCCCATCTGGGTATTATATTTCCAACAAAGAAATTAATCCCTATCAAAATTTCCTGAAATTTTCTGAGGAAGATATAAATTAGGAAACCCCGACTAATTGCTTAGGTAATATAGTTGGGGTAGTTCACAGAATCCGGTATTGTAAATCAGGGAGAGTCTTTGTTAGAGGTTAACCTGCTTTTTGATTGTTTAATTAATCAAAAGAATCTGAAGAAATTTATTAGAGTCAACCTTATGTGATTAGGTTAATCTTATCATGCTTTTTTTTAAGACATTAGCTTCTGTTTACTTATCAACAACATTAATTAATACTCAGACAAGAAAAAAATCTGATCAAGGATTGACTTTAGTTGAATTATTAATTTCAGGGGTGATTGTTGGTATTTTATCTGTTATGACGACACCGACTTATATCGCCACCATTGATAAATTTCATTATGGAGAAGCTAAACTTCATATGGGTTGTATCAAACGAGAATTAGAAGCCTTTAGAATGGAAAAAGGATATTTTCCTAAAGATCAAAAAAACAATAGACTGCCAGAAGACCGTAATGATGTACCAGCAGGAATAGACTGTTTTCTTAAAAGCAATACAAATCTAACTCCTTATAATTCTATATACGATTATGAGAATTGGTCAACGACTGGAGGTTGTGTCATCAAAATTACTTTTTTTGGAAAAGATAAAGAAAGACAATCTTCTGTCACGGGTAGTACACATCACCAGCCAGGTTTCTACAACGATAAAGAGAGAGATAGAAACAGCGACGATTTAATTTTGAGTTTGCAGAGAGGATGAGACCCACCCCATGTATTTTTAAAGCCTTTTGAAGAATATTTACTGCAGCGTTTTCATCCCTATCCATTGTCAAATTACATTGAGGACATTCGTGTAATCTAACTGATAGTGTTTTCGGCACTTTATGACCACAGTGTGAGCAATTTACAGTCGTTCCATGAGGACTAACTTTAATAAACCAGACACCGCGTTTGACCGCCACTGCTTCTAGTTTTGTTAAGAAATTTCCCCAAGCGACATCTAAAATACTCTTCGCTAATTTAGTTCTAGCTAACCCCTTGATGTTTAAGTCTTCACAAGCAATAAAATCATAATTATTCACCAACCAATGCGCTGTTTTATAGTGCCAATCTTTTCGATATCTAGCAATTTTCTGATGAGTTAAAGCTATTCTTTTTTGTTGCAAATCAATAGTTTTTTGACCCCTTAACTTTTCTGGCTAATTTTCGTTGCTGCCGAGCTAAATAGTTTTGTTGATTACGATAAATCTTTTTAACGGCAACTGTTTCTCCCTGACTGGTAGTCAAAAACTCTTTCAATCCCACATCAATTCCTACTGCTGATTTTATATTATCTATGGGGACAATATTGGGAATATTATCATCTTCTGCTGTTAAGCAAACATAATAGCCATCAGCTTTTTTGACAATTGTAGCGGTTTTTAGCTTAAAACCATCGGGAATTGGACGATGAACGACTACTCGAATAGCTCCCCATTTCTTTGTCCAAATACAATTATTAGAAAACTTGATAACAGCTTTCGGATGATTAACTCTTGAAAAACTAAAAGACCTTAATTGACCAGCTTTCTTAAATCTAGGTCGTCCTCCTCTTTTACCTTTTTTATCTGGTACTCGCCATCTTTTCCAGGCTTTTTCTAATCTTTGAAGATTCATCTGTTGAACTTCGCAGTAGATATCCTTATAATCAGGGAAGAGAATTTTTGTCTGTTTTAAATCTGATTGTTGAGTGTAATAATTAACTTTTTCTGGTATTTCTCCTCTGGGTTCACTAATTAAACTACATCTATCCATAGCACATCGAGTCCGTCTTAACCAGTCCAAACGCTGACAAGCGTGCATAGTTCCAGTGACGACGTAAAAGTTCTAACCACTGGTCTATGCACTCTGCTTGCTTTTGATCTGGCTTGATTCGGTACTCGAATGTCAGTATCATAGTAGTATTATTGTAACACTTATCGTTATCAATGAACAATAGTTATAGTAAAGAAAATAGGTCAGTTTATTTACTTACCGTACACATTGTCTTAGTGACTAAATATCGTCGAAAGGAATATCTGAAACCGAAATAGAGAAAAGTTTCCAGAAAAAGTATAATATTCAGTGGGCATGGGCTGATAGTTTAGCTACAAATGCTAGTTCTGTATTTGACCAATTAACCACCGCTAAAGAGAATCAAATCTCCCTTATTGAAACCGATTTAAAAGCAGGATTGGCCAAAGCAGCAGAAAATTTAGAAACTCTAGAGCATTTCTATAAAAATCCTAGTCAGCCAACTCTAAGAAACTTTAATAAGAAATTATTAGGAGTTAAATCTAAGTTAGAAAGACTAAAACGAAAGCAACAGCAACTCCTCAAGTTAAAACAAGAAGAAAGGTTACAGATTTGTTGGGGGTCAAAGAAGTTATTTAAAGCTCAATATAATCTAGAAGAGAATGGCTATAATAATCATGAAGAATGGTTAGAAGAGTGGAGAAGAAAACGAGGGGGAAACTTTTATAGTGTAGGCAAAGGGTCAGTCAATGGGAATAATCCTGTGACTAAGATTCATCATAAACAAGATGATATCTTTACTGTTACCATTACAGTGCCTCGTTGTTATCAAGAAAATTATGGGAATAAAATCACTTTAGAATTTGAAATCACGAAACAACGTAAACATGATTTATTGTATGCCTTAGAATCGAATAAACCCGTTACAATTCAAGTTTTTAGAAGAGAACATAAAGATAATCAATGGTATATTCATTTATCCACGTATGTCCAAGCGGTTCCCTATATTTCTCATAAAAGAAATGGTTGTTTAGGCATTGACTTAAATGCTAAATCCATTGACCTTGTTTATGTAAAAAGAGATGGGAATTTACATCGAACTGATGGCAAGAAAACTTTATTTTCTTGGGAGATTCCCACTGGAACTACGGGACAAGTTGAAGCAAAGTTAAGGGACATTGTAGCTGACATTGTTAGGATAGGTGAGAGTTATGAATGTCCCATTGCTTGTGAAGACTTCGATTTTAGTAAAAAGAAAGCTACTTTAAGACATTCTCCGAAAAAATATAACCGGATGCTTAGTGGTTTTATTTATGATAAATTTAGAGCTTTCTTAGTAGCTCGAGCCGAAAAATATGGCATTGAAGTAATTTTCAAGAATCCTTTTGCCACTTCCGTGATTGGGATGGTGAAGTATATGGCTAAATATGGGCTTAATTCTGCTTCCTCCGCGGCCATGGTGATTGCCAGACGTGCATTAGGGTTCTCTGAGAGAATACCTCATTCTTATTGGCCAATAATAGGAATTTGCACCTCTTCACCAGAGGATAAGGAGGTCCAATCATGGGGTCAATGGGGGAAAATTGGCAAGCTTCTTGGTAAGCTCAAAATCTC
>JAAUYH010126466.1_pt1 | contig 21789 bp, 13 predicted proteins | sample 7278061 | NCBI WGS metagenome assembly JAAUYH01 (sample SAMN14350203, study PRJNA611818) | marine sediment metagenome | isolation source: surface marine sediment (0.6m) | place: French Polynesia: Moorea | collected 2018-08 | reverse complement strand
TTAATGAGAATGTTCTCATTTGCATCAGACCAAAATCACTCTAAAGCCCCCTTCTAAGGGCTGAAACGACGTAAACTCGTTGAAATTAAAGTTGCACATCGCGTTAATAGTATAATTGTACCTTTGGCCTTGAAAGGGGCTACCCAATGGCAAATCCGGTGAATTGGCGCTTGAAGGGGGAATGGAAGGCAAGAACGATGTCGTGTTTAGGGACGCCGCGATCGCACAATTCAAGCGCTATGCCGCCTTCTGTCCCGTCATGCTGAATCCAGATTTTGCCGTCTTTGATATTCAGGTGCAATATGCAACCTTAGACGCGGCGTTTGTTTGACCAACCGACATGGACGACTTGGTAGCGATCGCGCTCCACATCGAAAATCAACTCGGCTTCCAGGTCCGGATTATTGAAATCAATTTTGCTATAGTCGGCCCACAATTCTTGAACCAGTTGGCGGTAGTGGTATACGTCTGCCACGCTCAACTAACAGGCGAGGCAGTTCCAACCTGAAAAACTCTCGTTCGGCGTCTATTGGAATCGCTAAAGTACATATCCACTCCCCCAAAGCTAAGAAAGAGCGGATCATGGGTAATGGTCCAACCGTCTTTTACGAGGGCGTATTTCACTGCGTTGTGGAAAATATCTTTTGCAGCCATAAAAAAATTAGTTTTCGACTGCCCCTAATGCTTTCAGCGTCAATTTCTCTGATTCAGTTAACCCTTTTACTGCAGTGATATTTGCCCCTGCATAGGGCTTATTAATCAGCGTTTTGAGGCATTGTCCCGTTCGAAAGTCCCATATTCGAATCGTTTCATCGTAACTCCCCCTAATTATCCATTGCTGGTTGGGGTGAAATTGAATTGCCCGAATTCTACTCTGATGACCTTTCAAGGTTTTTAAACATGCTCCCGTTTGAACATTCCACAAGCGAATTTCAGCATCATCCCCAGCACTGGCTAGAAGAGTACTATCCGGACTTGCGGCAATCGACCTCACTCTCCCAGTATGGCCTTGCAGGTTCAAGCATAAATCTCCCGTGCTAGGGTTCCATATCTTGACCGTATGATCAAAAGCGCCGCTAGCGATCCATTGCTCATTGGGGGCGACTGCCAGCCCCCAAACTAGCCCTGTATGACCGATTAAGGTCCGTAAATGCTCTCCTGTCTGACTCTGCCAAAGCTGGATATTATCTTCTTCACTGGTAAGCAGTACGGTAGGGCCGCAAACAATAGCGCAAGATTGACTCACTGAACTTCGGGTTTGAATCTCTCGCAAACATTGACCTGTTTCAATATCCCATAGCAATAATTGAAGATTACTGCTGCTACTTAGCAACCTTTTACCGTCTGGAGAAATCACCACTCCAAATACAGAACCGATATGCCGCCGCAATGTCTTGACGCATTGACCGGTCTGCAAATCCCAAATCTTGATGGTGCGATCGCTGCTGGCGCTGGCTAAAGTCCGTCCATTTGGACTCATCGCTACTGACCACACCCGGCGTGTATGCCCCTGTAACGATTTCAAATATTTTCCCTGATCCAAATCCCACAAACTGATGGTTTCATCATCATTCGTATTGACCAGTAAGGAACCATTTGGACTAATCGCCAAATCATTAACCCCACTTGATTCGCCAAAAGATGTTTTGATACAACTCCCAGATTCGATATTCCATAACTTCAGTGTTTGGTCATCACTGCCACTCAAAAGATATTTTTGACTAGGATGAAAGGCGATGGATCGAATTAAATTACCATGCTGGTCAAAGTTTTTTAAGCATTGTCCTGTAGAAAGATCCCACAGGCGAATTGTTCGATCGAACCCTGCACTTGCTAACAGTAATCCATCAGCTGAAACACTAAGTCTTAAAATTTTTCCTGTATGTCCTGTAAAAGATTGAATACACTCCCCAGATCGGATATCCCATACTTTAATCATCCGATCTCCAGAACTCAAAAATAAAGCGCTTTGGGGGATGCTGCTGACGCTGTATAGTTCTTCCTCATGTCCCTGCAGAGTTTTGATGCACTCTCCTGTCCGCCATTTCCAAAGCTTAATCGTTTTATCTCGACTCCCGCTGATCAGATACTCGCTGTCTGAACTCACTGCAATTGACCAAACACGGTCAGAATGTCCCAATAAGGTTCGGATACAGGTTCCTGTTTTGAAATCCCAAAGTTTTATTGTGTGATCTGCGCTAGACGTCGCAAAAAAGTGCTCGTCCGGAGAAATGGACACGTCATAGACTCGATTGCGATGTTCCTTTAAAGTCTGCAAGCAAGTTTCTGTGCGAATATCCCATAATTTAATGGTTTGATCGCTACTGACGCTGATTAATATTGAACCATCCGAATTAAACACTAGCGATCTCACCCAGTCTCCGTGGCCTTCTAGAGTGAATTGTTTGTGAAAACCTTGAAATGACCAAAGGTGAATATTCCCATTCGCTTCCCCTGTTGCAAAGAGAGCGCCATTTGGGTGAAAGGCTATGCACAACACCACCCCAAACGCTTGGGTAAATATAGCTTGAGTTAAGTTGGCTTCAGCTAGGTTCACGTTGCGCAAACTAGCATTCGTGAGATCAGCGCCTTGAAGCACTGTATTGGCTAAATCCTGATCATTAAGCGCAAATTTATTTTGGTTGACCAGTAAGGTGATTGCATTACCCCCTACATAGCCAACCTCATCAATTGTTTTGTGAGTCGTTCGACAGATTGTTTCTAAAAGTGGATGAGGGTGCAAAATGTCATCTTTTGTCAATAATGGTTGCATTAACTCTGCGATCGCTTTGCTTTAGGGAGCCTGTCCAAACCCTGAGCGCAATACCTCTAGCGGCTCACCGACAAAATTCTTTAAAGGTGGGATAGAAATAATCTCACCGTTTGCATCCAGCTCACTATGGAAGTAATCCGACCAGGTGTAATCTTTCGACTCTTTCCTAACATTCAAGTTGGACTTCATCTTAGCCAACTCTAAAAAATCAGGTGCTAAGGTGCCCAATTCAGCGGCAAATTTGTAAGCGACAAAAAATTCTAAGAGTGATCGATGGGCTGGCGCATAATCCCCCTCCGCATTACGAATCAGCATAGTCTGACCCATCATGTCGTAATGCCAGTGGTCAAGATCTTTTTCTTCCTCAACCAATGAACCAAATAATTTACGAATGCGATCAGGAAATTCTCGATAGTTAATGCTCATGCGATCCGTCGAGAGCATTTCCCAAGACAGCTCACACAAGAAATAGAGCTTGTCCGCCATCGACGTAAAGGTGCGTTCTGACTTAATATCTCGCTCCATTTTGTGGCGAACGGCGTATAGATAAACCCGCGACATATCTACAGGCTTACCGGCTTCAATATCTGGCAACGCCTCTAGAATTAACTCCGTTAGTACCGGACGACGGGCTAGATCCAGCAGTTGGAGGTTGCCCATGATTTGGTCAACCGTAGCGGGTTGCGCTTGGTGGGACAACACCTCGCGGATTTGTTCGTCATTGAACTTCTCCAGCTCTAGCACTTCGAATTGAGGCGTTTCCCCCGTTAAATCTTTCGTGGAGGCTTGCAGTTCGGCATTGAGCAGGGCGCGGCCTTCCCTTGCCTCCGGGAAGTGCTCGGTGCGGCAGGTGAGAATGACCTTGGAGCCGGGAACCACCACTTTGGCCAACTCCCAGAAATTATTGATCATCTGCTGGCGATCGACTCGGGCGGCCATTTCATCAAATCCGTCGAAAATCAGAAGCAACTTGCCCATGCGGTTGAGCTGCTCAAAAGCCGAGTAGCCGGGAATGGGAATTTCGTGCTTGCGGAAGAAGAATTCGGAAAATAGGGATTCCACACTGACGGCTTTGGCGTAGTCTCGCAGGGGAATCACCAGAGGCAAGCGGGGCCGTTCGACGCCGCGTCGCTGGGCGTCGCGATACCGTTTCAACGCGTTCCAGGCGTAGTGGAAGGCGAACCAGGTTTTGCCGGTGCCAAATTCCCCCAGGATAGAGATGTGTTCCTTAGCAGGGTCATCTAGCCAAAGATCCAAGTAGCCGTCAATCCAGCCGTCCCGTTCATCATAGCGGCTGACGCCAATGCGCTGGCGAGTAACGGGATCCACTTCTTCCTTAACGCAGGCCAGGGGCACATACTTTTGGTTAATGCCCCGCTGCTGGATTTCTTGCTCTAACCAGGTCAGGTAACCGCTGAAGTCGGCGTCTTGATCTAGGAGTTCATCTAGGGTGTAGCAGCCCAGATGGTCGTTTTCAGGTTGGGAGACTTGATCGCGAGCAGCGCGGGAAATACGGCGATCGCTCACCAGCCAGCCTTCATCCGTTTTGTGGGTCTCTACCGACTGGCGTAAAGCATGGACATCCGCTAAATTCACTTCGCCATCCACCCCGCGCACCAAAATGCGGATGTAGCGACTCCGCCAAACGGAGACATTGAGCACCCATTCAAAATGGTCCGCTTCCCAAGTTTCATGGGTCTCAAAGCGATAACCCAGCGTTTCAAACCAGCCGCGCATCTGCTGCGCCAGGGCGAAAGCGCGACATTTTTCAGCGCTAAACGACTCGCCTCCCGTCAACGCCAAATAATCTTGGGAGGCTAATCGAGCCATTTCAGTCCGCATCCCTTCCAAAGTGGGCAAGCGGTTAAGGCGCTCCTGCAAACTGCCAATTTGCCGATGGAGGGATTCCAGCTTCTGATTGGTTAGAATTTCCGCTGGGGTGCGGGTGCGTTTAGCAACTTCGATAAAAACCGTGGCGAATTCATAAAATTCCCGGCGCACGTCTATCTGGCGGGCCTGCAAGTCAGTTTGCAGAGAATGCTCTGCTAGAAACGCTTCGCCTCGCTTCAGCAATAGGTTTGGATTATTTTGCGCTAACGCCTCTCGAAAAAGCTGTTGGATTTCAAGCTGTCGAAAAATTTCCAGCACCGGTCGAGGTTTACCCACCCCATATTGCACCAGCGCATATTGATAAACCCCGGAAAAATCTTCCGGCGGATGGTCAGGATCCAGATTAAGGCGCTTGAGTAGCTTAATGATCCGCTCACTGCGGCTAATGCTCTCCATCGCGGAATCGAAGAGCATGTTCATCAGGTTATCCAGACCAAACACAGGCTTTCTCCAAGCGGTTTACTCTAGTAAAACCTAAATTCTAATTTCTATCCTGCTCTTCATTCTCCCCTCGCTCCACCAAAGATTCCCCATTCAACATGCGCTGCGCCGCATCCAACAGCGCTTCTTCCAGATAAGGCTTGGTGAAGTAGCCGCTGGCGCCGAGATCAACCGCCATCTGACGATGGCGATCCGCACCTCGAGAGGTCAACATGGCAATGGGGATATTATTCAAGTTAGTGTCTTTTTGGATCCGGGAAAGGAGCTCCAAACCATCCATTCTGGGCATTTCAATGTCGCAAAAGACCAGGTCGCAAGGCAAGCCAGAGCGTAGTTTTTCCCAGGCCTCCTGGCCGTCCCGAGCTTGCTCAACCCGATAACCGACCTTAGCGAAACTCATGGAGAGCAGCTCCCGTACGGTAATGGAATCATCCACAATCAAGACGGTGGGCTCACTCTTAAGGGTGACAGGCTCCGCCACCATGGTTTCTTCGGGTTGCGTCCACAAGGAAGCGCTAGGCTCCCGTCTGACGCGTCCCATTGACAAGTCAATTAACTCCAACACATCGGCGATTGGCATGACTCGACCATCCCCTAGGACGGTGGCTCCAGCAATCCCAATTGGCTTGGGGACAGGGCCCTCCAATTGTTTGATCACAATTTCCTGCTCGCCAATGACCTGATCCACCTGGAGGGCGATGTGGGTGTTTGCGCTACGCAGCACCACAATGGAAATCATCTCATCATCCTGGTTGCCTCCGTATACTCGGCCCCGGCCCAACGTGCGGTTAAACTTCAAGAGATCAGACAGGGGATGGAACGGCAGCAGGGTATCCCGCCAGAGGATGCAAGACTGTCCCTGCGGGTTGGTTTGAATGCGCTCTTTGGGCACATCAAACATATCCTCCACCCCATCCATGGGAAAGGCGATCCGCGCTTGATTGCTAATACAGCTCAATGCCTTGGAAATACTCAGCGTCAGCGGTAGGCGAATGGTAAAACTAGTGCCTTTACCCAGTTCCGAATCAATGGTGACACTACCGCGAATTTCAGATAACGAGGTGCGCACAACATCCATGCCCACGCCTCGACCCGCAAAATCATCCGCTTGGTCGCGGGTGCTAAACCCTGGATGAAACAATAGCTCATACACATCCATGATGGGCATTTGATGCGCTTCAGCCGGTGAAATCACCCCCTTCTGGATTGCCTTCTCTTTGACGAAGTCGGCGTCAATGCCGGCGCCGTCATCGGCCACATAAATGACCGTTTGATTACCTTGATAGAAGGCTCGAACCGTGATTTCCCCTTCCCTCGATTTACCCGCGGCAAGTCGCTCCTCCGGCGTTTCCACCCCGTGGGTAATGGCGTTATTGACCAGGTGAGTCATGGGGTCATAGAGCTGTTCTAAAATCATTTTGTCGATCAGGGTATCCCGCCCCTCGACCACCAATTTGGCCTCCTTGCCACACTTTAAGGAGATATCGCGAACCGCCCGAGGCAACCGATCCGCTGTTTGGGCGAAGGGCACCATGCGAGCCTTGTTCAAACCTTCCTGCAGTTGAATGGTGACTTGACGGAATTGCCGGGTCACCTGGTCTGCCGATTCAACGGTGTAGGCAATATCAGAAGACGATTCTCGCACCCGAACAATCAGTTCAATCATCTCTTGAGATAAGGTGTGAAAGCCCGTGAAGCGATCCATCTCAAGGGCGTCAAAGGTAGCTCCGGTTGAGTGGCTGGGATGGGATTCGCCTCTGTCTCCACGACCGCCTAATTGATAGACCTGACGGCTGGAAATTAAGGAGCTTTCCAGGAGCGATCGCTCATAAAGATCCCGCATCCGCTGTCCAACATCATTCAACTGTTGAACTTGAAACAGCAAATTATCTAAAAACTGCCGCAGCCGATCCTGATCTTGCTCCAACGTATTTCGGTTAACCACCAATTCGCCGACCAAATTACTCAGGTTATCCAGATGCTTCACCGAGACCCGCATCGTCTGGTCAGCTAAAGCACCCATGACCCGACGCAGAGGACGACGGTTCGCTGGCCCGCCAGTCCGTCGTAATCCTGGCGAAGGGGAAGAACCGCCTAGGGTTTGATCGGCCTCTTCTAGCAGCCTTTCTAGATCATCAAATTCATCAAATTCATCGCCCTGACCCTCCTCGACTGAATCATTCACCGGGGGCAAGTTGTCCGCCATCGAGGACAATTGCGGCTCGACTTCAGCCCTATCCGCCTCAAGCTCAACCGGCGAACTATCCGCCCCAAATATGGCAGTGGATTCCTCATCAACGACGACGGTTTCCGGCCCTCCTAGCTGATCGGTCAAGTCAGGAAAATCAGTTTCCAACAGATCTTCCAAATCAGAAAAATCAGCAGCCACATCAGACATTTCTGATAGGGTGTTCGAAGGCGAGATTGATTCTGCCAAGTCAGCATCCGCCAATGCTGGATCGGCCCCAGCCTCCGTTTGAACACTGGGGCAATTCACATCCTGATCAGACAAACTTGCCGCCGTATCCGGTTCTTTCGCTTCGGACGCCGAATCCTCGATTTCTGTAACCATGGGTTCAGCTATCGATTCGCCGATAAGTTCAACTTCAGGCGGCTGTTCGTCGATATCGACGCCAGAAGAAGCAAACGTAGCTGGCGACGCATCGTCCGCTTCACCCACTCCAACAGCTTCCGTCAAAGGTTCGACATTAAAAAAGTCATCAGCTGACTCTATGGCCTCTGGCTGCGGAGTTGGCGTGACTTCTTCTTCAAAAAACGCATCCGTCAGATCTATCGCATCCTCACCCTCCGCTGAAGACTTGACGGCTTGCTGTTCTGGCGTCTGTAAGGTGTCTGGGGTAGAGAAAAAGTTCCCCGCGATATCAAGGGTGGGATCCAACTTCAAGGGCTGATTATCGATTTCATCAGTCAAATCAACCCGCTCAGACGATTCTGCAGCGGCGGCGGGATCTTCTGTGAATTCCGCAAAGAGGGACCCCAGATCGTCTTTTTCCAGAGCCTTCAGATTCAACTCATCCCAGCTGTCGGTTTTCACAGGATCGTCCGATGCATCCGCATCCGCACCGTCTACAACATCAGAATCCAGTCGATCAAGGCTGATCAAAGGCTGATCCAATGGCCCGCCTAGAGGTTCTGCCAGTCGTCCATCATCCAAGGGGGCGAGGTCCGATGCAAACTCCGAATTATCCACACTGAAGGCAGACGTAGACGGGCTATCTCCCTCACCAGCTAAAGGATCTCCAAAATTAGGCAGATCATGATCTTGGAGCGACAGATCAATGGAATGGGGTAAACCCTCTTCAGACAAGTTCATTCCGTTTGGAGCCGCTTCATCCCCCAATAGGTCAGAGAGCATGTCCGCATGAAGTGCGGTGTTTTCAGCAATCGTATCCAAGTAAGGTTCATCTGCGGCATTAGACTCGGCAACCTCACCTAGATCAGGAAAATCTAACGAATCCGCCCCCTCTCCAAACAATCCATCGAGTCCTGCTAACCCTGAAGGTGACTCGGATGACGGCCAATCCATCTGATCTGACGGTTCCGATGTGTCCTCAATCTGGGGAGGCTCATTTATTGCTAGCCCACTCAATAAGTCATCTAGCCCCTCACTCCCCCCTCTTTTTTCGCCGCTTAATTCCGGATTCCCCGCGAAGGAACCCTGCAGACTGGAAAAATCTAAAGAGTCTGCAGCTTGGGCAGTCGCCTCTTCAGAAGGTGAAGTAGAGTCGTCAAGCAAACTTTCTCCAAACAAGTCCGCTAACTCATTCCCTGAGTCAAAATTGGGAGTTGCAGGCGCTGCTTTTGGGTCATCCAGAAATAGATCTGAGAAATCACTGGAAATATCGATATCCATCGTTTCACCAGACAAGCTGGCGTCTTCAACGATTTCTTCCTCTTGCCAGGTATTCTCTAAACCCGCCACCTCTCCCTCAAATAAATCCGCAAGACTGTTCAATTCCGCTGTCCCAACCTCTGGGCCCCCTTGATGAGGAAGCGGCGAATCAAAACTTTCAACGGACTCCTGATCGAGGTTGGTTGGCAGATCTAATGGCTCCTCGGATGGAGCTTCCATGAAATCTAGATCAAGGGAGGCAAACGCTGTCTCATCGGCGGTCGTGTCAAACCACTCGGTTACTTCGTCAGTCGTTACATCACTTTGGATGTCACCATCCTCAGCGTCAAACAAATCAAACAGCTCAGGCTCAGCCTTTGGTGGAGCCTGAGCGCCTTCCAGTAAGTCATCCAAAGTTAGATCGGCGTCCGCTTGATCCGTCGGCATCTTCGGAACTAAGGACTGCATGGCTTCAGGAACCGCAATCTCGGCGGCGCGACCCGCTAAAACCATCTCTTGCCCTTTTTTAATTTCCCGAATGACGATGGGAGCCAATGTGCGATAGGTATTGTCTGGGTTAAAAACGGCGAGTCGCGCTGTATTGACTAAATCGCACCATCCCGTCAGATCAAATTGCTCGCCAATATGAGACAAATTCTGGCAAAGGCTCTGTAAAGTATGGCGGGTTGTGGTGTCATCTTGCTGCTTAAAACAAGTCAAAATATCCCGCAAATAAGCCGGGACATCACTTTTGAAGACGAGTTGAAGCGCACTTTCCTCAACTTGAGCGGTTTGACCAAAGCTATCTGCACGAGAAACAGTAGCAGTCCTGGCGATCAGGGGTTCAACTGCAACTGCAGTATCCCCTGCTGCAGCGCCTTGCTGCTGAACAAGTTGATTCAAATGCGCATTGAGCTGATCAAAAACCGGCTCAACATTCGCCATAATCTCCTGAGCCTTGTCTTCCGTAAGGCCGAAGGGACCTTGCAACTGATCCAATAACTCTTGCAAAGTGTCAAAAACCCTCAAAAACATAGATTCGAGGGCTCGATCAGTCTGGACTGGAGCTTCCTTCAGAATTTTGAAGTAATCTTCCAGGCGGTGGGAGGTCCGCTGAATACTCTCGATCCCAAGCATGGCCGCTCCCCCTTTGACGGAATGGGCGGCGCGGAAGACCTCATTGGCCATCTCAGAGTCTTCAATCGTGGCCTGTAGATTCAGCAAACCTTGCTCGATGGTATTGAGGTGGTCTTTCGCCTCCTCAATAAAATAGCCCATGATTCGCTGTTGTTGTTCAGGCAGCATAGCGGCTTCCCTCTATATGCTTGGCGACATTCCCCCGTTCTCACTTTGGGAATATAGATTCTCAGTCAACTGTACTTCAAGTTCTTTGAGGTTCCCACAGGGTCCAGGCGTCTTAATGTGCAGATTTCGATCCACTGGCTCCAATGTAACTAATTTAACGGCCGATGACCCTATCTTTGGGAGATTCAAGGACTCAGAGAGCAACTATTCATTACCCTTTTCCACCTTAAATCGTTCGACTGAGGTCAGCAGGTCTCGAGCCACACCCACTAGATTCTGGAGGGAGCCGGACACCCGCTGCGCTTCTTGCGAGGTTTCTTGGGCGGTCAGCTCAACTGACTGCATCACCTGCGCCACAGCTCGCGAAGTTTCCGTTTGCTCTACCGTGTCTGCTGTAATTGAACGCACTAACACGTCAATGCGATTAGACACTTGAATGATGTCTTCCAGCGATCGCTTCGCCTGCTCTGCCAAGCGAGTCCCTTCAATAACCTGTTGAGTCCCCTCTTCCATTGCAGTCATCACGCTACCGGTTTCACCCTGAATCTGAAGCACAATCTGCTCAATTTCCTTGGACGCCTTAGCCGCCCGATCCGCCAACTGACGCACTTCATCGGCGACAATCGCGAACCCCCGACCCGCTTCTCCAGCCCGGGCTGCTTCAATACTGGCGTTAAGCGCCAATAGATTGGTTCGAGAAGCAATTTGAGAGATCAGCGCAACAATCTTAGAAATTTCCTGTGACGATTCAGCTAACCGTTTAACCTTACGAGTGGTCTCCGCTACAGTCTCTCTGATTTCTAAAATACCCGCCACAGTCCGCTCTACCGATTCCCCGCCCCGCAACGCCGTAGACGATGCGGATCGAGCCACCTCTTCCGCCTCGCGCGCACTTTCAGCCACCCGCTGAATAGAATCCGTCATAACCTGAACAGAATTCAGCGTCACCGCCAACTCTTCCGCTTGCCGCAACGCATCCGAAGACAAGCTACGGGCGAACATCTCATTCTCAGCCGAGCCCTTACTCACCTGTCGGGCGGCGACGCTAACCTGTTGAACAATCTCCCGCAAATTTTGAATTGTCAGGTTGAAAGAGTCGGCAACCGCGCCTAAGACATCCGCAGTCACTTCCGCTTGAACCGTCAAGTCGCCTCGAGCCGCGCCTTCCACATCGTCCAACAGGCGAATCACCTGGCGCTGCAAATCCTCTTTAGCCTGCTCCTGTTCTTGGGCTTTCCTCTGGGCCTCGCTGGTGGTTGTGAGAATCACCCGAGCCATCTGGTTAAAGCCATGGGAGAGCTGGCCAAAATCATCTTCCGCAAAGACAGTCGCGCGAGCCGACAGATTGCCTTGGGCCACCGCATCAAACTGACTCTTAAGATCTTCAACGGTCCGCTTCGTGCGACGATCAGCAAAATAGCCTAAACCCATGACAGAGAAAAAACTAGCCGCTCCCGCCCCCAAAGTCATGATGACGGGGTAGGGATTAAATTGTCCCGGCTGACCGTCGTCAACGGACCGACCGACGAATCCCAAATTCACCGCCACCGCCATAATTAGCGCCGAAATAACGCCCGTAGTCCCCGCGACAATCAATCGTTTGGAGCCAATCGACGCATTTTCTATAAAGGCTAAGCCTTGCTGTCCATCAATCCTGGATTCGACTGGGTACTCTTCTCCCTGGGTAAAGACAGGCAATTGCTCGGCAGAGCCCGAAAGGCCAAAAATCTCTTCTTCCCCGATTAAGGATTGATCCCCGCTATCGCTAGAGCTAATGTCGAAGGCAGCGCTACTCGCCCCGTTTTTAAAGCTCTCATCAGGGGAGCCGAATCCCGATGCGCTTACAGAAGGACTCGTAAACCCCGCAGAGCTATCAGACAGTTCGAAATCTGGGAGACTGCCCAGATCATCAAATTCATCAAATTCGTCCAGAAAATCAACATTCCCCTGCCCCCCGGTCTCTAACCCTTCCGAAAGGCTTTCGGGTAAATCACTACTGTCGCCAAAATCTTCTTCTCTAAATTCGCTATGGGCGCCGACATCCCCCTGATCTTGCTCAAAGGATGACACAAAGGTCTGATCACGGCCTTCATAGCCGCTAGGCTCCGGCATGGAAAAATCGGTTGCGCCGCCCTCTACATCCTCTAAAGGAGGATGGGTCAATTCGATTTCAGAGCCCGGCATAAATAATGTCTGCTCATCCTCTCCATTGGATTGAGCAGATTCAAATGGATCATCAATACTCGCCGCTTCTTCATCATATAATCCGTTGCCAGACAAGTCATGATTTACCGGGTAACTGCCGCGCTCTGACGCTTGCTGCTGAGGATGAGAGGCTTTGGCTGATGAATCGGAAGAGCCGAATACCTGATCAAACTCATCAGAAAAACTAAAATCGGCCTCATCTCCAAAGGGATTGTCTGAGTCCAAAGCTCCTTCTTCCTGAAGCGAAGGATCGATAAAAACGTCAGATGGCTCAGATGAGAAAGGGTCCACAAAGTCATCGGCGAAAGGATTGCTCATTTCCTCTGCAGTCGGACTCCCGATTTCATCGCCAAAGGGCGACTCCATATCAAATGGGGAATCAACCTCAAACGGGTCCTGGAACTCTGTGAATTCTTCCGACTCTTCAATCGCCCCCGACAAACCTAATCCCTCATCATTGGCAATGCCGTCGTCACCCGGAGCGGCCGATGAATTGGCTAAATTCATTGAATTATGAGAATCCATGCCAGCTTGAGCGCCGACCGGATCGCCGCTGTCGAAGTTGAAATCCGCAAAGTCCAAATCTTCGCCGCCGATCACATCTGCACTTGCCGTCGGCTTAGAGGATGCTTGCCAGTTTAGATTTTCCTCATACTCCTCTTGAGTGGCGAAATCGCCATAGAGACTTGCGGAGGAACCGCCGCCGCCATCGTATCCAGCCTGGTTATCTTCAACAGAGAAATCAATAAATTGGCTCGCATACGCCAATCCATTATTCGCATAGTCAATAAATTCTGGATCAGAGGTTACCCCTAAGACAGACTCATATTGAACCCGAGCCACATCAAAACGCTGCAGGCCGTAACAATAAATATGCCCTCGTAATAACAGGACATTGGGGTCGTCTGGATACTCTTCAGCCAGTTGGTCAATCGCAGCGGCAGCATCCTCATAGCTGCCTTGCATATAGGCCCTCTCAGCTTTCTGATATGCTTGAGAGTAATCTGTGCCTGAAGCCATTAGCTTTCTCCCACCAGTGCAAGTATCCCAATCACGTTACTTAATTGATTTATGCCGCCCATCGGGCAGAACGCAAAATAGCAATTTGATCTAAAAGACGGAGTGTATGGTTGTTTTCTGGATTTACAATCCATTCTCCTTTTAAGAAAGGGGCCATGGTGTCTGGGAAATTCCTAGACACTTGAACGTCTTCAATATCTAGCCAATCAGTCCCAATAATCCGGTTAACCGCTAAGCCTAGCATAGTTCCTTGATCTTCGACAGCGATCACTGGAATTTCAGGGCGATCTGTGTTCAGAGGAGTGGGATATCCTAAAAATTGGCCCAAGTCCGCCACCCAGATTACTCTTCCCTGTTCATTCAGTGTTCCTAACAATAACGGGGACACGTTGGGAACGGGGGTAATCCGGTCTGGGGGTTGTTCAATAATTCGGCGAATGCCGGTTGCGGGTAACGCAAACTCGTCGCCAGACGAAACATAAAACCTAAGGTGCAGTTCTCCTTCTGGCGTGTCCAATGCTTGCAGCTCAGGCGCCTGATCTTGCCCTCTGCCGGTTAAAAAATCAGGATTGCCAACCATAATCAATACCCTACTAATATGACTATCCTCTCAGGAGCTGCTTAACCGTCCCCACCAATTCGGTAGGCTGAAAGGGTTTAGCGATATAAGCGTCAGCCCCTTGCTTCATCCCCCAGTAGCGATCAAATTCTTCTCCTTTGGAGGAACACATGACAACCGGAACATTTTGAGTGGCAGGGTCTGCTTTGATTCGACGACAAACTTCGTAGCCATTCATTCGAGGCATTACAATGTCCAAAACAACCAAGTCTGGAGGCTGCACTTGGATTCTTTCAAGGGCTTCTACTCCGTCACTCGCTACGGTCACCTTGAGACCGCTCCCTCTCAGCAGTTCAGTAATCATCTCCCGCTGAGCGGAACTATCTTCCACAACTAGAACCGTGTTCATACCCCTAACCACTCTTGCACAAACCTCATTAATGGGATCACGGTATGGTTAATAATCAACCCCCTGACGCATCACTAAACAACCAACAGCTATCTAACGCTATCCTGTGACTAATAAGGTACCCCTAAATTCGCGAATTACTAAATTCTTCAATAAATTAAGCAACTGGGATTGAATATGAAGCTTTATTTATAAATAAGTAAAGCCTTAACTGAGACCGATGAATACACAGGACGTTATCCGGTAGAACCCATTTCCAATTCGTCGGCGATCGCCTCCGCTAATAGCTTTTCTGGTTGAGGACGTTGAGGATTACCCAAACCGACATACTTCTCCACTAACATCAGTAATTCATTAGCGCCGAAGGGTTTTGTCAGGTAGTCTGTAGCCCCTGTCATGTAAGCTTTAACCCGATCAATAAAGCCGTCTTTACCCGTCAACATGACAATTGGCGTGCGTCTAAAGACGGTCGATTGCCGCAGCATGGCGCAGAGTTCATAACCCTCTAACTCAGGCATCGCAATATCACAAAGGATTAGATCCGGCTTGAGTTGAAACAGGAGACCCAGCGCTTTTAAGGGATTGCCAATTGAAGTGACTTCATATCCTTGATCATTGAGAATTTGCTCAACGGTTTGACGCACCACTGCCCCATCGTCAATACAAACAATTCTTGGGACTTTACTTTCTTGCCAACGTTCTTGCTCCTCAGGAACGATCGGGACGGGGGATGAAAAAGAATGGATAAACTGAACCAAACCATGTTTAACATAGGGCAAAATGGCTCTGGCCACTGTCAGGATATCTCGGTTAAGATACCGCGCGATCTGACGGATGGAAGTTTGACCATCCATCCAGTCGGACAGTCGGACAAAGGCGTTCCGGGGCAAGTTGCCGCGCAGGCTGTCCAGATCAGGAATGATGGGACATTGTTGGGGCGATTGAATATGCGGGTTGAACTGCTTCCACTCTTGAATTTGCTTGGTGATTTCTGTGACCAACGGCCCAATTTCTAAGGTGGTTAACTGGGGGTTCAAGGCTGCGCCCAACTTAAACACAAAAGAACCCTGATGTAGACTCAACAGATCAAACAGGGTTTCACGCACCATGTTTTGTAAGATTGAACGACCTTGTTCAGGGCTCAGAACATGGCGTTCCAATAATGTCCATAGGTAGCCGTATTCTGGCGAGTTGAAAGAAGCGATCGCAGAAACGGCCGTGCTATCGAGAGCGGTATGTAAATTAAAGTGATGTAAGTAATCATAGAGTCGTCCTAAACTGCCATCCGTATTGCCCGCATAGACAATTTGGCCATTCAGGAAAAAGACGAGCCAAGACGATGGCGACTGTACAGACTTAAGCCGCTGGGTCGGCTTCAGCCAGATTGGCGAATTATAAGCTTCGACATACAATTCACCGGTCCTTTGACCTAACTCAATCAGCTGCAGAATACTACGGATATCAATTTCGGTTAACTGGCCCTGCATGAAATCAAATGTAAATTTTCATAGGGTATCCCAATTGTCAACGCTTAGACCCATGACGTCAGAAAAAACACTCGGTAAGCGTAGAACTCTACAAGGTAGCGCTGCCTATGACGCCTGGCGCCAACTCAGATATCTCAATCAACAATCAGAGAAACGGTTGATTTGCCGATGCCCTGAATGCCCCAGCCAGGGTTCAACTTGCCAAACGGCTAGCAGAACTGAGGCTGTACACTGAAACTGAAAGCGCTGACCCTAGGCGTAATTTTTGCCCCCCTAAAAACCGATTTAGCTTAGATTTAGCCCAAACTACGCCTTATGCCCCAAGTATAATTCTCCTAAACCACAATTTCTGTTTAACTTCAGAAACCTTTCTGGAGACCGTGGCCACGATTGCAGCTCCAGTCTGTATAAAACTCGTCATGAGACACATCTTGTTTTTGCAATATGGCCCTCTGTAGGGGGTGCGTTCTTTTCCCCCTCTACAGAGGATAAGTGCTTCCTATCCGTCACACTTAATCAGACTGTCTACAAATCGGATAGAAATCAGCTTTTAAAATTAATAAAGAACGGGAGAAGAACGAAGATTGACGGGCAATTTAATCCAGGACAACCCACTGGAGAAAAAATTCATAAGTTTACAAGTCAGACAGGAACTGAATTCCGCCCCATGTATTCTTCCCTCAAAAAATGTCTCTCTTTAAGTTGAGCGCCCTGATATCTTGACCGAACATTAATTAAATGAGTACTGGGCCATTGGTTTATTCTGGATTTCTTCCTTTAGTTTTAACGGTGAAATAGTTTATCGTTGGAGACAGCTCTTAATATAGGGTGTCGGCAGAGTAGGTTGGGAATACTGTCCTAGATACGATATTGATCCATCGGACAACCATCCTCCAAAGCTAGAGAACTTGTGATGGGTGCTGAGATCGCGTCGGATTAAGTTGAGTTGGCGTTAAACCGTAATGATAGGGTGGGTCGTAGATTTATGCGCTTAGGAGGCTAAGCCTATTGACGCTTAGGGTTGAGTTAAATCCTAAGACTACCCTTTACACTAGAAGCAAGCTGGGATGAAATCCCCATCGAGCTTCAGTGATATAGGCATGACCTCACATACCAGACGCTGGCTGAGGCTTATTAAGGCATACGGGTCTATTTCTACTGCGTTAAGTAGGTACAGAGACAATTTGTAATATTTTCAACTGTTCGATTTCGACGAGACAATTCAGGAAGATATATCAACAAGAGGACGATCGGCGTGCTGTATCTAGCTGAAGTACAGAAGAAAAGCGGATTTATCGGAGGCGGTAGGGTTGAATTTAAATTACTCGCCTGCCAGCAATCTGAGCAGAATTGGACAGCTGTACGCGGTGCGGAAATTGTGCAGGCTTCCGAAGATGCTAATTACAGCGCAGGCGCTCTAGTCATGTTGGAGTTGACGGGAAATCAGCAGATTCAACGCCATTCTGAGGCAAGCCGTCAACTGATCGCCATCTTGCAAAAGTTTTCTGACCAAAGCAAGCGGTTTAAAACCCAGGAAGAGGAGATTGAACAGTGGAAACAGTCTCTCACTTATCAAAGCCATGAGCTGAATCGCCGAGAAATGGAGTTGGAAACTCGGCAAGAACAATTGGAACAAGCGGAAGCCGACTTGGAACAATTGGAATCCCAACGCCAAGAAGTACAAACTGCGCAGGAAGATGTTAAAGCGCTACAAGAGGAGTTTGAACGGAAGAATCAAGAGCTAGAAGGCGCCTGGGCTCACCTGAATGGAGAGATGCGGCGTTTAGAAGAGCGACAATCCGAGATAGGGCTCCCCTCTGGACTCGATCCTTCACAGATACAACCGATTCAGGAGGCGCTGAATCGGTTGACAGGGGCAGTGGCCCCGACGGAGTCGGTGCGCGAACAACTCAATTTCGCTTTCGATCTGATTGGCCAGCAGCAGGAACAGGTGAATCAACATTGGCAAACGCTGGAACAAGAACGCTCGTCCCATGCAGAGCGCCACAGCCAGGTTGAACAGCAGAGTCAAGACCTTCAAAATCGCTGGGAGCAATGGCGTCTAGCTGAAGAGGCTCTTTTTGAAAATAAGGTCGAACTGAAAATCCAGGAAGGGTTGCTGAGTAATCAACAAATGCGGCTGAGCAGTCTCTCTGAGCAACTGATAAACCAGGGAAGTTTGCATCAGCAAGTGTACGACTTATTAAATCCCTCTGACCAAATCAGACTGGGTAAAGGGGTTGATGTAGCCGCACTGGAGGCAATGCCTGTAGAGGAGCTGCAAAGTTTGGTTGACGATCTAGAAAAAGATTTGGGAAAGGTTTCTCGATTTGTTAGCGATCAAGAAGAAGAACTCAATTTACAGCAGCAAGCTATTGATGAGATCAAAGCCAGGATTGAGCAGGCGAGTGAGTATGACCGTTTACAATTAGAAACCGAACTGGCGGATGAGCAAGATCGCTACCAAATGCTTAATGAAACCTTGGTGGGTCAGCGTCGCAATCTGATGGAGCGCGAAAGCGTTTTGAGCCAGCACAAAACGGTTCTATTACAGCGTCAGGGACTTCCCTCTGATGAGGCGTCCGACGCTCCTGTCGACTTGGAGCCTGTTTTGAATCAGATTGATGATTGGCGTCAGAAAACATCTTCTGAGATTGAGCAGTTAGAAGCCCAAATTCAACAGCTGGAAACGGATATAGAGGAACTCAAGCAACAAATTGAACGCCAAACAGGAGAACAAAGCACCGCCCAAGAGGAACTTAAGCGCCTTGATCAGGAGCTTTTGAACCAACGCATTGAGGTTGACGCCCTAGCCGCCAAGGTAAGTTTGTTCGAAGAAACTTTTCAGCCCGCCCAGGATAGCCTAAATTCGCTGAAGCAGAAACTTGATGAGATTGCAGGCTTGATGGCTCAATTCCAGGAAACCAGTGATTATCAACTGCAAGCGATCGCAGACATGCGGCAAACGGTACAGACTCTGATCGGCGATCAGTCGCCAGAACTGGCGGCCTCCTAAAAAATCCGAAAAGAGTTAATCACAACAGGTGAGGGGGAGAACTGAGTCTGTGTCCTCCCCCTCACCTGTTTGCTTTAAAAACTGAGGGCATCAACTAAAGCCGGGACATTCTGATGGGGCAAGAATACAGGAGACAGAAGTCAGTTCTTGCCTGACTTCTGTCTCCTGTATTCTGTATTCCCTCTCTACTGGATTGTCCCGCTTTAAGTTGGAGCCCAAAACTGATATCCTCCTTATAAGTTGGAGGAGTAATTCGCCATGATTTGGGTGAATGAGCAGATCGATCCCTGTGGACTCGTTTATTCATGCATAGCTTGCTGCAATGAAACGCAGGCCAAAGAATGTCATGAATCATTTCTCAATAATCTGAGTATGGAGCAGAAACTAGCGGGTTGGATTGCGAGATTAAGAGTTGTAGATTCCTGGGACGAAGTGCCCGTTAACGCCTTGAAGCTTGACTAAGCGGCCTTAAGGATGACGCCACCGCCAGCGAGTGTCTAAGATAGTTCGACTCAGTACTCTCAGCGGTTCTGGAGTTTCCCAAGAGAAAATAGCAAAGTCAATCGGCCCATAATACCTTTCAGCTTGCTCTGCTAGCTGGACCAGCCACGGATCGCCTAGATGAACGCGCTGATGTAAACGCAGAGACATTAAAGGCAAACCATTGGGTCCTTCATTAGGGATCACGCTCCATTCACAGCTATCTAACATTGATTGCACATCCGGAGCCAGTGATGCTTTAAACTGCTTCAAACGAGCAGATTTCTGCTGGAGTTCTCTAACTAATGTGAAGTCTGCTGAGGTCATAACTTCCGATGGTACTTTCAGCACCCATTTGAGAGGGCCGATCTTATCTAGAGTGTAGCCTTGATAATTAAAGTAAGAGTTGAAGACTTTCTGTGACCCTGACAATGAGCGTATTCAAGGACTTCATCAAGCTTGATCAGTTTCTCAAACGAATGGGAGTGGTTCAGTCTGGCGGAGAAGCTAAAATTTTCATTCGCAGCGGCGAAGTCGAGGTCAATGGAACCGTAGAAACTCGACGCGGCCGGAAATTAGTAGCGGGCGATCGGGTTACCTGCTATGGCCAAGAGCTGCGGGTGGAAAACCTGTCAGATTAAGGGGGAAACGCCATCTCGCCATAGAACTCCTTGAAAGCGTCTGATTATAAACACCCTTAAGTGATCGCTTAGAATTCGCTAGGATCTCCACTAAAAAACTCAAGGAAGGACCTGGCAAGGACGCTAGAATCAAAAAAATATTGCTTAACACTATTGAGGAGCCTATGGTGTCGAAGGTTGAAATTTACACTTGGAGTCGTTGTCCTTTCTGCATTCAAGCCAAAGCATTGCTGGATCATAAAGGCGTTGAGTATGCGGAATACACCATTGACGGAGATGAAGCCGCTCGGTCGAAAATGGCGCACCGGGCCAATGGTAGACGCTCCTTACCACAAATATTCATCAACAGCCAGCATATTGGCGGATGCGATGATTTGTACGCCTTAGACGCCCAGAATCAATTAGATCCGCTATTGTAGGCAAGTTCTGTATGACGCCATTCCTTTTACCCAGACTGACAAGAGTACTGACCTCTTAATGCTCATTCATAGGGCTTTGATAGAGGTATACGCCTTACAGGTATAAGCCTACCGATGAGTTACTTTGGGAAGCCCCTTCCATCCATTTCTGAGGGCGCTATTCCTGGGACAACCTATAGGGGCGGCGCATAAGCGCCGCCCCTATAGTTCTTTTACGCTTCCACCGTGCTAGCCGATGGTTTAGAAACACTAATCGAACGATGGCCATTCGTATGAGCATGACCATTGGAGCCGTTTCGACGAGGCTGAATCAAGCCGTATCCGCCATGGTTACGCTCATAGATAACATTGAGCTCGCCCGTCTCTACGTTCTGGAACATATAGAAATCGTGGCCAACCAATTCCAATTGCTCGAGCGCCTCCTGGACGCTCATTGGCGACATGGCAAAATACTTCGTTCGAACAACATCTTCAGGTAATTTAGGCTGACGGCCGTTAATCACTTCTGAGATATCGTAAGTCGGCGCCTGCTCCAGCAGATCATCAGTTGACTTAACGGTGATGTGGTTTTTCACCTGGCGCTTTTCTTTGTACTTTCTTAGCTGCCGAGTGATTTTATTAGCCACCAAGTCGATGCTAGCGTAAAGATTTTCACTACTTTCTTCAGCTCGAACAACGGCTCCATTGAGATAAAGCGTGACCTCAGCCGATTGTTTGGGGGTTATCCGGGGATTACGCGCTACTGAAAGATTAACATCTACTTCATTCGTTAGATTTTGAAAATGACTAACCGCCTTCTCAATCTTTTGTTGAACATAGTTGTGAATAGCATCAGTTATCTCGATATTTTTACCCTGGATAACTAGCTTCATACAGCTGCCTCCCTAGAATTATCGGCCTATATTTTCACCCTAGCACCTTGTATTCTAGACAACATGTACCTTTAAAATCTTTTGCATCCGTTGATAATTCTTGATTTCAGTTTGACGTGGGATATCTAAATTTAGGTGATATTTCCCTTGATGGCGCCAATGAACGTACGTGTTGATAACGAGGGAGACACCCTTAGAAGATCGATTCATCCGTATTGCGACCTCTATCAGCTTGGGTTAGTAAACTACGCCGACGCCTGGGCTTTGCAAAAAGACCTGATGGCTGAGAGGAAAAAAAATCCTGCTCAACCCGATGTATTAATAATTTTGGAGCATCCCCCTGTTTACACCTTAGGTCAAGGGGGAGATTTAGCATTTCTTAAGTTCGATCCCACTGCCCCGCGCCATCCTCCGTTACA
>JAAUYH010023355.1_pt1 | contig 21789 bp, 13 predicted proteins | sample 7278061 | NCBI WGS metagenome assembly JAAUYH01 (sample SAMN14350203, study PRJNA611818) | marine sediment metagenome | isolation source: surface marine sediment (0.6m) | place: French Polynesia: Moorea | collected 2018-08 | reverse complement strand
CGAGATCGGGATTCTCCTGGGCGACTACCTGCTGCGCCGGACGGACGGCCCTCGGGCCGTCGTCACGACGATCGTGTCGTCATCGCTCCTCGCCAAGTTGGCCGCGGCCCACGAAGTCGCGGCGTTCACGGTGCTGACCGGGTTCAAGTGGCTGGCGCACGCGGCCGCTCAGCACCCCGAGCTGCACTTCGTGCTCGGCTACGAGGAGGCCCTCGGCTACTCGGTCGACCTGTCGATCCGTGACAAGGACGGACTCTCGGCGGCCCTGGTGGTGGCCGAGATGGCCGCTGAGCTGTTCACCCACGGGCAGACGCTCGACGACGCTCTCGACGACATCTACGCCGAGCATGGCGTGCACGTGAGCGGCCAGGTGTCGAAATGGTTCGAAGGCGACGACGCCATGCAGCAGATGACGGCACTCATGGATGCGATCCGTCGACATCCGCCCGAAGCGGTCGGCTCGGCGACGGTCGTCGCCACCCGAGACCTGATCGAAGGCGACGACCTTCCGCCGTCCGATGTGCTGATCTACTCGCTGGAGGGCGGCCGGTTGATCGTGCGCCCCAGCGGAACCGAGCCGAAGATCAAGGCCTACGTCGAAGCCGTGGCTCCCACAAGGGCCGAGGCCGACGAGAGGCTGGGGCAGCTCGTGGCCGGAGCCGCCGCCGTGATCCAGGCGTGACCCTGTTCGGTGTGAATCGGACCGGCCGGATGGCCGACCGGCCTAGGGGTGGAATCGGGGTCATCCCCGGTTGGCGGGGCGCGTCGGTGCTGTCACCCTGCAGACTGTGGTCGCCGTGAACACCGCCCCCGCCGAGCCGGAATCGAGGGTCGCCGACGCTGTCATCACCATCGACGGTCTGTCCAAGTCGTGGGGCGACAACCAGGTCTTCACACGACTCGATGCCCGAATCGGCTCGGGGGTGACGGGACTGCTCGGCTCGAACGGGTCGGGCAAGACGACTCTGCTCGGCATGTTGCTCGGCCTCCACCCGCCCGACGGCGGGAACCTCCAGGTGTTGGGGGTCGATCCGGAGATCGCCGGACCCGAACTGCGCCAGCACATCGGCTACAGCCCCGAGCACCACAATCTGCCTCCCGATGTCGCCGCGCAGGACCTGGTGAAGCACATCGCCCGCATCCATGGGCTTCCCCGCCGCGAGGCGACCACCAGGGCGAGCGACGCTCTTTGGCTCGTCGGCCTCGGCGAGGAGCGGGCCCGGCCCATCGGCACGATGTCGACCGGCCAGAAGCAGAGGGTGAAGCTGGCCCAGGCGATCGCCCACGGCCCCGAGCTCGCCCTTCTCGACGAACCGACCGACGGCCTCGACCCCGTTCAACGCGACGACATGCTCGAGCTGATCCACCGGATCGGCACCGAGTACGGCATCAACGTCCTCCTGTCGTCGCACCTGCTCGAGGAAGTCGAGCGGGTCGCCGAGAGCGTGCTCATCATCTCCGACGGTGCGGCCGTGGCCTCGGGCCGCATTGCCGACCTGGGATCGTCCGACCGGGGAGGTGTGCAGGTCGTTCTCGACGATGCCCACGACGCTGTCGCCGCCTATCTGGCCGGGCGGGGAGCGGCGGTACGCATCGACGGCCGGAGGTTGTTCGTCGGCAGCGACTCCGACGGTGACTTCGACGCGCTCTGCGATCTCGTCCGCGACGCGGTTGCCGACTCGGGGGCGTCGCTGCGCCGTCTCCAGCCCCAGGTTCAGTCGCTCGAGGACATCTTCCTCGCCGAGATCGAGGGGGCATCATGACCACTGTCGGCGAAGCCGAGATCTTCGATCGGGGCTACCGCACCTACGACGGACCTCGAGAGCCGCTGCGCGGGGCCATGGCCAGTGTCTTCGTCAACAGCCTGCAGCGGGCTCTGGGGCTGCGCCGCAAGTTCCGCTTCAAGGTCGTCCCCCTCCTGACGATCGTGCTCGCCTACCTGCCCGCGACCGCCTTCCTCGGCTTCGCCATCCTCCTGCCCGAGGAGATCGCCGAAGAAGTGGCGGCCGACTACGCCGGGTACTACGGATTCCTCACCTTCGCCGTCGTCCTGTTCGCCGCATTCGTCGCTCCCGAGCTGCTCAGCACCGACAGGCGTACAGGCATGCTCGGCCTCTACCTGGCCTCGCCTCTGACTCGGCTTCACTACCTGGCGGCCAAGGGCGGTGCGCTGGTGACAGTGATGCTGCTTGTGACCTTCTTTCCGCTCGTGTTCCTGCTCCTCGGCTACACATTCGCCGGCATCGGCCCCGACGGCCTCGGGGAGACGATCACTGTGATCGCCCGCATGATCGGCGGTGGGCTGATCCTCTCGGTCTACGTAGCGCTGCTCGGCATGGCCGCCTCGACCCTGACCAGCCGGCTCGGGTTTGCCGCCGCCGGGGTCGTGTTGTTGATGATCGCGAGCGGAGTGTTGGCGGGCGTGCTCGTCGACGTGGCCGAAGCACCCGACTGGGTTCAGCTGTTCTCGTTGGGCAGCGTGCCATTCGATGTCGTCGCCCGCCTGTTCGACGAGCCGGCCGAACAGCTGGATGGGGTGTCGACTCTGGCGGCGGTCGGGATGTGGTCGGCCGTGTGCGCCGTCTGCGCCGCCATCGTGTGGTGGGGCTATCGCCGGCTGGAGGTGACGAAGTGAGCGTCATGCCGCCGCCTCCCGGCTCTGAGGCCATCGTTGTCGACCACGTCAGCAAGTGGTTCGGCGACGTCGTCGCCGTGTCCGATGTCAGCTTCGCGCTGTGGCCTGGCGTCAATGCTCTGCTCGGCCCCAACGGCGCCGGCAAGTCGACGATGCTGCGCATGCTCGCCGGATTGACGCCTCCGTCGCTCGGGTCCGTTCGGATCTTCGGCACCGAGCCCCGAACCGACCTCGAGGTGCGCGGCCGTATCGGGATCGTGCCCCAGCAGGAGTCGCTCTTTTCCGAACAGCGGGCGGTCGAGTTCGTGGCGCTGGCGGCCCGCCTCAACCATGTCGAAGATCCGGTTGATGCAGCCCGAGGTGCGCTACAGCAGGTCGAGCTCGATCCCGACGATCAGCGGACGGTGGCAACGTACTCCAAGGGCATGCGCCAGCGGGTGAAGCTCGCCCAGGCGATCGTGCACGAACCCGACCTGCTTCTGCTCGACGAACCGCTCACCGGCTTGGACCCCCGCCAGCGATTGCACATGATCGCTCTGATCCACGAGCTTGGCGACCGGGGTGTCTGTGTCGTCGTGTCGAGCCACGTTCTCGACGAGGTCGAGCGCCTCGGCTCGAAGGTGCTCGTGATAGCCCAGGGCCGCATGGCTGCGGCCGGCGACTTTCATGCCATCCGCGAGCTCATGGACGACCGGCCCCACCGCATTCACGTTCGGGCCAGCGATGCCCGACGCCTCGGCTCGGCGCTTCTCGGGGCCGAGGGGATCCAAGCCGTCGCTGTCGATGCCGCCGACCAACTGACCGTGCACACCGAGGACGTCGAAGCGTTCCGTCGAGTGGTGGCCCCGACGGCGCAGTCGCTCGATGTTCGCTTACTCGAGGTGCGGCCGCTCGACGACGACCTCGAGAGTGTCTTCAAGTATCTGGTGGGCCGATGAGCACCGTTATCGCCATGACGAAGCTGATGATCGGCTCGGTCGCCACCCGGGGCCGTCTGATCGCCATGGGATTGCTCGGCCTACTCGGTGTGGTGATCGCCATCGCCGTCAACACGGCCGACGACGTGGAGGACTCGATCGCCGCCGAGTTGCTGTCGTCGTTCGGTCTGACCTTGTTCGTGCCGATCGTGGTGCTCGTAGTGGCCTCGGCAACACTGGGGACGCTCGTCGAAGACGACACGCTGGTGTACCTGTGGTTGCGCCCCATCGGAAGGTGGCAGGTGGTGGCGGCGGCCCTCCTCGGATCGCTTGTCGTCTTGGTTCCGCTTGTGCTGATCCCGCTGCTCGCCATGGCCGCGATATTGGGTGACGGAGGCGACCTGGCCGGGATAACGGTCGCGTCGATCGTCGGCGTGATCGGCTACGGCTCGGTCTTCACCCTTCTCGGACTTCTCACCCAGCGGGCTCTGGCCTGGGGTCTGATCTACATCCTCGTCTGGGAGGGCTTCATCGCCGGGCTCAGCCGCACCGCCGGCTGGTTCGCCATCCGCACCTACACCAGGTCGGCTCTGGCTCAGGTCAGCGACGTGATCGACCTGATCGATGATCCGGTGGCCACCGCGACGGCGGTGATCGTCGCCGTCGCCATCGCCGGAGTCACGTTCGCGCTGACCACCGGTCGTCTCCGGACCATGAACGTCGCGTGACCGGCGCTTGAGCCGGGCGACGTGCGGACAAAGGGGTCTGACCCCTTCGGTTTGTCCGGGACCATGTCATGGACAAAGGGATCTGACCCCTTGGGTTGGGGTCTGACCCCTAAACGGGACCGGGAAGTGTCACAAAGGGGTCTGACCCCTTGGGTTGGGGTCTGACCCCTAAACGGGGCCGGGAAGGTTGTCAGATACCTGCGCTCGGGAGGTGGTCAGGGTTGGAAGCGGCGGGCGATCGTGCGGTGGCGGGCCAGCATCTCGTCGACCCGCGGTGAAACGAGCACGCCGTTCTCGACGACCGGCGTGCCATCGACGATCGTGTGCCAGGCCGCGGTCGGTCCGCTCCGAAGCCATCCTTCGATCGGGTCGTCGAGCACTCCGGCGAACACGGGGCCGTCGAGCTTCCAGACGGCGATGTCGGCGACCATGCCCACGGCCAGCTGACCCAGCTCGCCGACACGGCCCAGGCAGCCCGCCCCGCCGATCGTGGCGATCTCGAGGGCGGCCCGCGCGGTCATGGCGTCTGCTCCGGACTTGAGCTTTCCCTGCAACATGGCCAGGCGGGCTTCCTGCCACAGCGAGGACGAATCGGCCGACGATGATCCGTCGCAGCCGAGTCCAACCGGGGAACCTGCGGCCCGCAGGTCGACGACGGGGGCTATGCCGGAGCTGAGGATCATGTTCGAGCTGGGGCAGTGGGCCACGCCCACTCCGGCCGCGCCGAGCCGGGCGACCTCGGTGTCGTTCGGGCGGACCACGTGGGCTCCCCAGGTGCGGTCGGACATCCAGCCCACGTCCTCGTAGAGGTCGACCGGTCGCATGCCGAAAGTCGCAAATGCATACTCGTCGTCCTCGGCGTTCTCGGCCAGGTGGGTGTGCAGGCGCACGTCGAGCCGTTCGGCCAGTTCGGCGGTGCGGCGCATGAGGTCGGGAGTAACGGAGAAAGGCGAACACGGGGCCAGCGCGATCTGGATCATCGATCCGAAACTCGGATCGTGCCAGCGGTCGACGTGCCGTTCGCTCTCGGCGAGGATGTCGTCTTCGTCGCGAACTGCGTCGTCGGGGGGCAGCCCGCCGTCCTTGACCGACAGGCTCATCGAGCCGTATGTCGGATGGAACCGCATGCCGAGGTCGACGGCCGCATCGATCTCGGCGGCCAGGAGATCACCAGCCCGCACCGGATGCAGATAGTGGTGGTCGGTCGAGGTCGTGCAGCCCGACAGGGCGAGCTCGGCCAGACCGACCCACGCCGCCACGTGCTCGGCCTCCTCGTCGATGCTCGCCGTCCACAGCGGATAGAGCGTCTGGAGCCAGCCGAACAGCGGTGCCGACGTCATCGGGGTGTAGGCGCGGGTCAGGTTCTGGTACAGGTGATGATGCGTATTGACCAGGCCGGGCGTGACCAGGCAGTCCTCCGCCGAAACAGTGCGCTCGGCGTCCGGTGGGATTTCTGAGGAGTCGCCGACGCCGCTGATCAGGCCGTCGGTCAGGGCTACCCAGCCCCCCGCCAGCTCGCGGCGGTCGTCATCGACGGTGGCCACCAGACGGGCCCGGTCGATCAGCAGGTCGGCGGTCATGGCCTCCAGCATGTCCCACCGCCGGGGCCCGGCGTGGCATTCGTTCAGCGTGTGAATTGCCAGGCGGCGACGAACAGCCCGAAGGCAATGATGAAGGCGCGTAGCCACGCCAACGGGATGCGGCGGGCCCAACGGGCCCCGAACCGGGCGCCGATGGCACTGGCGACGAATACCGGAACCAGCTCGGCCCATTGGATGTAGCCGGCAATCGTGTAGGCGATCATCGCCATGATCGTGCCCATCGACATGGCGAGGTTCTTGGCGGCGTTGGCGCTGAAGAAGTCGCCAAAGCCCCTGATGATGAACAGAGCGACCATGATGTTGCCCACTCCCGACCCGAAGTACGTCAGGTAGATCGAGAACAGGAAGACGATGGCGGAACCGGCGAGCCCGTCGGTGACCGAGGGCGCCGAGTGTTGGGCCCAGACCCGGACCCGGGGGCTGGCAGCGAAGAGGAGTGTGGCGCCGAGGATCAACCACGGCACCAATTCGCCGAAGACGTCGGATCCTGTCGTGAGCAACAGCCAGATTCCGACCAGGCCTCCGAGGAAGACGAGCGCCATCTCCCGCGGGTACTTGTGGCGGTTGGCCCGAACCTCGGGCCAGTACTCGGGTACGGCCGCCAGGTTCCCCGGTGTGAGGGCGGCGAGCGTGGTAGTGGCCGCCTGTATCTCGGTCATGCCGGTGAGGAGCATCGCCGGGTAGGTGAAGAAGCTACCGCCGCTCGAGACCGAGTTGATCACACCTCCGACGAGGCCGGCGGCGACGAGAAGCAGCAGGTCCGTGACCGACACGGGCCGAGGCTAGGTGCTGCCGCAGCGGGGCCGGCGTCCTCTCGACTCGGACCGCCGACGTACGATCGGCTCATGACCGTTACCGAGTCGCTCCGGATCGACATCGACCGCCTGCTTTCCCGACTGGCTGCTCTGGCCGAGATCGGCGCCATCGAGGGGACGGAGGGCGCGGCCCGTCTGGCCCTGACCGACGAGGACCGGGCCGGGCGGGATCTGGTGCTCGCCTGGATGGACGATCTCGGTCTCGACGTCCTGATCGACGGCATCGGCAACGTGGTGGCGACCATGCCGGGATTCGAGGACACCCCTCCGGTGATGTGCGGCTCCCATATCGACACGGTGAGGACCGGCGGACGGTACGACGGCAACCTCGGAGTCCTCGCCGGTCTCGAGGTGATAGAGACGATCCAGACGGCGGGCGTGGAGCTCGGTCGCCCCCTCTCGGTCGCCTTCTTCACCGACGAGGAGGGCTCGCGTTTCGCCCCCGACATGCTCGGCAGCCTTGTCTACGTCGGAGGGATGGCTCTGGAGGAGGCGCTCGACATCGTGGCGATAGACGGCGCCGTTCTCGGCGACGAGCTCGAACGCATCGGCTACGCCGGGTCGGCCCCTGTCCCGGGCCTCGTTCCCCATTCCTTCGTCGAGCTGCACATCGAACAGGGACCGGTGCTCGAATCCGAAGGGGTGACCGTCGGCGCGGTCGAGAGCGTTCAGGGAATCAGCTGGACGGAGGTCACCGTGACCGGCCAGTCGAACCATGCCGGCACGACACCCATGTCGATGCGTCGCGATCCGGGGTACGTGGCGTCCGCGGCGGCCACCGTAGTTCGCGACATCGTGCTCGAGCTCGGAGCTCCCCAGGTCGGCACGGTCGGTCGCGTCGACCTCGTGCCCAACCTGGTGAACGTGGTGCCGGCCTCGGCGACGTTCACTGTCGACCTGCGCAACACCGACGACGACATCCTCAGCGACGCCGAGGCGAGGATGCACAGCGCAATCGAGGCCTTGGCGGCGGCCGAGAGCTGCTCGGTCGAGTTCCGGAGTCTCGCTCGATTCGCCCCGGTCACTTTCGCGTCCGAGATCGTCGACCGGGTGGAAGCGGCCGCGACGAGGTTGGGCCACACGGTGATGCGCCTCCCGTCGGGAGCGGGTCACGATGCCCAGATGATGGCGCGGGTCTGCCCGACGGCGATGATCTTCACACCGAGCGTCGATGGCGTCAGCCACAACCCGGCCGAGTACACGGCTCCGGCCGATCTAGAAGCCGGGGCCAATGTGTTGTTGCAGGTGATGCTGGAGTTGAGCAGCGCCTAGACAATTGGCATGACCGCCGAGAGCTCCGCAGTGAGGCCCCGGCTGCGCCCATCCCCGATCCGCCGGTTGTCGGCCAACCAGGTCAACCTCCTCCTGGAGGCCCTGGTCGTCGCCGCCATGGTCAGCGGCGTCACCTCGTGGGCGGTCGGCACCGGCTGGTCTCGACTGTGGACGCTGCTGCACGGTCTGTGCGGGCTCGCCATACTGCTCTTGGCACCGGTCAAGGTGCGTCGGTCGGTGCGACCAGGACTACGACGCCGCCAGCCGAGCCGCTGGCTGTCGCTCGCCTTTGGACTGTTGGTGCTCGTGACGGTCGCCATGGGGCTCTTGCACGCCACCGGACTGTGGTTCGGAGTCGGGTACTGGAGCGCGCTGTGGGTTCATTTCCTCGCCGCCTTCTCACTGATCCCGCTGTTCCTCTGGCACATCGTCTCGCGGCCGGTACGACCCCAGACCACCGATCTGAACCGGCGCCTAGTCGTCGGTGGTTCTGTCCTCGGAGTCGCCTCCGCCGCTCTCTACGGCTCCCTCGAGCTCGCTGTCCGCGTCGCCGACCTGGCGGGCGGCCGCCGTCGGTTCACCGGCTCGCATGAGATCGCTTCCTTCGACCCGGAGCGAATGCCGACCGTTGTCTGGATCGATGATCGCCGTCCGCAGGGCTCCCTCGACGACTGGTCGCTCACCGTTGCCGGCGCGTCGGTCTCGATCGAAGAGCTCTGGGACCTGGCGCGCCCTCTGGACGCAGTGATCGACTGCACAGGCGGTTGGTGGAGCGAGCAACGATGGGACGTCGTCTCCCTGGCCGAGCTCGGTGACTGGACGGGGCGGTCGATCAAGGTCGAGTCGGTCACCGGGTATGCCCGCTGGCTACCGGCGGGCGATGCGGCCGATCTGTATCTGGCGGTCGGCTACGGGGGCCGACCGCTCGGGCGCGGTCATGGTGCCCCGGTTCGACTGGTGGCGCCGGGCCGACGTGGTCCGTGGTGGGTCAAGTGGGTCACGAGCGTCGAACCCAGCGGTCGCCAGTGGTGGCAACAGCTGCCCTTCCCGCCGACATGATCGACTGAGTAACGTCGAGGTCATGACCCAGGACGCCCTGGTGCGAAATCACCCCGGTCACGGACACGTTGGCGAAACTGCGCCGCTCACACCAATGGGCCTCGACGTGTTGCTCGGCCGGGTGGCCCACGAATGGGAGACGCGGGGAAAGATCTTCGACCTCCCCACGGCGCGGTTCTGGAAGCCCGACCCCGACATCGACCTCGGCTTCGAGTTCCTGGGCCGGAGGTGCGCCACACCGATCGGACCGGCGGCCGGACCCCACAGCCAGCTGGCCGAGAACATCGTGCTGTCGTGGCTGGGCGGTAGCCGGCTCTTCGAGCTCAAGACCGTTCAGATCCTCGATCAGCTCGAGATCGGTCGCCCCTGCATCGACATGCAGACGATCGGCTACAACATCGAATGGAGTCAGGAGCTGCGCATCCCCCAGAGCCTCACCGAGTACGTGAAGGCCGCCATGATGATCGAGATCCTGCGCCGATGGGAGCCCCTCGCCGAGCACCTCGGACCCGACCCCGGCCCCCACGTCTTCGACATGTCGGTCGGATACGACCTCGCCGGCATCTCCAGTCCTGAGGTGGCAGCCTTCATCGAGGGCATGCACGATGCATCCGCCGAGATTGACCGCCTTCGCCCTGAGATCCCCGAGCCGTTCGAGGGGTTCCGGGAGCTCGACTTCGATACCCATCTGGCCAACACGCTCACGCTCTCGACGTTCCACGGCTGCCCGCCCGACGAAATCGAGGCCATCAGCAAGCACTTGATCGACGTTCACGACCTCGACGTGATCGTGAAGCTCAACCCGACCCTGCTCGGGTACGAGCGGGTGGCGGCGATCGTGAACGACGAGCTCGGCTACGGCGACGTGTCCGTGAAGGAGTCGGCCTTCGCCGAGGATCTCCAGTTCGACCGGGGCATCGAGCTGATCGGCGAGCTCAATGAGTACGCCAAGGAGCGGGGGCATCGCTTCGGCATCAAGCTCACGAACACGCTCGTCGTCGACAACGTCAAACGGTGGATGCCCGAGGACACGATGTACCTGTCGGGCCCGCCGCTCCATGTCTTGGCGTCTGCATTGCTGGAGCGGTTGGCGGGTGCGTTGCCGCACACCTTCGCCATCCCGGGCCACGACGGCGACGTGATGGTCAGCTTCTCGGCCGGGGTGTCCAAGGAGAACCTCGTCGACACGATCGCCATGGGCGTCAACCCGGCCACGGTTTGTTCCGACCTGCTCAAGCCGGGCGGTTATGGCCGCCTGGCGCCGATGCTCAAGACGCTCACCGAGGCCGTTCGAGACGCCGGGGCAGCGAGCCTGGGCGAGTGGAAGGTCATGCGGCAGGCTTCGGCCGAGGCTTCGGGTCATCCCAGCACCGTCGTCGAGCACGTGGCGGCGATCCGGGGCGACGGGATCGAGCTCTATCACCACGACGCCAACGTCAAGCTGCCACGCGACGTCGACCACGACCTCGAGATGTTCGGGTGCGTTGCCTGCAACTTCTGCATCACCGTGTGTCCGAACGACGCGTTCTTCTCCATACCAACGAGCGAAGCGGTGAAGGAAAAGGTGGGGGAGGGCGCCGGTCGTCAGCAGTACCTGGTGCTCACCGAGCTCTGCAACGAGTGTGGCAACTGCATGACGTTCTGCCCCGAGACCGGTGATCCGGCGATGATCAAACCCCGCCTATTCACCGATGCGGCCGTCTTCGCCGGGCGCACGGGCCAGGCCTTTCTCGTCACCGGCGAGGGCGTCACCGGACGCGAAGTGAGCGACGAGGACGTGGCGCTCGTATCGGAGCTTCTCGCCGGCGAGAAGGGCCTACCCCTCCGCCTCGACTGATCGCACGACTCCGGAAGGATCCTCAGCCCTCGAGCCAACGGCGGATGGAGTCCAGGCCGGCTCCGTAGTGGTGGCGCATCTGATCGGGTCCGTAGCGGTGCTCGGCTCCGACCGGGCAGGCGTTGCGGGCCAGGCACTGGAGCTCGCACTCCGAACCCGAACTGATCCGATGGCGGCTACATGCCTCGATGTCGAGGCCGCCCGTGACCGAGACGGCGTCGACCGGGCAGGCGGCCACGCAGGGAGTGTCGGCACACGAGTCGCACGGATGCTCGGGGATTTCGGTGGGCCCATGTGGCTCCAGCTCGCTCAACAGGACCACACGATGAGCCAGCCACAGACCGAACGTCGGGTTGATCGTCAGGCCCACGGGCGACGGTCGACCCCAGCCCACGGCTTCGGCCAGTCGGCCCAGGGGGAGGATTGCCTCGCCGGGCCCGACGACCTCGAAGCGGGCCCTGGGGTGCGTCCGGCGATGCCAGTTCGTGACGAGCTCGAGCGAGGTCTCGTCGAACGGGTCGGCTCGATGGAGGTTGGCCCGGACGTGCTTCTCGAACAGCGTCGATCCGCCCTGACCGAACAGCAGCAACGACCGAAATCCGAAGACGTCGTGCCCCGCGCTCTCGAGAGCGGTACGCACATCCGACTCGAGATCCGACACCGATAGGGCTGCCTGCAGGCCGAAGCCCTGATCGTGGAGCGCCGTCGAGATCACCGCCAGAACGGTAGCCAGCCTGATCGAGGGAAGCCGGTCTGGTACTACTTGAGATGTGGCGAACCCGGCATACCGTCGACTCGCGCCGGTGAAGGCGGCCCTGTTCGGGTTGCTCGTGCTCGCCGCTTTGATGAGCGTGCCGTCGATCTCGGCCGCAGACGCTGCGGCCTGCACGGCAGTACGCGACGGCTCCACCGTCACGCTCTCGTGGGGCGATGAAGGCGGCACCCACGTCATCCGCCGCGACGGAAAGTGGTTGGCGACTCCTGGCTCGGGAACCTCCAGCTACGTCGATACGGCGGCCCCGGCCGGCTCGACCTACGAGCTACGCACCTGGGCCGGTGGTGTTCGCACCGACCGACCCTGCCCGGAAGGGGCGCCTCCTCCTCCACCGCCGCCGCCCCCACCGCCACCCCCACCCCCGCCGCCCCCACCCCCACCGGAAACCGGATGTCAGGCGAGCTGGGTCGGCACCGATGTGCACCTGGCCTGGGTCGACGATGGCGGAACCCACGTACTTCGTCGAAACGGCAGCTGGCTGGCCACACCCGGCTCGGGAACCTCGAGTTATGTCGACGGTGATGCGCCGGCCGACGCCGCCTACGAGCTGCGCACCTGGGCCGGCGGCGTTCGCACCGACCAGCCCTGCAGCTTCGAGGCGCCGCCGCCGCCCCCACCACCCCCTCCGCCCAACGCAGAAGTGCAGCGTGTGGTGCACGTCGGCATCGATGGGCTGCGCGGCGATCACGTCACGAGTGCCTTGATGCCCGACCTGGTGGCGCTCATCGGCCAGAGCTCGTCGACGCTCAACGCCCGCACCGATTTCGACCGGACCCAGACACTCCCGATGCACACGTCGCAGTTCACGAGCAGGCCGGTGTTCGGGGCCGGAGGCCACCTGGTGGACTTCAACGACGACAACGGTTCGACGATTCACAACGGCGCCGGCACCTACGTGCCATCGGTGTTCGACGTGGTCCACGACAACGGCGGCCGCACGATTCTCTACGCCGGGAAGTCCAAGTTCGACTTCCACGACCGGAGCTGGAACGGCCAGAATGGCGCCCCTGACGTCACCGGGCCCGACAACGGTCGCGACAAGATCGACGACTACCGGAGAGGTACGCCCGCGTCGCTGGTCGCGCCGCTCTATGCCGAGCTGCAGAACTCGCCCGACCTGCAGTACGCCTTCTTCCACATCCGGACACCCGACGAGATCGGGCACACCTGGGGATGGGCGTCCCCGCAGTACGAGACGGCGGTTTCCGACGCCGACGCCATCCTCGGCGGGATCATCGCGGAGATCCAGGGCGATCCCGAGCTCGCCGGCAGCACGGCGATCATCGTCACGTCCGACCACGGCGGACCAACGGAGCAGTTCTTCCACAGCGACCAGACGCTGCCGGACAACTACACCGTCCCGCTCGTCGTTTGGGTGCCTGGTATCACCGACGGCGACGACCTCTACGCCCTCAATGCCGACGACCGTACCGACCCTGGTTCGGGTCGACCGACCGCGACCGACCCGAATGCCCCGATCCGTACGAGCGAAACCGCCAACCTGGTGCTCGACCTGCTCGGGTATCCGCCCCTGGCGGGTTCCAGCGAAAACGTCTCCCAGGATCTGACCTTCGGCTGACGCTGGGATCGCCGCAGCCTGGGGCGGTACCCTCGGCCTGATGACAGAGCCCCGGGTACTGCGCGTCGGAGCTGCCCAGCTGGGCCCGATCGGACGCCACGAAACGCGAGCCGAGGTCGTCGAACGCCTCATCGACCTAATCAGGGCTGCAGCCGACCAGCGGGTCGACCTCGTGGTGTACCCCGAGCTCGCTCTCACGACCTTCTTCCCGCGCTGGTACACCCCGGAGGTCTCCGGGCACGACCACTATTTCGAGACCGAGATGCCCGGGCCCGAGACCCGGCCGCTATTCGACGAGGCCGCCCGGCTCGGCGTCGGCTTCACCCTCGGCTATGCGGAGCTGGATCCCGAGGGCCATCGCTACAACACGACGATCATGGTCGAACGCGACGGTCGGATCGTCGGCCACTACCGCAAGGTGCACATTCCCGGCCATGAGGACGACGAACCGTGGCGGCCCTTCCAGCACCTGGAGCGAAGGTACTTCCAGGAATCGCACGACGGCTTCCCCGTCTTCGAGGCCTTCGGCGGTGTCGTCGGCATGGCGACCTGCAACGACCGCCGCTGGCCCGAAACCTACCGGGTGATGGGCCTCCAGGGAGTGGAGCTCATCGCCATCGGCTACAACACGCCGATCCACTACGCCCCCGACCCGACGCAGGACGCTCTGCAGGGGTTCCACAACCACCTGGTCATGCAGGCCGGCGCTTACCAAAACGGCACCTGGGTCGTCGGCGTGGCCAAGGGCGGCATCGAAGAGGGTGTCGAGTCACTGGCGCAGTCGGTCATCATCGCCCCGTCAGGGCAGATCGTTGCGCAGGCGGTGACCGACGACGACGAGCTGATCGTTGCCGATTGCGATTTCGACTGGTGTCGCCGATACAAGGAAACGCTCTTCGACTTCGAGCGTTACCACCGGCCCGAGATGTACCGGTTGATCACCGAGCCGGACAGCTGAGAGGCCGGTGACCAAAGCCCCTGGCGGGTGAAGTGTCGCTTGTTTAGCGTCGCTCCTATCCGGGCTGCCGCGGCCCGGTGGGGGAGGACGTACTTGTGGATGCCGGCTTGGATCTCGACACGTTCGAGATGGTGCTTACGACGGTGCGAGACTTCGGGGAGCACGAGCTGCCCGACGCCGATCTGATCGAGCTCGACACCAAAGACGAGTTTCCCGAACCGCTGATCAGGCGCATGCTGAGCGAGCTCGGCGTGTCGCTGCTGTTCATACCCGAGGAGTACGGCGGGATGGGGGCGGGAACGTTCGACATCTACCGGGTCTGCGAGGAGCTGGCCCGAATCGACGTCGGAATCGCCACCGGCGTCTTCGCCACATTCCTCGGCAGCGACCCGATCCTCTTCGGCGCCACCGAGGAGCAGAAGGCCCATTGGATGAGCCTGATCGCCGAGGAGGGAATCCTGATGGCGTACGGCGCCACCGAACCCGAGGCCGGCTCGGACCTCGGGGCCATGCGGACGACCGCCACCCCGATCCTCGACGGCGACGAGGTCACCGGCTATTCGATCACCGGCGCCAAGCAGTGGATCTCGAACGGCACCTACGCCGACCTGTACACGATCCTCGCCAACACGCCCGGAGGGCCGAGCTGGTTCATCGTCGACCGTGACGTCGACGGCTTCGAGAAGGGCAAGCCCGAGGACAAGCACGGCATCCGAGCCTCGAATACGGCGGCGCTGGCCCTGCAGGACGTGGAGGTCGGCGTCGACCGGCTCGTCGGTGATGTCGAGGGCCAGGGTCTGATGCAGGCCCAGGCCGTGTTCGGCTACACCCGGCTCATGGTGGCGGCGTTCGGGCTCGGGGCCGGCTGGGCGGCGCTCGATCGGGCCATCCCGTACTCGGTCGAACGAATCCAGGGGGGCGGCCCGCTTTCGACCAAGCAGGGCTACACCCACAAGCTGCTCGTCACCCACGCTGTGCGGCTCGAGGCAGCCCGGGCGTACATCGAGGAGACGGCTGTCCGAATCGACGCAGGCGAGGAGCTGCTCAACACCGAGGGCGCCATCGCCAAGCTGATGGGCTCGGAGGCCGGCAACGACGCCGCCGACGCTTCCATTCAGGCCCTCGGCGGCTATGGCTACACCAAGGAGTACATGGTCGAGAAGGTGAAGCGCGACGTGCGGATCACGACGATCTACGAGGGCACATCAGAGATCATGGAGATGACGATCGCCCGCGATCGCTGGCAGGAACACCTCAAGAGCGGGGGTGCCTACTACCACGACGCCGCTTCGGCGCTGAGCGCGTTGGCCGCTACGCACCCTGATGTCGGTGCTGATACCGCCGCCCTCGCTCTCCACGCCCTGGCCGAGGTCATGGAGGTGGCGCGGGTCCACCGCCTCACCAGGAACCAGCATCTGCTGTTCCGCCTCGGCGAGCTGGTTACCCATGTCGAGTGCGCCGGCGCCCTGGCCCGGCGGGCCGCCGCCTTCGCCGACGGCAGCCAACCCGAGAAGGCCGACACACGCTTCGATGCCGCTCAACTGGCGGCGGTCAGCCGGGTGTTCGCCCGCGAGGCCGCATCCCGCGTTGCGGGCGATGGCATTCGGCTCGTGCTCACTGCTGCCGATCCGGGTGCCATCGACGTGAACGGCCTGGAGACGGCGGCAGGGGTGAAGGCGATCAACGAAGCCCAGGCCGGCGGAATACACGACATGGACCTGGTGCGAGACGCCCTGTACCGGGACTTCGAAGGAGGACAGACCGAATGACCGAGAAGGTGGCCCGGGCCATTGCCGTCGTCGGCGTGGGGGCGGTCTTGCCCGACGCTCCCAACGCCGCCGCATTCTGGGAGAACCTCGCCAGCGGCAAGTACAGCATCACCGAGGTCGACGACGACCGCTGGTCGTCGGAGCTCTACTACGACGACGATCCGGCAACCCCCGACAAGACATACTCGAAGATCGGAGGCTGGGTCCGCGACTTCGAGTGGGCGCCCCTCGAGTGGCGCCTTCCGATTCCCCCCAAGGTCTCGGATGCGATGGACCGCACCCAGAAGTACGCCATCTCTGCGTGCCGTGAGGCCCTGCTCGACTATGGCTATCCCGAGCGTGCTCTCGACCGCGACCGCACCGCCGTCATCCTCGGCAACGCCATGGGTGGTGATCTCCACGACTTCACGTCGATGCGCGTCTACTTCCCGGAATTCGCAACCGAGCTCGAGGAAGCGCCGAGCTTCGCCGAGCTACCCGAGGGCGTCCGACAGACCATCGTCGACGAGCTCAAGGCGGGGATCCAGGATCGGTTCCCTGACATCACCGAGGACACCATGCCTGGTGAGCTCGGCAACATCATCGCCGGTCGGGTCGCCAACCTCTTCGACTTCCACGGACCCAACTTCGTCACCGATGCCGCCTGCGCCTCGGCGCACGCCGCCATTGATGCGGCCATCGAAGGACTGGAGCACGGAGACTACGACGCCGTGCTCACCGGCGGGATCGACTCCAACATGGGGCCACCCAGCTACATCAAGTTCAGCAAGATCGGCGCGCTCTCGGCCAGCGGAACCCGTCCGTACCACGAGGGGGCCGATGGCTTCGTCATGGGCGAAGGGGGAGCCGTGCTGTTGTTGCGGCGTCTCGCCGACGCCGAACGCGACGGCGATCACATCTATGCCGTCATCCGTGGCATTGGTGGCTCGAGCGACGGTAAGGGCAAAGGAATCACAGCGCCGAACCCGGTCGGTCAGGAGTTCGCGGTGGCGCGCGCGTGGGAGAACGCCGGGATCCACCCCGATTCGGCCACCTACATCGAGGGTCACGGCACGTCGACGAGGGTTGGCGATGTCGTCGAGGTCCAGGCCATCTCCAAGGTGTTCGCCGATCTCGACCTCCAGGCCAACTCAATCCCGCTCGGATCGGTGAAGTCGAACATCGGGCACCTGAAGAGCGCAGCCGGCGCCGCGGGGATGCTCAAGACGGTGCTCGCCCTCGAGCACAAGCAGATCCCGCCCAGCCTGGGCACGGGCGGCCCGAATCCGAACATCGATTTCGGCGACTCGCCGCTCTACATCACCAAGGAGCTGCGCGATTGGGAGGCGGCTGACGATCAGGTACGTGCTGCCGGAGTGAGTTCTTTCGGATTCGGCGGTACCAACTTCCATCTGGTGCTCGAGGAGCACATACCCGGCCGGCTCGAGGTCGGCGACGGCAACGGCTCAGGCACGATCAAGGTTCCCGAGCGGACCGAGTCGGCCCTGGGAGCCGGCATGCCCCCGTCACCGTTACGGGGTGCGCTCGTGCGCGGTGCCGAGACAGTGGAGGCGCTGGCCGAGGCCGTTCGCAAGGCGATCGCCGCCGTGGCCGAGGGCAAGGTGCCCGAACCGGCGCCCCCGGCCGAGACCGACCTCCGTGCCCCTCACCGGATCGCCATCGACTATGGCGATGCCGACGAATTGGCTACCAGGCTCGACAAGGCGCTCACCGCCCTCGAGCAGCAGAACCCGGCGATGTGGCGGGCCCTGCGCAACCAGGGGGTGTTCTACGGATCGGGCGATCCCGGGCTAGTCGCCTTCCTCTACACAGGACAGGGTTCGCAGTACGTCAACATGCTCGGCTCGCTGCGAAGCGTCGATCCGATCGTCGACGCCACGATCGCCGATGCCGACGCCGTCATGGAGCCGATTCTCGGTCGGCCCCTGAGCGACTTCATCTACGTCGATGGCGACGATTCGGCGGCAGTAGAGGAGGCCACCGATCAGTTGCGTCAGACCGAGATCACCCAGCCGGCGGTGCTGACCGTCGACCGGGCGCTCACCGAGATGCTCGCGGCCTACGGCATCCGTCCCGACATGGTGATGGGCCACAGCCTCGGTGAGTACGGCGCCCTCGTGGCATCAGGAGCTCTGCCCTTCGAGGATGCCCTCGAGGCCGTAGCCGGCCGGGGCCGCGAGATGGCCAAGGTCGACGTGCCCGACAAGGGGCTCATGGCGGCCGTCTTCGCCCCGGTCGAAGAGGTTCAGGCCGTTGTCGACGGCACCGACGACTACGTGGTCGTCGCCAACCTCAACAGCACGGGCCAGTCCGTCATCGGCGGGTCGACGCCGGGCGTGGAAGCGGCCGGTGCTGCCCTTACCGAGGCGGGCCACCAGGTCGTGCCGCTCCCGGTGAGCCATGCGTTCCACACTGAGATCGTCGCCCCGGCCAGCGAGCCGCTGAAGGTGCTGCTCGAGCGGCTGAGACTCGAGTCGCCCGCCATCCCGCTGGTCGCCAACGTCGACGGTGAGTTCTATCCGATGGGCCCCAACGCCGTGCCGCAGATGATCGACATCCTCGGTCGGCAGATCGCGTCACCGGTTCAGTTCGCCACCGGTCTTCGAACCCTGCACGACGCCGGGTGCCGGGTCTTCGTCGAGGTCGGTCCCAAGCGGGCATTGCACGGCTTCGCCGAGGACGTTCTCGGCGACGACCCCGAAGTGCTGGCTCTGTTCACGAACCACCCCAAGCAGGGCGACTCTGTGTCGTTCAACCAGGCGCTCTGTGGTCTCTATGCCGCCGGTCTCGGTGTGGGCACCGGCGAGGGCGCTTCGTCGGCTCGACCGCCGGCGGTGGCGCGAGCCATTCAGTCGCCTCGTCGAGCCGAGTTCTCGACTCCTTCGTCGCCAGCGCCTGTCGCTGCGACCGGCGACGACACCTACGCTCGGCTGGGCCGGATCTTTGCCGATGCCATCAGCGAAGGTCGCGACCTCCTGGCTGCATCGGGAGCCGTGCCAGCCGGACGAGCCGGGCTCGATGAGCCGGCGGTGGTGACCGGGGCCGGGTTGGCGCTGCCCGGAGGTGTGAACGTCTTCGGTGACGACAAGATCCCGTCGATCCTGCACGGTCACCAGTTCATAGATGCCGTGCCGGTCAAGCTGCGGCATTCGATCACCGAAAAGCACGTCACCCGCCTGGTCAAGAGCGAGTCGGGTGGGGGCCACTTCGAGACGATCGACAGCGACGCCGACGTCATCAAGCTCGCCGGTCGGGGTGGCACGATCGACGTGGCCGAGGACTTCGGCTTCCCGGAGGCTCGGGCCGACGTACTCGACCCGGCCTCGGCGCTGGCGATCGGCGCCGGCCTCGACGCTCTCCGCGACGCCGGCATTCCGCTGGTGATGCACTACAAGGACACCACGACGGGCACGAAGCTGCCCGAACGATGGATGCTGCCCGAGGCCTACCGGGACTCGACCGGAGTGATCTTCGGCTCGGCATTCGGCGGGTTCGAGAACTACACCGAGCAGCTCAACCGGTTCCATCGGTACGAGGCGCTGAACGCCCGCCGAGCCGACCTGGCCAGTCTTCAGGAACGCTTGACCGATCTCGGGCACGAGGAACTGCTCGCCGAGGAGCTGCAGCATCGGGTGCACGAGATCGATGCCGAGCTCGAGGCGCACCCCTACGAATTCGACCGAGGCTTCCTGTTTCGGTGCGTGCCCTTCGGGCATGCCCAATTCGCCGAGTACATCGGGGCCCGCGGGCCCAACACGATGGTCAACGCCGCGTGTGCCAGCACCACTCAGGCAGTTGCCTTGGCCGAGGATTGGATCAGAAGCGGCCGCTGCGACCGCGTCGTCGTCATCTCGGGTGACAACGCCAGCAGCGACACGCTCTTCGAGTGGATCGGCACCGGCTTCCTGGCGGTCGGGGCAGCGGCGACGGACGGCGTCGTCTCCGACGCCGCTCTGCCTTTCGACCGGCGGCGGCACGGCATGATCGTCGGGATGGGCGGAGCCGCCCTGGTCGTCGAGCGCGCCGATTCGGCCCGCACCCGTGGGATTCAGCCCATCGCCAAGGTTCTGTCGACCGTGACCGCCAACAGCGCCTTCCACGGCAGCAGGCTCGACACCGACCACATCCGGTTCGTGATGGAAGATCTCATCAGCCGGGCCGAGGACACCTGGGGGATCGATCGCCATCAGATAGCCGGCCAGACCGTCTTCATCTCTCACGAGACCTACACGCCCGCCCGGGGCGGTAGCGCCCAGGCCGAGATCGATGCTCTCCGTCACACCTTCGGCGACTCGGCCGACTCGATCGTGATCTCCAACACGAAGGGCTTCACCGGTCATGCCATGGGTGCAGGCGTCGAGGACGTCGTCGCCGTGAAGGCGATCGAGACGGGGATCGTGCCGCCCGTGCCCAACTACAAGGAACCGGATCCTGACCTGGGCCCGCTCAACATCTCCAAGGGCGGCGCCTATCCGGTGCGCTATGCCCTACGGCTCGGCGCCGGCTTCGGCTCGCAGATCGCGCTGACCCTCTACGAGGTCGTGCCGTCGCCTCTGGGCGTGCATCCCGAGGTCGATGAGCTCGGCTACGAGTATCGCCGCAACAGCGATGTGTTCGACTCCTGGCTGCGGGCCGTGAGCGGCCACGACAGCGCCACCGTCGAGATCGAGCGCCGCACCCTGCGAGTACGAGATGACGGCGCCCCGGCCAAGGCCCCAGCCAAGCCCGCCGCCCGTCCCAGGCCGGAAGCTGTATCTGTTGTCGGACCGGCGGCCGACGCGGCTACCTCGGTCGGAGGGGCCCCCGACGCCACTACCTCGGTCGGACCGGCGGCCGACGCCACTACCTCGGTCGGACCGGCGGCCGACGCCACCGCCGTTTCCGAGGGGGGCCCAGTCGCCTCTGGGGGTGGCCCAGAGTCGGTGATGCCGCCCGCCGGTGCGGCGGAGCCGCCGGAGGCGGCGACCGAGAGTACGGACCCGGTGGTAACAGCCGTCCTCGGCGTCGTCGCCGAGCAGACCGGTTATCCGGCGGAGATGTTGGATCTGGATCTGGATTTGGAGGCGGATCTGGGTATTGACACGGTGAAGCAGGCGGAGACGTTTGCGGCGATTCGTGAGGTGTACGGCATCGAGCGCGACGATTCGTTGGCTCTACGGGATTACCCGACGCTGGCCTCGGTGATCGGTTTCGTCAGAGAAAGAAGGCCAGATCTGGCTGTCGAGCAGTCGACAGAAGCGGCGGTGATGCCGGACGCCGTTCCGGCGGCGGCTGCGGGGCAGCCGCCAGAGAGCACAGAGGCGGCGACCGAGAGTACAGACCCGGTCGTCGCGGCGGTCCTCGGGGTCGTGGCGGAGCAGACCGGTTATCCGGCCGAGATGTTGGATCTGGATCTGGATTTGGAGGCGGATCTGGGTATTGACACGGTGAAGCAGGCGGAGACGTTTGCGGCGATCCGTGAGGTGTACGACATCGAGCGGGACGATTCGCTAGCGCTACGGGACTACCCGACCCTGGCTCACGTGATCGGTTTCGTCAGAGAGAAAAGGCCCGATCTGGCTGTGCCTTCGGTCGGACCGGCGGCCGACGCCACCGCGGTTTCAGAAAGCGGCCCAGCAGCGTCTGTGGGTGGCCCAGAGACGGTGATGCCAGCCGCCGGTCTGGCGGAGCCGCCGGAGGCGGCGACCGAAGATATGACGACCCCGACCGAGGACCCGGTGGTAACAGCCGTCCTCGGGGTCGTTGCTGACCAAACGGGTTATCCGGCGGAGATGTTGGATCTGGATCTGGATTTGGAGGCGGATCTGGGTATTGACACGGTGAAGCAGGCGGAGACGTTTGCGG
>JAAUYH010073516.1_pt1 | contig 21792 bp, 11 predicted proteins | sample 7278061 | NCBI WGS metagenome assembly JAAUYH01 (sample SAMN14350203, study PRJNA611818) | marine sediment metagenome | isolation source: surface marine sediment (0.6m) | place: French Polynesia: Moorea | collected 2018-08 | reverse complement strand
AGTTCGGGAAGCTGATCGGGATGGTTCTTGAACTAAATAGATTGCTCCTTATTGAGCTTATATAGGATCTTGAGGTACTTATTTTGCTGATATTTGGCCTCTACTGCCAGTTTGAAAAATAATTGCAGCACTTGCATTCATACGAATCCATAATGTGGTAGTCTTGGTTATGTGGGCTAATTTCAGATTACCATATATAATTTATTTAAATACGTGCGCGATTTATGATCGTTGAAAAGGACTCATTTTGACTATGCAGCACAACTTACGTACTGTGCGCTTTACTCCGGAGATTATTCGGAACATCAAATCCGTCACAATACGCCACACTGCTTCATTAAGAACTAATTTTAGTCCTTCTAAACTTAATTGATTGCCATAATAAAGTCCACAGGTCACACTAGCTTGAGTTTTATTCTGAAGAATTCAAAAATTATCGCCTTCTATTGCAAGTATGTCTGATTTCCACTTCAAAAAGAATGTAATTTGTGACATTGTCCGAAAATACACTATGAATCGATAACTATGTCGATAAGCACACGATGAGAAAGCAGTATTAGTATTTGTTGATTGCTTAAACATATTTCAAATCGTAGTCACGTCGAGCCTGCCTTCCAAGAAATAAGTCTCTAGACCTGCGAGAGTACGTGCAATCCAGTTTGTGGAAACGCAAACAGATATTGTGCAGCGATTGCTGCTCAATATTGATAAAACTTATATCAAGCGGTCTTTAGTCATTTCTAAAGCGTCTGTCGCCTATAGTCAAAAAATTTTGAGATTTCCGTTTGTATTCTACAGTATTACACTTGATAATATCTCAAAACGGAGTAGTGGAGTCGTTTGTTATGTTATCGATGCTATTCAGTTGATTTCTTCTGCAAAGTGAGAAATTTCTCGCATTATTCCATCTGTTACGAACAATTACTTCTCGAATGATCATCGAACTGTGAAATAAAGATTTAACTCTTTCTCGTCCGGTGATACTTAATTTTATGTGCAAATTATTAGCGCAGTACTATATAGACGGGACCTGACATTTTCTATCTTGCTTTTTGATTATCTCGAACAATCTCTCTATAGAAACGATTTAAATAGTTTTGTGTTGCATACTATATCTTCCACCAAAATATTGAATAAAGATTTATTAAAACTCTTCTACGGGCTCTCGTGGATATTGGAATATCCACTTGTGCACACCACAATCTCTATCACACCATTTTCATTTAATACTCAGTGTACAGTGAATATTTACAAAAATTTTGCTATATTGTTCCTTTTCAATTAAATTAGCGGCAACCATGCATAAGCTCAACAGTATATAAGGTATGTGAAGCGCACAAAAATATTTGCAGTAAATCGTGAATGTTTTTGCTCTGGTCCAATAGATCCTAATCGTTCTCCAACTTTCATCTTTTTCCAATAAATTTGATACATTTCCCCAGCCATACATAACTTTATCGTTTCCAGGTTTGCACTACAGCACATAGCTTGCTCCAGTATGAAGCCGTATGTGGTACACATTCCATTTTGTTCACGAAAATTTATTCAACGCTAGTTCAAAGGGCCTTGTTCAAGTCCACTGACAATCGCTCTCGTCTACTTTTCATATCACTTTATGGGTGAAACGTGCCTGGATGCAACGTCTACGTTTCCAATAAAAGAAAGCTTTCCTTCATGCTGCTTCCTAAGTATTAAAAAATACGAAAATATACTACGGTCAGAGCTACACATAAATCGTAGACTTCGACGTATTCCATCTCATAGTAGCAACAAATCGTTACGAGAGTTATAAGTAAGCCTGAAATACAGTTGCAAGGTGTAGCATGAAGTATTTTCGTGGTATATTTAGAAAACGTTGTCGTACCGCATTTTCATAAGTGCTGCATTTTTAAATCAGTGGGATAGACTATGGTTAAAAATATGTATGCTGTCTTGTACTTCCGTTTTACATAAGCTTTTTGCAATTTACATTAACATGATTTTTTGTGCCTTCTTCGTAAATGCAGTTGTGTTCTGTTTAGTTTGACACGTGTTGCAGTATCGGCTCAATACGTTGTTCGCAAATGTGACAAGGTCGGGTTAGATTTAATTTTATTTATTGTCTGATTTCGTTTCTGTGTACCGAAATCCCTCAACCTGAATTTGTATTGTTACTTCATGATACTATGGGTCGGGCATGGTTCATGACTACGTGTAATCATTGAGGTTGAAATTATCCGGGCTGTCGACCTACAAGAAGAACAGAGTAATGTTACGGAGGCAAACGAGGGAGTGAAAGTTGAACCTTGACATCGCGCCATCAAGCTAGAGAGTTGTGGGTCCATAAAACTTAGATACAAGATAAAAAAACTTGAAGATAAGTGTGTCATGAGAATGAGCCAATATTGAAAGTCCAGTCACGAGGTTCTGTAGTCAAAGTGGAGATGTAGGGCCTAAATATTTACCTATTATTTAAGTAACTTTGGATAAGGTTGTTCTGAAAGGGAAATGTCGTAGTAGTGCTACTGACCTTCAGTTTGTAACTTACAGCAACGGCCAATGAGTTTATTTTGTAGTTATATGCCAAATTCCTTTCTACTCAGTTTGTCCGAGTCCCAGTTGTGGTACTAATTGAATACGAATCTGAGTAAGCGAAGCTAGTGTTGAACTAAATGCACGAAAGATTGCAGCTGATCGGGTGTCCTACAATATTTTATAGTGCACATAAAAACAGTCGATGTGTGGTATTGAAATGAGGTGACTACCGTAGCACCAATGCACTAACCAAATGAAAGAGCACCAATCATGAATGCATCGAACTGTCATTTTTTGTAGTGCCCTGTTTTTTAATGACCAGAAGCATGCAGGAAAAGGTGATCATCTGTTAAACTATGTACTGTACTGGGTGAGTTTTACTTTTCAATTTTACAAAATCACAGACTACCGGTTGTTTCACAACTTTCGGTACAGTACGGTACTGTTCAGAACCGTTCCCCCTTTCTCGGCCCCAGAAACGAAATCGTTTGTAAGAGATTATTAACAGCTAGCTCCTGTAATCGTAATGTAAAGCATAAGTAATCGCTGCAAAGCCGAGGGGAACGGTTCAGAAATGAGCTTGCGCAAGAATGTGCTATGGATAATCCTAGAATATATAACACGCGCGTTATTTTGATAGGAGTAAGAGTGAAGCAAATCAGAGCAAATGTGGTGCTACTAATCTAGCTACCATATCTTTACTATCAATCATGGATAGTTGTCTAACGAGAAGTTCGAGCTTGTTACTGTTTACGACTCATCGGGCATTAGCCGTTTTCAAGTGTTTGCACGGGAACCCATAACAGCCACAACTGGATTTTGGGTCCGGTAAGATGGATGATAACTTGTATGCGATTAGTTCCGCTTCGCTTTTGCATCCTGTATGCAAGCGGTGAGCCGCCCATTGACGCTCATATTTGTAGTTGAGGAACTTTTTAAGCTTGTACTCTAGCTTGTCCTTGAGAGCAATGAAACAACGCATAGTAAGAAAATGAATGATCAAGTGATTTACGGTGCTCTGATGAGTATTCGAATATCGCTATGTACAGTCCAATACATCTTGATCCCGCTTTATGACTATGAGAAATGGGGTCTGCTCATTTTGAATTTTTCATTAATTCATGATAACATATGTGAGTTGGAATGATATATGCAATAATCTCTGATACAGTATCTAGTGCTCATTTACACTTAGTGCTCACTAGACTTTGATCATCAAAGTCGAGTGAGCACGAAGTGTAAATGATTGTCCTTCTATTTCGTGGCGACATAATTTTATTGATGTGTGCTACAATGCCGATGTCCAGCCACGTTGGATTGACGCAACTGCAACCGGATGCTCTTCGATCTCTGTCGATTTCAAAATCGCCATGAGCTCATTGCGTGATGAAACCCAAAGCATCCTTCACTACCAACACCGACCCTGACCCCAACGCTCTCCTCCAAACCCCTGCCATCGATGACATTCGACCGTATTACCCGCACCTTCTCGAAAATTCGTAAACGTCATGCACGGCTTCTGGGGATGCGACGTCGATCGTCGGTTGTTCACCCGCTGGACTACTACTATCGCACATCTGCACACTCCGTTGTGCCTCTCAAGCACGCAACAGTCGCCTCGGTAACCTTGATACCCGTCAACTTCTAGCTTAAACCAGTAAACTCGAAAATTTCTCTGTTTTGGGCTTAAATTCTGAAGGCGCCAAGTCAAGTCGTTCGTTCTTCCACCACCCGACCTTTGCACACTTTCCGCAGCTGGCAACCGCGACCACCCAACGAATTCCATTCAGTAAATGCTACATTACTCCACACGTTCAAACGTTCACCTTATTCAATTTACCTTTCTGACCTGTTCGCTATCCTAGAAAAACTTCGCCCCCGGATTCCGGAAGTGCTCACCAGCGTAAACCGCCTTCTCTCCCAACGCCTCTTCTATGCGCAACAACTGATTGTACTTGGCCAATCTTTCCGACCTGCACGTCGCGCCCAATTTCGCTTGTCCCACGCCGAGCCCCACCACCAGGTCAGCGATGAAAGCGTCCTCTGTCTCGCCCGACCGATGTGACACCATAACGCCCCAACCCGCTTTTTGAGCCATATTCGACGCCTCGATGGCCTCCGTAATCGACCCAATCTGATTAATCTTTAGCAACAAAGCATTAACACATTTCTCCTTCACCGCCCTCTCAATACGAGTCACATTCGTCACCGTCAGGTCATCGCCCACAATCTGCGTGTCCGCCCCAATCTCCCCCGTCAACTTGCTGTACGCGCCCCAATCGTCTTCATGAAACGGGTCCTCGACACTCGCTATAGGGAACTCGCTCACCAGCCCCTTGTACAACGTGCCCAGCTCGTCCGCTTTCAGTCTACTGTTCGACACCTTCATCTTGAACTCCAGGTCATAGTACGCGCCGTCCGACACAAAGAACTCCGACGCCGCCACGTCCATCGCCAACTTCATTCTCCCAACAAATCCCGCGTCCCGAATCGCCGCCATGAGCAGTTCCACGCCTTCTCTTGCGTCCTTCACATTCGGCGCGAATCCGCCCTCATCACCCACCGCTGTGGCATCCTGCCCATATCGCTTCTTTATCACATTTTTCAGCGCCGCGTAAGTCTCCGCACCCATCCGCAACGCCTCGCCGAAACTGCTCGCCCCAGTCGGCATGACCATAAACTCCTGCATTGCCAACGTATTCCCCGCGTGTTGCCCGCCGTTGATGACATTGAACACGGGCACAGGCATGATAGAGGGCTTCGGCTTGCCGGCCAAATTCGCGATGTGTTCGTACAGCTTCAGCCCACTCGCCGCCGCACCCGCGACACAGCTGGCCATCGACACGCCCAAAATCGCGTTGGCGCCCAACACGCCCTTATTCGGGGTGCCATCCATCTGGTTCATGAACTCATCGACCTTGGCCTGGTCCCGCACATCCACGCCGATCAATTTCGGCGCGATGATGTCGTTCACGTTCGCCACGGCCTTGCTCACGCCCTTGCCGTTGAAGCGCGCCTTGTCGCCATCGCGCAACTCCAACGCCTCGTAGGCGCCCGTCGACGCACCCGAGGGTACGGCCGCACGATACACGCCAAGCGCAGTGGCGAGGTCCACTTCCACGGTGGGATTTCCACGCGAGTCGAGAATTTCTCTCGCGCGAATCCCAGTGATCTTCGCGTCCGTTTTCGCCGCCACATTTACGGTCGACGACGCGGGCGCCGCGGAACAGCGCCATCGCGCGTTCGGCGCTGTTCGCGGCCGCACGGGGAGCTGGGCGTGCTGAAACGCGGCGGCCATCGTTGGAACGAAACTCGATCAATGGGCGATGCAGTGGATGAACGAGATCAAAAGTAGAGACGCGGCGAATGGCGTGGTAGAGCGGGCTTACTGCTGCTTACAGTTCTAAAAATAATAGTAATTCACCTGCGCCTTGCAGGCAGCGTAGATCAACAGCACCGTGTGTGCACGAACGTGTGTGTGTGCTCTTCCTCCACACAATTAACAAGCAGGCAGCGACGGAAACCGTGGCGACGCCCGCACCCGCGTCCGCCGTGTTCACAGCAGTCCCAACACGCGCCGCCGCCCGCGCCGCGCACTCGGTCCCTCGCGCACGTAATGAGCGGTAGCGCATCGGCGGGCCGAATCAACAAGACGAAGAGGAGGAAGGTGCGCAGCGAAAGCGCGATGTCACGCAGCTCGAGGGCGTCCTCGACGACCAACCGCAACATCAACGCGTTGTTCGACAAGTTCAAGGACGTGGACGGTGAGTCGCACACGGTGCCACGCGCACAGCGCGAGAACCGCACTGCTAACCACGCGAATGCAGATGACAAAATCGGGCCCGAAGGGCTCGAGTCCCTCTTCCAGGCGCTGTCCCTCAACCCCGTGGCTATCGAGGCGCTGATTTTCGCCTGGAAGATGAACGGCGAGGTCCCATTCGAGTTTACGCGGCCGCAGTTCACTGGCGGGTGTCTGGCGCTGGGCTGCGACACGCTGGAGAAACTGAAACGCGCAATACGTAAGTTGGCGCACCGTCCGTCCCCCACACCCGCGCACACACTGACACGACGTAGCCAAACTGCAGAACCATCTCGGTGATCCGTCGGAGTTTCGCAAATTCTTCATGTTCGCGTTCGACTACAATATCCCGCCGGGCACGAAGGGGCTGCCCATCGACACGGCGATCCAACTCTACCCGCTGATCCTCGACGGGCGGTTCACGCATTTAGCCCTGTGGTTGGAGTTCCTGGAGACGCGCAAGCACGTGATATCGCGCGACTCGCACTCGATGCTACACGAATTCGCCACCACAATCTCGGCGGACCTCTCCAACTTCGACGAGGACGGCGCGTGGCCCGTGCTGCTCGACGAGTTCGTCGAGTTCGCGCGCCCCAAGCTCGGCATCGCCGCCAGCACCTCGGAGCTGGACGACGAGAGCGACGACTCCTCGTGACATGTACAAAAGGCGATGCATCGGTGAGAACCCAATAAACGACGCCGATTAGGTTTAGTGTACTAGCCCGGTGGCGTGCCACATTGAGCGGTGCGCGTGTAATTTAGGTTATCGCGTGAACGGAGATTAGCAGCCAGAGATCGCGTTACCGTAATTTCTGAGGTACACTTCCCTGCAAACACCCATTCCTATCAATCAGTTACCGTCTACCGTACTTTCCGTTGTCTGTCGGATATATCGCACTGCGTCAACTCAACCGTCACTCTTCTATTGAGCTGACACTCCGCGTCATTTGGGCAGCCCCATTTGTTCGTCTGTCCAGTTCACGTACACCGCGTTCTCCTTGATCACCTTCTTATACCACTCCACCGCTGGCTTCGGCGTTCGCTCGAGCGTGTCGTAATCCACTCGATACAGCCCGAACCGTTTCGAATAGCCGTGCGCCCACTCGAAGTTGTCCAGAAAGCTCCATAGCATGTAGCCGCGCACATCTGCGCCTTGCTGAATCGCCTCGTGCATGGCACCGATGTACCGCTCGTAATAGCTGATGCGCATCGTGTCCGCCTTCATCGCGTCCGTGGTGGCCTCGGGGGCGGCGAGTCCGTTCTCGGTGACGATGATGCCGCCCTTCGGCGTGTACGTGTCGCTCACATGCTTGAGCAGCTTGGCGAAGCCGCGCGGGACGATGGGCCAGCCCATGTCGGTGACGTCCCACTTGTCGTCGTGGCTCTCCTCGGTGCGCTTGTCGTTCCAGAAGTCGGTGTGCGACCCCTTGGCGCGCAGCCCGGTGGTGTAGTGTGTGCTGTAGTGGTTGAGCCCGAAGAAGTCGGAGCTGCCGCGCAGCTCGGCCTTCTCGGCGGCGCTGAACGCGGGCAGACGGTCGCCCACCTCGTCGCGCATGCAGCGCGGGTAGTCGCCGAAGTACACTGGGTGCGCGAACCACCCCAGCGAGAACTCCATGTCGCGCCGTGCTGCCGCCGCGTCGCCCGGCTCGGCCCAGTCCGCGTTCAGCGTGATGCCGATCACGCCCTTTTGCTTCGCCGCGAACTCCGCGCGGTACACGCGCACCGCGCGCGCGTGCGCCAGCAGCAGGTTGTGCGCCGCCACGTACACCTTCCGCCCAGGGGAATCGGTCTCGCCTGGCGCATGCTCGCCCACCTCGTAGCCCAGCACCGCCACGCACCAGGGCTCGTTGATGGTGATCCACTCTTCGACGCTGTCGCCCAGCGCCTCGAACACCGCCCGCGCGTACACCTCGAACTCCTGCACCACGCCGCCGTCGCCCGCCCACCCCCCGCACTTCTCCTGCACCCACACCGGCAGGTCCCAGTGGTACAGCGTGACGACGGGCGCGATGCCCGCCTGCCGCAGCTCCGCCACGAGGTCGGTGTAGAACTGCACGCCGGCCGCGCTCAGCTCGCCGTCGCGCGGGAACAGGCGCGCCCACGACACCGAGAAGCGGTAGTAGCGCGCGCCCAGGTCGGCCAGCAGCCGCACGTCGTCGCGGAAGCGATGGTAGTGGTTGCACGCCACCGCCCCCGTGTGCCCCTCGTGCACCTTGCCCGGCGTGCCGCAGAACTCGTCCCAGATCGTGCGCCCCCGATGCTCCGCGCCGCCCTCGATCTGGAACGACGCCGTCGCCGTGCCCCAGCGGAACCCCGCCGGGAATTGCAGCTTCTGCCCCATCCCCAGATCGCCCGCACTGTTGCCAATTCTGATTTTTTTTCTGCCCAACCAATACGCCACACACGCAATTGCAAAGCAGTACACAAGTTGCCGTTTCCTCATCCCTGCTTCAATCCCTTACCCTGCCACCATCCGCGCAATCATCAAACCAAGCGATACATCGCCTACATCAGTCACGGGTGACTCCTCGTAGAAATTGCTTTAAAATTGAGCCAACCCGATTTCTTGTGGATACCACTCGCGTCGTTCGAACTAAAGCCCAACGTCGTTTCTTTAGCACCTCGACCTACAAACCAAGCCTATCGGTACTCAACAACGATGCTCTCAATGTTGATAAGTAAATGGAATCCGTGTAGACACAGAAAAAGTAGTTGAGGTTATGTTTGCCCGTCTACTACATGTGGGGCTGAGCAAGTGCACAATGAGTTTCAACAAAGTGAACATCTAGCTCACGTTGCTAACAAACCAGTTTAATACAGTTAGTATTATCGTACTCGCATCTTCACTCGAACACAGTAACTAGACTATGAACAAACTCGCAGACCACCAAGTTTCACCCAACTTTCGACCTCTGTCACAACGCTGCTCGCCGCCGCTCGACCCACGGCCACCCCCACAGCTCCGCCACAATCGCCGCGTAGACCGCACAAAAAATCGCACAACTGAAGCCGGTGACCAACAGCACGAACAAGTCCTTCGCGAAATCGGGCGCCTTCCCAAACAGCAGCACCAAATGCAACACCACTCCAACGAACGCGACCACGCATTCGACTTTTCGCAGCAATTGCAGCACCCTCGTTTTCTCAACCTTACCCTCACCCTCATTCCACACCGTCCCCACCACAGCCAAGTGCAACGTATTCACCACGATATACGGCAGCACCAGCCCCTCCCTCACCAATAGTGGGAACAGCGACATTGACGCCGCCATCGACATCCACAGCGTCATGCGCGGGTAGGAGTCGTGCACGAGGGCGAGCGCCACCAACGGCAGCAATACTTGTTTCTCGTGCACCTGAAACGAGAACAGGAACGCCGCCAGCGCGCACCCAGCACACGCCAGCACAAACTCCTCCTCGCGCCGGCGCCCAAACATCGCCGCACAGAACGGCAACGAGAACAGCACCGTCACCAGCGCGCACACAAGCACCAACGTCTCTTTCTCCCACAGCCGCTGCACCTTTACCAGCACCGAAATCGAGCACCAGAAGTTCGCCACCTTGTCCTCATAAATTCCTCTCCCCACTGGAAACAATCGTCGTCCCACTTCCACCATTCGTTCCCAACTTGTTATCCACGGCGCAAACGTCACCACCGTCACACCACCAATCGCGCCCAACACCTTTACTGCATACCACACTCCACCTCGAACACCCTTCCTCCCCATCTGCGCCACATGATGCGCCAACAACGCCAGCGCAAAGTACAAACACAAATGCTTGAAATACACCGCACCACAAAACGCCACCGCAGCCGCTACATCCCTTCCTTTCGTATACAACGCCAACGCCCCCACACATAATCCCAAACTCACTGCATTGTACTGAAAGTGGCCATGATCCATCAGCACCAAAGCCGGCAACAGCGCCGCAAAGGTCACGACCCGAAAGTTGAACACCATTAAAATCGGGAAAAACACTAACAAGTCCGTCACTATTACTGTGAGCCGCATCGCCGCGCGCGCCGGCTCCGTCTCATATCCCCACGAAGTTCGCAGTTCCACCGCCTTCGGGTCCACAGTCCACAAAAACTTGCCGCATAGCCACGATACATACCCCGAAAGCGGCGGATAGTCGAGTCCCCAATACGTCAGGTTGTTCGCCGCCGTTTCACGGTACCAATCGCCGACCGGCACATTCAGCGCGATTTCCATCCAATGACGCTGCGCTTCAAAGTCGCCATACATCGGCGGCGTCCTCTCGCCAGAGTACGGATGAATGCTAACCGCGGCACGCAACACCACAGCCAGTGACATTACCAACACTTTCTTCCACGCGTCACTGATTCGAAACTCGTCCTCGCACACGTCCACAACCTTCGCCATTACTGCTTGTTACACCGAACTTCAGTGTCGCACATACCGCCACTCCCAACGCCAAAGAAACAATAATAGATGGGCGACCAACTCGACACCTAGCTGAATGAGCGCGAGTATGACAACGGGCACACGGCGACGTCCCATCAATCGCCATCGCCCTACATGAGTTGTTTCAACTCCTCGTCGTCCTGCGCCAGTTCCACCAGCAACGGGTCGTCGAAGTACTTCATGATGGTGACATCGTCAGGCATGCCCTTCCTCCGCCTGGTCTTCACCATACACTCTCTCGCCAACTCCCTTCTGCCCGCAGGTTCGAGCGGTCTCAATGCGACCGACTTGTCCAACGGGTCACCAGGGACCAACGCCCAGTGACTAAAAGTGAGGGTACAGAACGCCGCGCCATGCGTCAAATTCCTCAAATCCGTTTCAAACCCGAAAGAGTCCAATACCGGCATTTCTAGTCTGATGTTCGACAACGGCGTCGCCGCGACGGGCGTAGTAGAGATGATGTTTCCCCTTCGCCTGCTCATCAGTGTCTTGCAAATATCCATCGCCTTCGGCGGGCATTGGACCTCTACCAGATAAACCGGTTCCGCCATTCTCGGACACGCGGTCAATATCGCTGAATAAACCACACGCCGTGCCGCAGGAATAACCTGCGCGGGCGACCTGGCAATCAGAGTTTGCGCAACCTTCATGTCCTTGATGCTCAAGTTCACCCCACGCACCGGTTCGTCCGTCAACGGCCCTTCACGGGTAGCCCAAATGAATCCCTGGACAATACTATCCTTGAGTTTCTCCGCCTCGACCCGTTCCTTGGGATCCAGAATATCATTGAGTAGTACATTCGGTCCTTTCCCGGGGTGCGGACCAAACGCCCACACCGACTTCGCCGCCAACGCATCCCACCCTGCTTCTAGCAATAACTTGGGCAATTTCTTCTCAAACTCGGGGTCCCCGTTCGGTTCGAACCGTCCGCTCTCCAGCAATGCCAAGAACTCCTCATCGAGAGGCTCCGCAGTCATGGTGATTCTATTCAGCTTGTTCGGCGTATCCGCGTAACAATGCAGTTTCGAAGCCTCGATGATAGTCTCCATGAACGGCACCACCGGGTCCGAAACTCGTATCTCCAACTTCCCATAGCTTCCGCGAAGGTCACGCATCACACAATCCATGTACAGCTCTCCGGGGGCGATGATGATGTGTTCCCCGCTCTGTTCTACGCGGCTTTGCAAGCTCGGGAAGACTTGCATGCATTTTCGTATTCCGGCCACCATCTTCGGCAGCTCGGACGGCTTGTACGGTTCCATCGCAATCTTCAGCACTGGCGGCGGCAACAATTCTTTCAGTGGCTTCAATATTTGCGCTTGACTACTATGGTGGCTCCTCTCACACACAATCGTGGCCGACTTCGTCACGCTTTCTGATACACCCCGCAGCATCACTACCTGGCCCGCTCCCGCACGCGTCACCGGAACCATGAATCGAGCCACCGGCAAAAATATTTCCGTCACGGTTGCAGTGGATTGATCTTCATCGTTCAGGTCGACATGATACTCGTCGCCAAGTACTCGAACACTGTCACCAACTCGTATTTCTCCGCTCATGATTCGAGACAACGCATCGAAATGTTCATCTTTCGGGTCTGGTATTAGTTTTCCCACATACGCCGTCATCGGGTCGTCCCTTTTCCTCGAACACTGCACCATGGCTTTGAACCATAATCGATACGACTCCTCCTCCGTTGCATCCTCTTCATTCCCGGTATCTTTTTGTGCTTCATCCTGCTCTTCAATCTCGACTCGAGTGACATCCATGGCGTCTGCCTTTCTGTTCGTCGCTTCCGCAGGAGAGCCGATGAATCGCACCAACATGTCGACAAACCCAGACACCGAGCCTAGTCCATACGCACGACTGTTGACAGAACGCAGTAGTTCGCGCGCGTCTTGCTTGAGGGAACCCTTTCGAACACGCCCACGATAAACGTGGCGTGGTTTCTTCCCTCCTTCATCCAGCAGGTGATTACGCGACAAGTACTGTTTAAGGTCATCTATTTCCAGTCCAACAACAGCAGAATGTAATTTGTACAACGGCTCGAGGACAAACTCCACGAAAGTTCGTTTCGCAAATGCAGAGCTGGGGCTCTTCGAGAACTGTCTGTCCTCCTCATCGTAGTACACATCGCCCCAGAAACACTTGGCAAGATTTCTCGCAGACATCGGGAATCGCCTCGCTCCTCCGTGCGCTTCGATGTACTCGTGCGCGAACTGTTCCAGTGTGAACAGTATGCCCTCGTTCGAAGCCGCGAACGCAACGTCGCCACGCGCCGGAGACACGGGTTTGCCACCAAAATTGCGTAGTGTAGAGTTGAAGCCATCGATAACGTGGCGAATCTTATGGAACGCGTCTTGGGGCGGAATACGAAGTTCGAGAATAAATCGGTCGATTTTGCTCACCACTAGTGTGATATCGAGACGCATCGATACTGCTTTCTCAACCAACATTTCCACGCCGTGAGTCATCCCTTCAGCCGCATCGAGCACCACGACAACGCCGTCCGCAAGCTGCATGGCGGCAACTGCCTCATCGAAGAAATTTGGATGGCCAGGAGTATCCAGTATGGTGACACCGAACGACTTTCCAGTTCGTGCCGGCAGCAATAGTGTGGCGGGCGTGGTTTTTAAGGAGATTTTCAACTTCCGCTCGTCTTTCCGCGTGTCCGTGTAGCGCACCGGTCGTTCGTGTTCGTGCAAGTTCTCCCATCCCATTTCGTACGCAGCGTCGAAAAGATTGTCCAAAAGCGAAGTCTTGCCGTGGTGCAGCCCACCGATGAACGCCACATTACGCACGAGTTCGGGCGTGCTCAGAACGGCGGAAGCAAAGTATTCCAGGTCGTACTTTGGAGTGGGTTCCGACTCCTTACTTTCTGTCAGACTAGAGGTCACCTCGACCTTCGGCGCAATTATGGGCTCGGATATCGATTGCGCGTCCTCTTCTTCAACCAAAACTTCAGTATCTTTCCCAAAGACCTCTTGTGCGGCCGGATAATGTTCTTGGTCGTCCGGAAGTATAACAGCGCGCGATTCTTCCCCTATTTTCCCGTCGCCTTCGAACAGCTCCATGGCTGTGGTTGCATTTGTCGCGCTGTCGGCAGGTCCGCTCTGAGTTTCGTGTGCTACGTTCTCATCATCATCCGCTGTGGCGCCCTCATCAGGCCCAGATGAGGCAGAATCTAGTTCGGAGTCGGATTCATCGATTTCGGGGCCAATGTAGTTTCCGAATTCGTCGTACAGGTCACCGTCATCCATGGCGAACGGGGACGAGCCGGGTAGTGGGTAGATCCGACACCCTCGGATCAACGCAGCGATGACAAAGGGATCAGAATGGTTTAACGTAATTTCTTTGTATCCAAAATTGTCCGATTTTATGAGAGAATGGGAAGTTACGTTAACGAGGTCTGAAGAGGATGGGATTGGGATTGATGGTGGCATCATCCTCAGCAACCTCGCGCATACATTACGAGTAGAGAACAAGAGTGTCGAGGGTGGCAAGTTACATTCATCAGTCTACCGGCAACACTCTCAAAATAAAGGGGAAGTGTCGAAGTTTATCATGACCGTTCTCTCGGCATGTTCCTCAAGCACCACGCACGCGAACTACTACGTTCAGACAAAAATGGCAGTCACGGACTGAGAACTGCAACGTGGGGTTCGCGCTGTACGCCACCGTTGGAACATGGGGACGCAAATCCAGCGAGTTCGCGTTGAGCGAATCATTCGTTTTCATCAAGGAACCACTTGCCCTCCTGAATGTCCTTCTCGATCGACTGCTTCACGGTGGGATACTTCTCCAAAAACTCGTCCACGGTCATCGTCGCCACGTTGTCGTGCATGTATTGCACTTCCGCCGCGCGCTTTTCGTACTCCACCGCCTCGGCCTCCGCTTCCGCGGTGAGCTTCTCCAGCTCCTCCAGCATCGGGTTGAAGGTCTCCTCGACGACCTTCTGCATGCGCGTCTTTTCCGCCTCGCCCGAGTCGATGGGCGTCTCGTCGTGCAGAACTTTCAGTTCATCAACAATCGTCGGATGTCGAATCTCTTTCTTCCACGCCGCCCAGTCGATGGGCTCCGATTCGACCGACACCGTGTTCAACATCTCGTCCTCGATTTCTCGGATCTTGCCTATCTCCGCGCGGCCGCTCGGGTCCAAGTACTCAGCGAACAACTCCGCCCCATTCACGCGCTTGAACTCGGCGAGGTCGCGATGCGCTGCGCTCGTATCCGAATTGTTCGGACTAGACGCCCCGAAAGGGCGTGACTGAAGCGCCGTCGCAACCGGACGCGCCACTGCGATCCTCCGGGCTAGAGGTGCCAACATAATGTGGAATGAATTATCGCTTGCTAGTGTTGTGAGGTCGTAGTGTTTGGTGCGCTGTGTTCACTTCGCCAGGGCCTTTTTGCGGCGTTGTGCCAACATGGGAAATATCCATAATAGAACAGCGAAAACAAAATACACAGCATTACAGTATTGTATTTTTTATTTGTATATTTGTATGATTTATACATTAACTACCGTATAGAAGAAGCTATACAGTACGGTATTGGCAAAACTAAACCTCACTTCTTCTAACCGTAAATGTACTGTACATCACAGGGTACAGTATTCTGAAAGTTGTCCGCTCAGTTTCTCTACTAGGTATTGTAACGGATTAGTGAGGTTGAACTGTGGCTTAAATTGGTTCAGTCAGCGTACAGAAACTGGGCAAGAAAAAACACACTACCCGGAGATATTACTGCAAGGAATTCGTCCGAATTTGATCACTTCTAACTCATAATTTCACATACCTGTAGATCAGATATTTTTATGAGAGAATGCCTGTATTGGGCCTGGATTATGCAACTATAACGTAGCCTTCGTCTTTTACAATGATAAAGTACAGTACAGCATACTTGAGCAGGGAAAAGATGTCAATAGAACATTTCAATAATAATAATAACAATGAACAACTCATTTACGTGTTCAGTGGAACAGTTTCACACTAAAGTTTCATTATTGTCTGATATTTTCTTTATGATTTCCACCTTTCAAGTAGTGTTCAACACTCTGTGTCTACAGCACAATACTGGAGTACCCTCGGTCATTAAAGCGAGGACTAAATCGGCGGATCGAGTAGACAAGTACGGCAGGAGTGTGGATCGGATCAGAAAGAAAGTAGGGAAGTGGAGTGTGAATAAGTGACGAAAAAGCAACAGGGCGAAAAACAAGGAAAAAGCAGGGGGACACCCAGATAAGGGAAAATGGGGGTCATAAAAAACGGAAACAAAGGAAACGAACGAATCACGAGGCTTGGTATTCGACGCTTGCAACGGCGTAGAGCGACAGAACGACGAGGTTTCCAAAAAAACGCAGCAAATCGCTCAAGTCGCGTATTGTTTGCGTATCACTCGAGTACAGTACTGAGTGTACTCGAGTGGGTGGCCGATAAATCTTACGTGTAGCGCCAGGGCGCGTTGAACCGGCGCTAGCACGCAGCTATGACGGATGAGCGGATGGCGGACGCACCCCTAGGCGGCTTGTGGATCCGGCGCCAGGTGTTCGAGCACTCCGTCGCGGTCCCATTGCTCACCTCGACTTCCGCCGCGCAGATCGATTTCACCAAGCTGGCCACGGAACTCGCCGCATGCAGCGTGTACATGGATGCCTCGAATCCGCCGGCTGTCTCGTACGCCGATTGGGTGGCCATGGCTGGTTTACACGCGCGCCTCGATTCGTCGGATGATGCGTGCGTTATAATTGAAGCGTTGGAAACAAACACCCCGGCCGCGTTCGTGCGATGTAACGATCCTGACAAATTGGCACCCGGCCGACAACTCAACTATCGCCAACTCAACATCCCTGTGCCTGAGCTGCTTGCGTTTCTACGTTTACATGCCGCTGCAACCATGGCATCCCGTTTTCGCGAAACGTGCAATGCGTCTTGGCCTGACGCAGAGTCTTCTCCCCCGTCTGCAGCGTCTAATACTGCGAATCAACCTTCCGTCGGCTCTCCAATATCGTTGAATGTTGGGGCCAGGCCTACTTTATCCCCATTACCAATGTCATTAATGACTTCTACCTCGCCGACGCCCGGTACTGCGCCAATGTCGCCACGCGTAGCGCAACGGTCTAGTGGCGGTACCCCAATCTCGCCATTAATGGGAACGCAGGCGGGCAATGTTCCACCAGGCAGTCCTGGAGGGACAACAACACCTTCTACACCAGGCACACTTGATGGGCTGGTGCGAAAGAAAACGCCCACACATTTAGCGGCAATGGTCAAGTCACAGAGCGCTATTCTCGCGAGTGTTCAAAACTCTCTGCTACGCGAAACCGAGCTGGTTTCACGGAACATCACACATCTACTCGAGGTAATCGCCGCAAGCTATGGACTAGTACCGGCCGTGAAAAAGAAGGGGGAAGACGGCAATCGCGGCGTAGCAATGGAGAAAGGCAAATTGGTGCGAGTGAATTCCGATAGAAAACGAAATGATACAAGTGATGCGAAACGTGCGGCCATACGGAATCTCGAAGTCACGAAAGAAATGTTCGAGCATCTTTCGTTCCTACTCACGACCAATGTCTCGCCCGAGGGCTCACGTCGTTCCATCGCGTCCATTGTGCCACAATGGCGTGATGGAGATGGCACCATGAGATTGGGCGACCTCGTGGATATCGTGCGCGCCGCGTTGGCGCGCGAAACACCGGCCGATGGGGACGATGATACCCCTATAGACGTTGCAGAGTTTGTTGACTTGGACAAGAAAACTATTCTGCGCTCGTCGTTTCCCGATTGCAATTTGCCCGGACAGACATATCCACATGGTCGAGAAGTACGAATTTCAAACTGTTCTGGATCCAACTTGTATCTGTTAGCCGCACTTGGAAGAGTGTCACTCATAGCGTGCCGTGATTGCACACTGTTTATCGGTGCGTGTGTATCGGTATCGATTATCAATTGTGTGAACGTTAGTGTTCATGCAGTGGCGCGGGTATGTCGAGTGACGAACTGCTTCGATACGCAGCTATACCTGTGTACTAATCGAGCGCCGCAAATTGTGGGCGATAACCGCGGCCTTGTATTTGCGCCCTACAATGCGGCGTACCCGAACGTCGCGCGCGACATGGCGGAAATTGGCGTCGTACCATCGCCCAACGTGTGGGACGCATTCTACCGGCCCGCATATCGCAGCGACCGCGGCTCGGCCGACCCCGACTTGACGCCAGCGGTCGCCACAGTGCTGCCGCCCGAGAAGTTCATCCCGTTCGCGGTGCCTGTGAAAACCACATCGCGCAACAGCGGCGGGAAGACGGAGAACAGAGGCGGCCTGTTCAATGTGCCGCTACCGCTGCCGCCCGAGTACGCGACCGGGCTGGCGGCGCGAAAACACGAAATAGACCTGGTGAGACGAGAAATATGTACGCTGGACGCGGTGCTCGCGTCAAAGGCAGCGGAGACGGGTAAGCTCGTTGATGCAGGTAGGGGAATACTGCAGTCGATCGTGCAAGATAGATTCCGAGAATGGTTGTTTACATCGGGCAACATGCGACAAATATCGGAATTGACAAAGGAGCAAGAGGTGAATGTGAATGGTGAATCGCGCGCTAAAACACCGGAGCGTCCAGTCCGATAGTTGTGGCGCCAGGTGGCACCATTTTCGGTGTGTGCCGACATATAACCTCGACAGGCGACGTTGTAAAAAGCGACCTGAGTTTAGGCTAACGTTTCTATCTTTATTCGCGTACAGAACAGTACCCGTACACCCAACCGGCGCCGGGGATTCGACCGTTTGTAGTCACTCCACATTGACTTGATTCCATCTCCCTTATCTGCCACGTTTGATAATGCGCACTTTCGATGATCTCGCTCCCATCCCCGCTGGCGCTCCACGGATGCCCCCGCTCCCCGACGATTTCGCACGTGCCTTTCCCTTCCGTTTTCGTTCCTCTTTCGTCATGCGCCTCAGCTCGGCCTTGCGTTTCATTTTCCTCTCTTTCTTAATTTCTTCCGCCGTCTTTAGCTCACTCGGCACCGCCGCGCCACCCTTCGCACCACCACTCTGCACTGCCAGTTGCTTCGCACGTCCGGCCGCCGCGATACGCATGCGCCGTCCATACGCGCCTTTCCTGAAATCGTTCGCACCAATTCCACCGTGCACGCCATTCGCGCGCACCGTCACCACATTCGATTCTTCGCCGTTGCCAATCGCTTCTCGGCGCTGTTCCACCGCCTTCTTGTTCTTCGCCAACCACTTCTTGTACATCACACCATCACCAAGCGAGTAATCTAAGCCTTGGCCATTCGCCTTTGCTCTCGCTTCTCGCGATGCTACGTGCATGTTCTTCGACTTTGACGTTGCATCGCTAAGTCCGCCCTTCACAAATCGCTTCCGCTCACGGTCCCAGTATCCATGTTTGCTCAAATGTTTCGAACGCAACAAGTCTGTGTTTGAGTCCGCATTCAAATCCATAGCAGCACTCTGAATCGCGCGAAACGCTGCAAATCCCTCATCCACACCGCTCTCTGTCGAAGCAGCAGTCGTACTTCTCTGTATCGGCACGAAAAATTGGCTCTTCTGTTCTTGTGCTGCAAGCAAGCGGGCACGCTTCTTCGCTCTTTTTTCTTCAGTACTTGGAGCAGCAAGTTTCTCTTTCATTTCCGTGGAAGACAAGTCAATCGTCCCTTTCGCGCTTTGCATCGCCAATGCGTCACCATCTTCTGCATCTGGAGCTTTGTCACGTGCCTTTTCTAACGCCTTGCGCATATCTCGCCGTCGTTTACGTTCACGCAGCGTCTGGGGTACCTGCACCGCCCCAGTGGTCGGTCTCCAGCTGGCCAGCTCCGCAGCCATGACACTCGCCTTATTCTCCACCTCCGACTCCATGTCCTTGAACCACGGATGGACATTAAGTCGTTTTCTACCACCTTCGTCATCACGGAACATTGCCTTCGCACGTGCAACGCTCTCACCGCTCGCCACCGATCTAGTTCGCAGATAAAGTCCCTGGGCGTTCTTCGCCGAATGGCGCAGCTTGTCGATGTCCACATCCTCGATCACTCTTCTCAACAACTCAACTTCTTCATCAAGCGGGGCTTTCGGCAATTCCCCAAGCAGGAACGAAGTTCCCAACGCTTTCTGAATATTCTTCCAAGCTTCGGCCCCATCCTCCTTACCTGCCACCTGCACACCGCGAGACAGAAACAGGTGCGTGTCAAGCATGTATGGCATTTCGTCTGAAGAAACAATGCTCAGTGCGCGTCCATCCCGTCCGGCACGCGCGGCACGGCCGACACGATGCACGAACAACTTTGGGGTCGCAGGATAATCATAGTTGAGCACTAGGTCCAGTTGAGGCAAATCGATACCACGCGCCGCCACATCCGTTACCACAAGCATCTTACTACTGTGCTTCCGAAACCGTGCCACGGCCTCGACGCGCGCACCCTGGTCCATGTTCCCGTGCACAGCATCTACAGGACATTTCAGCGTCGCTCTTATTAACGACACAATGTACTCGACCGCGCAATGCGTCGCTGCGAACACCAATGTGGCGACATCGGCCTCCATCGCGCGTCTCAGCGCGATGAGAAGTGCTGCATCCTTTTCATCTCGTCCCCGAACCGAAACAAACGCCACGGCAAGAGTGGGCGGCAACGCGTCGTGCGCATCCATTCGCACAACCTCGGCATTGACACGCAATCCGGTGCGGGAGAACTCGACGAGCGCCGATGGCATAGTCGCGGAGACTAGCACGGTCTGTCGGTTAGGATTCGTACCAAGTTGTTGCAATAGCGCATTTGTCTCCTGTAACAGTGTACCTTCAAACAGTCGGTCTGCTTCGTCAAAAATCACCGTCTCCGTCGTAGTCAATGTGAGTGCCGCACGCCCACCTCCCATCTCCGCTAACAATTGCAGGCATCGGCCGGGAGTGCACACGAGTAGTTCGGGACACACGGCTAGCGCGTCGAACTGCGCGTCCAACGGTGTGCCGCCGACGAGCACGGCGGCGCGCGGCGGGGACGGCACGCCCCGCGTGTACAGTCGAAAGAACTTATACGTCTGCAGCGCCAGCTCGCGTGTCGGCGCCATCACAAGCGCGCGCGGCCCGTTCGCGCGCTCCGCCAGCGAGATGGGCGTCGACAGTCGGTCTAGAAGCGGCGCGAGGAACGCCGCGGTTTTGCCCGCACCAGTTCTCGCCATCACGGCCACGTCGCGACCGCCCAGCACCGCGGGGATGGTGCGGCGCTGCACGGAGGTGGGAAATCCGTATCCCGCTTTCGATAGCGCTTCACATACGGGCTCGCTCAGGCCGAGAGCACGGAAACTGCCGGGTTTCACCTTGTCGGCGGATTTGTCCACCTTCTTCGATAATGGTTCGGCCGGCGCAGCTGCGGCACGCGCGCGGCGTTGCGGCCGGAACGTCGGCACGAGGTAGTCATCTTCACTGTCGCTCGTCACGTCCACAGTGGGAAATGCAAGCTCAGTCGCCATGGCGATTGTTGAGGATGCACTGATGGCGAGGGTAAGTTCGACGTCGTCCTGGATCAAAATTAGGTAACGTTGGAATGAACAGAATAAAATAGAAAATACAAAAATAATCAAGCCGTGCCGCTTGATCGATCATTCTACCAAGGAAATTTCTCGAGCACAGCCACTGTTTGGCGTTACATGAAATCATTAGTGTGGTACTGTGCCGTGAACACAAGTTGGAAGTAAAACTTACCTCACCAAACACCATACCTCCCACGCGCGTCCATAAACGAAGACAGGCCTTGAAATAAAGACTTACTCGCGAGGCGTGTACGGTACCATAACTTAATTGATCACCATCTCCAACCTTAGTTCGGTTATAAACTGGACATGATAATCAAGGTGACATCAAACTTCAATAGCTGGAACCTAATTCACTGCACAGTTTCAATGTGCTCAATTTCCAGGACAATAACGTTCCGGTTTGTATTCTTCGACAACAAAGTCCGTTCTGATTAAGTTGTTGTCCTATCTCTTAACCACTTCAGGGTCTTATTTGGAATCATTAAATAGCTGTGATGTAATACAGCTTTT
>JAAUYH010161296.1_pt1 | contig 21799 bp, 21 predicted proteins | sample 7278061 | NCBI WGS metagenome assembly JAAUYH01 (sample SAMN14350203, study PRJNA611818) | marine sediment metagenome | isolation source: surface marine sediment (0.6m) | place: French Polynesia: Moorea | collected 2018-08 | reverse complement strand
TCGCGCTCCCCCAGGATATTTTTAGGTCGATGGAGACGAGATGATGGACAAGGGTGACGAGGCGGAAAAGCCGATCAATCCCGTTGTCAAACAGGTGCTGGAACTGGGGCCTCCGCTTCTGTTTTTCGTCGCATACATGCGGATGCGGGACGAGACGTACACGTTCGCCGGCATCGAGTATTCAGGGTTCATCGTGGCCGCCGGTGTCTTCGTGCCGATCCTTCTGGCGTCGATGACCATCCTCTGGGTGCTGACGCGCAAATTGAGCCGGATGCAGGTCTTTACCATCGTCATGGTCGTTCTTTTCGGCGGGCTGACGGTCTGGTTCAATGACGAGCGGTTCTTCAAGATGAAGACGACGCTGGTCTATGGGATGTTCGCGGTTCTTCTGGGGATCGGGCTTTTACAGGGGCGGAGTTATCTGGCCTGGGTGATGTCGGAGTTCTTGCCCATGGAGCACGAAGGCTGGATGAAGCTGACGACGCGGCTGGCCTGGTTCTTTGCCGGTCTGGCCGTGGCCAACGAGATTGTCTGGCGCACAATGTCGGATGACGCCTGGGTCAAGATCGAGACATTCGGCTTTCCAATTCTCATGTTCCTCTTTCTCTGGATGCAGATCATGACACTGCAGCGCTATATGACCGATCCCGAGGACGAGGCGTAAGACGGCGTCCGGACGTGCTTGCCGGACGCCGCCAGTGGATCAGTTCTTGTCGAGAACCGTTTGCGTTTCCGGGTTGTAGTACTCGGTCGAACCAAGGCGGTTGTCGCCGTTGATGTCGATGATTTCGAACTCGGACCGGGTGAGACCCGGGAAGAACGCCTGCAGTTCGGCGAAGCTGGCGAAGGCGTCGTCGTCGACGTCCACTTGCATGATCGTCACCAGGTCACGGCCGCCCATCTCGTAGCGGTTCACCATGGCCTGCGCGAGCGGTTGGTAGAGTTCCTGCGCGCTGACCCGGCTGTCGTTGTTCAGGTCGATCAGGTTGAACTCGTTCTTCGTCACACCCTTGTAGACCGCGCCCAACTCGGCGTGGCTGACGAAACGGTCGCCATTGGTGTCGATTTCGCTGAGGGAGTGCACGATCGACATGGTGTCCTGATAGCGGCCCACGATGGCGCTGACGCCCGAGGCGTTCAGCTCGCGGTCGCTGAGGCGACGGTCGCGGTTTGCATCGATGTCGCGGAAGTCATTCGAGGAAAATCCGGGGAAGATCTGGCGGACTTCGCTGATCGAGGCGAAACCGTCGCCGTCGATGTCGAGATCGGTGGCTTTCATCGCCGAGGCCGCGGTTGCCGAGGCCAGGATTGCGGCCGTTACGAGTGTTGCAAAACGCATTATGCATCTCCTTCATATCATGTGCGTTTCGGGCAATGCGGGATCATGGTCGGTCCCCCGCACCGAGCACGGGTGGTGCTGGGCTAAGAGCTAAAGGCGACTGCGTTCACACGCACGACAGCGGATCGCGAGGCGGTGTAACATCGGGATTTTTGCGGGAATTGACCGGGTGCAAGGTTGTTAAACAGGCACACGCCGCGCTCGCCGGTTTGTCAGGCGTTGAAACAACGGGTTGTGGCGCGGGCACGGGATCACGTGGACCTCACGCGGTGCTCACGAAAGGCTCGCGGATTCTGTTGGCTTTGAGAGGCATTGTCAGAGAAGCATGCGTCTTGGACAGAAGACGGATCAAGACCGACCGTCATTGTACCGCTCACTAGAACTCCGCACAGCCTTTGGGAAGATTTGCTTCGATCACTAACGCTTGGAGCAAGTTCAACGCAGACATTCAGTTGACACAAATCATGGTCGAACACGGATAAGGTGAAAGACTCCTCGATATTCGAGTTCGGGTGATCTTGGATTTGCACCACCCGAAAGGAGAAATTGAAGTGAAGCTGGTGAGCAATGCATACTGGTATTTGCCGGTTTTCGTTATTGCTGCATTTGCAGGCCTTGCCGTGCAGACAAACGCGGTATCTCACACGGTTTGCTCTCGACATCCGGTCTCGATCGACGGCGGCACCGAAGACCTGAGGTTGCGCGCTTGCGAGGTTGTTGCGCATGTTTCCGAAGTCGCCGCGTCGTGCGATCTTCGATTGAAGAAGACGCTCTATGTTCACATCAGTCCGGACCGCGCTCTACTTCCTCCAGGCTGCAGTGGGACATACGATTGTTTGTCTTCCCTGGTGATACTCTTGGCTCCAGAAAAGCTTGAGGACCCCGCTGCCATTTCGCGTGCGGCCATGTTCGAAGCGGTTTTGATGCATGAGACAGTGCATGCAATGGTGTCTGACGAGCTGGACGGTCGCGTGATTTCCCGGCTGGCGGAAGAGTACGTAGCCTACGCCCTGCAGTTGGAGTCGATGTCGCAAAGCGATCGACAAAAAATTCTCAACTCGCAAGGCGCCGCCCCCAAGATCACACAGGAACTACTCAACTTTGATCTATTGCGGGCAGCGCCTGATCTTTTCGGATCGGCTGCCTGGCTGCATTTCAAACAGCCGCAAAACGGGTGCCGCTTCGTGGCAGATTTGCTATCCGGAGATGTTGTTTTGGGGCGTCCTGTGGTCAACTCAGACTGAATTCTCTCTGCCGTATGCAGCGCGATAGACTATCACGAGGCTTACATTGGTTGTGTCGGCTTTGTCCCGCGCAGTTGATATTGCCTACCGCAAGGCGTGTCGGCTTTGGTCTGCAGCACCGCTGAGCTTTTAGGGTAAGGCCGCTGGGTGCATATCTTTTGGGAAGTGTAACAGGTTCAGCCACGCCCGGCCGCGTCACCGAAACTCGGCCAGGTCGTCGTCAGCGTTTTCGAGCGCGATCAGCGTTTGGCCTTCGAGGCGTTCCAGAAGATGGACGCCAATTTCGCCGTCCCGGTACCAGTGGACGATGGCCGGGATTGTGTGGCCCAACGCCTGAATGGCAATGGGCGTGCCCTGGTCGATCTCGATCGGTGTCGAAAGGCGCATGCCTTCGAAGCTGATATCACGGATTTCTGCCTTGAACCGTGCGCCATCCATGTCGACTTCCGCCGGGACGCTGGTTTTGCGCCGGTTGGGGCTATGTCGCCGATTGAAGCTTGCTGAATGCATCATCTGCCGCTCAGTCCATGGGCTGGGTCGTGGCGATTAGAATGGCGAGAAAGCCTTAAGATTTCCTAAGGACGCTTGGTGTCGGCGGCTTGACGCTTTACGTCTCGCGGAGTACGCAAAGCTACGTGGCGATTTGTTCACCGGATTGCGGGCCACGTTAAATAATCCGCTAAAGAGGTCAGGGACGGTTTCACGCCCCCGGCGCTCGCGCGGTGGGGGCTTTTGTTTTGGAAAGGAGGCGTCCCCCCATGACAGAAAAGACATCGAAGGATTGGAAAACCCGGACGCGTTTGGTGCACGAGGGCACCCGGCGCAGTCAGTACGGCGAGGTCAGCGAACCGATCATCCTGACGCAGGGGTTCGTCTACGAAAGTGCCGAACAGGCAGAAGCGCGGTTCGACAAGGCGGGGCCGGACGAGTTCATCTATGCACGCTACGGCAACCCGACCGTGCGCATGTTCGAAGAGCGCATTGCGGGGTTGGAAGGCGCCGAGGACGGCTTTGCGACAGCCAGCGGCATGGCGGCGGTTTACGCTTCACTGGCTTCGATGCTGAGGGCGGGGGACCATGTGGTCTCGGCCCGGGCACTTTTCGGGTCGTGTCTTTACATCCTCGAAGAGGTGCTGACGCGCTTTGGGGTTGAGGTGAGTTTCGTCGATGGGACCGATCTGGATCAGTGGCGGGCGGCGGTGCGGGCTGACACCAAGGCGGTCTTCCTTGAGAGCATGTCGAACCCGACGCTGGAGGTGATCGATCTGCCCGCCGTGGCCGAGATTGCGCACGCCGTCGGTGCGACGGTGATCGTCGACAATGTCTTTTCGACGCCGGTCTTCAGCCGCGCCATCGAGTTGGGCGCGGATGTGGTTGTTTATTCGGCGACGAAGCATATCGACGGGCAGGGGCGTGTTCTGGGCGGTGTGGTGCTTGGGACCGAGGAGTACATCCGGAAGACGGTCGAGCCTTTCGCCAAGCACACAGGCTGCGCGATGAGCCCGTTTACAGCCTGGGTGCTTTTAAAGGGGCTGGAGACGCTCGATCTGCGGGTTCGCGCGCAGGCGGCGACGGCGCTGGAGGTGGCACGGGCGCTGGAGGGCGATCCGCGGTTATCACGCGTGATTTTCCCAGGGTTAGAGAGCCATCCGGACCACGCGGTGGCCGCTAGACAGTTGGAACAGGGCGGCACGGTGATCGCGCTTGAACTGGCAGGCGGGCAGACGGCGGCCTTCCGGTTCCTGAACGCGCTTCAGATCGTGGTGATTTCCAACAATCTGGGCGATGCGAAGTCGATCATCACCCATCCGGCAACGACGACGCATTCGCGGCTGAGTGAAGACCAGCGTGCCGAACTGGGGATCACGCCCGGGCTTGTGCGGCTTTCGATCGGGCTGGAGGATGCAGGCGATTTGATCGACGATCTGAAGCACGCACTGGACGCGGTCTGATGGAGGTGCGGACGTTTGAGACCCGGGATGCCGAGGCCTTGGGCATGGTGTTTCACCGGGCGGTGCGTGAGGGTGCGCGGGCACGTTATGGTGACACTCAGACCCTCGCCTGGTCCCCGGCACCGCCGTCGGGAAAGGCGTGGGCGGCTCGGCTTGGTGCCGCGGATACGGTCGTTGCGGAAAAAGACGGTGAGGCGCTTGGGTTCATGACGGTTGATGAAGGCGGGTACCTTGATCTGGCGTTTGTCGTGCCGGAAGTGATGGGCCAAGGCGTGGCTGACACGCTTTACGCGGTGCTGGAGAGCCGAGCGCGGGCACGCCGGGTGGCGCGCTTGACGACGCAGGCGAGCTTGCTGGCCGAGCCGTTTTTCGCGCGTCACGGCTGGAGCGTCACGCGTCGGCAGGAGGTTGAGATGCGGGGTGTGGTTTTGCAGAATGCCTGGATGGAGAAGCCGTTGAGGGTGGGGCATTGAGCGCAGGTTTTGCGCCGACTTCGTCGTCGCCTCGGGGCCGTTTCTCTGGCGAGAAACGGCCCCGGAAAGCGTATTTTGAGCAAGATGAAGAGGCCGGCGCGTGAAGCCGGTTCTGATCTTGCAATTGAGGCCCGAGGACGATGCCTCTGACGGGGAATATCGCGCGTTTCTTGAGAAGGGCGGTATGGATGAAGGCCATACGCGACGCTTACGGCTGGAGGCGGGACCTTTGCCCGAGGGCTTTCGGCTGGAGGACTATTCGGCGGTGATCGTTGGTGGTGGCCCGGGGTGTGTGAGCGATGACCCTGCGACGCGGCCCCGCGAAGAGGCACGGGCGGAGGCGGAGATCCTGTCGCTTTTGCCGGACATCGTGGCGCGGGACATGCCGTTTCTGGGGTGTTGTGCCGGGATCGGGATATTGGCGCATTTCCTTGGCGGCGAGGTCTCGAAATCGCGCTATGCCGAGCCAGTCTCGGCGGTGCTCGGCGAAGTGACTTCGGAGGGGCGGACCGATCCGTTGTTGGCCGGCTTGCCGGAGGTATTCGATGTCTTTGTCGGTCACAAGGAGGCCGTCCAAAGCCTGCCCGATGGCGCGGCGCATCTGATGTCGTCCGCGACCTGCCCGTTCCAGATGATACGAGTGGGTCAGCATGTCTATGCCACGCAGTTTCACCCGGAAGCCGATGGACAGGTCTTTGCCGAGCGCATCCGGATCTATCGCGGGCATGGCTATTTTGCGCCGGAAGAGGCGGACGCGCTGACAAAGGACTGTCTTGCGGCGAATGTGACCGAGCCCGAACGCATCTTGCGGCGTTTTGTCGAGACTTTTGTGAGATCCGGCACGCGCTCCCCTGCGTAAACAAACACAGAAGATGTCTGGAATTCGCGGGCTCTGGCCCCACATGTAGGGTCCCCAAGCCTGCGGGAGAGGAAAATATGAACATTCACGTCTCGTCCGTCGATCGCGATGTCAGCCGGGAAGAAGCCGCCGAAGCGCTGGCAGTTCTCAGAAGCTGGGCCCGGAAATCAGGCGATGACGCCCTGGAAGCGTTTGCGCCCGTAGAGGCGAAAGACGTGGCGTATCCCACCTTTTCGCGGGAATATCCGACAGGCTTCACGTCGGACGCCGGTTACAAGGCGACCTTGCCCGATCTGCAGAATGGGCCGTCGTCGCTGATCCGGGGCGCCAACCGCGCCATACAGCATGTGGGCATCTCGAATTTCCGCCTGCCGGTGCAGTTCCGCATGAAAAGCGGTGGCGCGCGGGTGCTGGATTGCTCGGTCACAGGCACCGTGAGCCTGGAGGCCGACAAGAAGGGCATCAACATGAGCCGCATCATGCGGTCGTTTTATGCCCATGCCGCGAAGACCTTCAGTTTCGAGGTGATCGAGGCCGCTCTGGACGATTACAAGAGCGATCTGGAGAGCTTCGACGCGCGGATCGCCATGCGTCTGACGTATCCTGTGGAGGTCGAAAGCCTGCGTTCGGGCCTTTCGGGCTGGCAGTATTATGACATTGCGCTGGAGGTGATTGAGAAAGATGGCCAGCGGCTGAGGGTGATGCACCTGGATTATGTCTATTCCTCGACCTGCCCGTGCTCGCTGGAGCTGTCGGAACATGCGCGGCGGGAACGCGGCCAACTGGCGACGCCGCATTCGCAGCGGTCCGTGGCGCGGTTGTCGATGGTGATCGACCCGAACGCGCCGACGATGTGGTTCGAGGATGTGATCGCGCTGTGCCGCCGCGCTGTGCCGACCGAGACGCAGGTGATGGTCAAGCGCGAGGACGAACAGGCCTTTGCCGAGTTGAACGCGGCCAATCCCATTTTCGTGGAAGACGCCGCGCGGCTTTTTGCCGAGGCGTTGCAGGGCGACCAGCGGGTGGGCGACTTCCGCGTGGTTGCGAGCCATCAGGAAAGCCTGCACAGCCATGACGCGGTGTCGGTTCTGACCGAGGGGGATACCTTTGCGGATGTCAGTTTCGATCCGCAGATGTTCGCGTCGTTGATCCACAGGGGATAAGCCGCCTGCACAAAGTGCAGACATGTTTGACCGGGCTGAACCGTGCCCGGTTGAATGCTGCACTTCTGCAAAAGTCCGCTATCGCCGCCGCCGCGCCAATTCCCGATAGAGCGCCGGCGGCGATACACCGATCTGATCGGCCACGTCGATCCACGCCCCTTTCGACGGCTCTCCATAAAGGTCGAGCCAAGCATTGAGCCGGTCAGCAACCCTGCGCAGACGCATGACTTCGATCCGCGCTCTTAGCGTCTGAACTGTCCTTGCATGGTTCTCAATCATGCTCAGTGCGGCATCGGGCCGCTTCTTAAGGGCCGAAATAACTTCGAGCCTTGGAACGATGGCAAGACGGGCATCCGATCGCGCGACTGCATCACAATGGTAGGTTTCCGCGAACAAAGATGCTTCGGCCAAAGCCATCCCCTCTCCGGCGATTTGCACTCTCAGAAGTCCGCCATCAGGGAGTGGACGTTCCAGGGCAACTTCGCCCGATCTGACCAGATACATCGACCGAACTGGATCGTCCCGTCGGAACAGGACGGTGCCCTTCGCCATCTCACGCTCAGGGGCATCATCGAAGATTTGCATCCATTCCGACATGATAGAGATCATACGACGTCGTGCTCGGCTGCGGTAGTGTCGTCCGAGACGAAAGGAAGCAAACATGCGGATTATGCTCGGAATTGTGGTTGTGGTGTTGTTCGGAGGCGCAGTCATGGCTCTTGCTCAAACGGACCATGCGGGACATCGGGAGGGGTTGGATCATGCAGCACATGATGAAGTCGGATCGACAGGTAGCACTGTTCTGACAGAACCCGGCCAAGGGGCCTTTGCCGCGCTTTCAGAAGTGGTGCGGGTATTGGAAGCTGACCCAGAAACAGACTGGTCGCGGGTCGATCTGAACGGTCTGCGCGCGCATCTGGTCGATATGGATCGGCTGATCACGAAAGCGGCGGTCCGTGAAGAAGTGCTGCACGACGGTATCCTTGCGAAGGCCACCGGTGATCAGGAAACCATCGCGACACTCCGTCGAATGGTGCCCGCGCACGCGAGGCAACTGTCACAAGATGACCGCTGGACCGTCTCTGCTTATGAGGCCGATGAGGGCGTGGAATTGCGTGTGACGAGTGAAGACCCGAACGTGGTTGCGCGTATTCGCGGCCTCGGCTTCTTCGGTTTGATGGCAAGCCAGGACCACCATCGCGAACATCACCTGATGATGTCTCGCGGTGAAGATGCTCACAGTCAATGAAACTTGCCATGGCGTTGAGGGAATATTTGCAGCGACCTCGAAGGTCCGTAACGAGCCCAAAGTGATGAGCGCAACGGAATACCTGAATGACTGCTTTCCTCGACTTCAACCCACGTTGCAACTCAGTTGCACGTGATCGCAGCATTCGGAAAAAAGACTTCTTTGCTCAGATTGGCCATTTGGGCTGGTCAATTCGGAACGGTTATCCGAAGGTGTGACCGCTAAACTGTCAGTTTGCCGTGGCTGAAGGATTTTTCCGGCGACGCATAATAATAAGTCCAGCAACGCCTCCGAAAAGCAGGAAACCGGTGGCAGGAAGCGGCACTTCGGAAACGTCTTGCAGTATTGGTGTCATTCGACCGGTAAACTGTCCGTCGGAGAAAAAGCTCAACCCTGTAACGAACGCCGTGGGGTCGTCGGGCTGTAGTCCCGCACCAGTCTCGATACCAAGAATACGAAACTCGCTTACCCCATTGCCACCAAATGCATATTCTTCGCCCGCTAAGATCGTGTCGAAAAAACTGAATCCCGAACCGTCGTTCAGGTATAGCGAATACACTCCGTCCCCGATGTCCGGTAGCACCACAGATGAAAAATTGGGATTTCCGTCCCCGATCGCGAAATCGTAGCCAACGGCAAACACCGGATCGTAATATTCAACCAAACCGGCTAGTACCGGATTGTTGAAGTCAAAGAATGGTATCGGCCCACTGTTGTCAACGACCGGCAGATAGACAGGGTCGCCAGCGGTCAATCCACCGGCGACGAAATCTACGAAAACACGCGAACGGCTTCGCGTGTCTCCGACTCTGGATGAACCATCTGGGTTTGTGCCGGGATCATCGGCCGCTGTATAGCCAATATTTCCCGCTACATTGAAAGAGTAGCGCCGTCCATCTTCCAACAGTCCAGCCGGAATGGTGTAGCTCCCACCAGTCACGCGTTCAATTTCAATTCTGTCCGCCAACCCAAGATTGTTGCGTCGCTCGAGATCGAAGATCGAAATCGAAATCCAATCAGCGTTGCCGGGATCGTCCCACGTAAAAGTCGGAGTCAAACCGTTCGGAGTCATTACGATGTTTGTGGCAAACTCAACCTGCGGAACGCTGGCATGGGCCGGGCCTTGAAAGGTCGTGACGTCTGATCCGTTGGTCGCCTCAAACTGCCAGTTCCCGGTGAGCGACGGATCATAGGGCACAAACGCCGCGTACTGATCCGAAAATGTAGCCTGACTTGCAGCTTGCAGCGTTACCGTCTGACCAGACTGCGTGGCGGTGATAGTCGTCCCGTCTTTTGGAGAGACCGTAATTGCACCTATCGTGTGGCTCAATTGATCTGGATATCCCACTGAGTTTGGGAGCGAGATATCAAGAAAAGAAAAGACCGCGTTATCTATTGTAACCGGAGCAGCATTTGCCATGCTTGAAAAAAAACATGGCAATAAATGCACTAAAAATCGTTCTACCGGTCATCTTATCCCCCAACTGAAAACTACAAACAAGGCTAACAGTCTGCGATGGACCGAGTCTAGAACAACGTTCCCTGCGCGCTTGAGATCAATTTGAGATGGCTAGGTTCGTCTGCAGCTGCTTCATAAGATGCGCGCGGTCGCGCAACCGAAAACGGACATTTAGCGCCAAAGAGACGAACGACCGCTTTGTCCCGCGAAACGAACATGGCGTCACTACCGCCAGTGGCCTGACTATCCATTTGCGCATAGGGGCGCTGTGCATTTCGTGGGTGTGGCGACAACCCGGTTCGCGTTATTCTGGCTTCGACAGCTTGGAGACGGCAGATGGACAAGGCGACATGGACTTGCCAATGCGGCAAGGTCGAGGTCGAAGTGCCCACGACGGGGGTGCGGCTGAAGTGCTATTGTAAGAGTTGCCGTGCTTTTGTTGAACGACTTGGCAAGACCGAGCGGCTCGATGCCGCTGGCGGGAGCGATCTGTTGCAGGTGGCGCCTGACGGTGTGCGCATTCTGAAGGGGCAGGAGCATCTGGCGTGGTTGCGGCTGACCGAGAAGGGGCCGCTTCGGTGGTACGCAACGTGCTGCAATACGCCGATGGCGAACATCCTGCCGACGCGGCATGTGCCTTTTGCGAGCTTCCAGGTGGCCGATCTGTCGCCGCAGGACGGCTTGCCGAAGGTAGCGGCCAAGGTGCACCTGAAGGGGGCTTTGGCCCATGTGGATGGCCCCCATGGCAGCGCTTTGCCGATGATCCTTGCGCTTTTGGGGCGGATGGTGTCGGCGCATGTCACGGGTAAATGGCGGAGAAACCCGTTTTTTGACGACAATGGTGATCTGATCGCCGAGCGGCGGGACCCCGTGCCGAACGACGGTTGACTTGGGGCGACGGCGCGGCCAAGGCTCGCCCCATGATCGACTTGCGTCCTGTTGGATATGTAACCGGCCTGATGGTGGCGCTTTTGGGGCTGTCGATGCTGGTACCGATGGCGTTGGACCTTTACGAAGGGAACGGGCATGCGGGGGTCTTTCTGGAGGCTGCGATTTTTACCGTCCTGACGGGCGGTTTGGTGGCGGTGGCGTGCTCGAACGCGGTCGACGGCGGGATCGGCAGGCGGCAGACGTTCATTCTGACGTCGGGTGTCTGGGCGGTTTTGCCGTTGTTCGGCGCCATTCCCTTTCTGAGGGGGGCGACGGATGCCTCGTTCACGGACGCCTATTTCGAGGCCATGTCGGGGCTGACAACGACAGGCTCGACGGTCTTCACCGGGCTCGATGACTTGCCTTCGGGGCTTTTGTTGTGGCGGTCGATGCTGCAATGGTTCGGCGGGATCGGGATTGTCGTGGTTGCGCTGGCGTTTCTGCCGGAGCTTCGGGTCGGGGGGATGCAGATCTTCCGCTCGGAAGGGTTCGACACGGACGGCAAGGTCCTGCCACGGGCGGCGGAGATCGCCTCGCGCATATCCATTGTTTACGTGGGTCTGACGGTCGCCTGCGGGTTGGCGTATCTGGTTGTTGGGATGAGCCTGTTCGATGCGATCAACCATGCGATGACAACGATCGCCACAGGTGGGTTTTCGACCCATGACGACAGTTTCACGCGCTTTGCGGGGGCAGGTGAGTATGTCGCCGCGGTGTTCATGATCCTGGCGAGCCTGCCGTTTGTCCGCTATGTGCAGTTGCTGGCCGGATCGAGCCGACCCCTGTTCAATGACAGTCAGATCCGCGTCTTCCTGATCATCCTCGCCATCGCGATTGGCGCGATTTTCCTGTTTCAACTGGCGGGCGGGGCTTCGATGGCGAACGCGTTGTCGAGCACGGTGTTCAATATTACTTCGATCACCACGGGCACCGGCTATGCCAGCGCGAATTACCAGCTTTGGGGCGCGTTTCCGGTAGCGGTCTTCTTCTTCGTCGGCCTCATCGGCGGCTGCGCCGGGTCGACGTCCTGTTCCGTCAAGGTGTTCCGCTATCAGTTGCTGGTCGGCGCGGTCGGCAATCAGATCCGGCGCATTCATTCGCCGCATGGGGTCTTTCAGCTGAAATACCAGGGCCGGACCGCGGGGGAGGATGTCATTTCGTCGGTCATGAGCTTTCTGACGCTCTTTGTGGTGACACTGGGGGTTGTGGCGGTGCTCTTGAGTGCGACGGGGCTGGATTTCGTCACTTCGATCAGCGGCGCGGCGACGGCGATTGCGAACGTGGGGCCGGGGTTGGGGCCTGAAATCGGGCCGGATGGCGATTTCGGGGGGTTGAACACGACCGCCAAATGGATCCTGCTGTCGGCGATGCTGGTCGGGCGCTTGGAACTGATGGTGGTATTCGTGCTATTCACCAGCCGCTTTTGGCGGGCGTGAGGCTGGTCGTAGCCACGACTGGAGAACTTCGTCGCGCGATCTGTGCGCCTCGAGCAGCACACGGATGCTTTCGGCGCGCATGCGGTATGCCTCGAACGAATGGGCCCGGGGACCTGCCTCTTCTAGGGACAATTTGCCGACAACTCCGTGGACGCGTTTCAGGTGTTCTGAGACACGGCCGCTTGCGTCGATCTGGTATTGACAGCCCAAAACAAGCTCTCGTCTGTCGTTGGATTGGAACGGCTTCATAATCAACAGGTTGTCGAAAGGTTGTCCGGATTTGCGGTAGTTCCTGAGGCAAATTTCGATCGAATTTCCCGTCTTGAGGGACTTCCGGAGTTTCGCGACAGCTTCCCGATCGGTGCCTTCGCCTTGCAGGAAGCGGCAGTTTCGGCCGACGCATTCGTCAGTGTCGTAGCCTGTGAGTTTGCAAAAGGCAAAGTTGACAAAAACCAGAGGGCAATCCGGCAAGGCCATGTCGGCGATGGTCACCGGCGAAATACAGTCGCCGAGTTTGCGTGAAAATTCCGCATCATTCTGCATAGCCGATCCATCCCTAGCCGACATCGCAAGCACGCGCTCAAAGGGCAACGAACGCACACGCGTAGATTGTAGCGCATTATTGAAAAGTTAACAATGGTTGTTCAAACGGTGCCGCGCGGCGGGCGGTCATTGACTTTTGTGAAGATCATCCCGTCCAGAAGCGCGGCCAGGTCGGGGCGCGCAGATGGTCCGTTTGAGATGGCCACCAGCACCAGCGAGCCATCGGGGCGCAGGACAAAGACACCTGGCTCGGCGAAGCGCCGGTCCGTTTCATCGGGCGAAAGCGGCTCGGTGACGTAAAGACCCAGCGTGTGCATCTGGTCTTCAGTCAGCCCGTAGCCCAGCGGGAAGGTCCAGCCGAACTCAGCCACATCCGCGGCGGTTTTTTCCTCGGGGTCGGCAGAGACGACTGCGATGTCGAATCCGGCGTCGATCCAGTCAGGGGACTTGCCTTCGAGAATGTTCAAATAGGCTTTGCAGCGCGGGCAATGCTTGCCGCGATAGACCACGAGAAGGGTCCAGTTCTCCCGCTCGCCACCGACCTCCAAAGTGCCACCGCCGAGGCGGGGGATGCGCATGGGCGCCAGCGTTGCACCTGGGATGGGTTTGGGGGTGGGCATGGAACTTCAGTTCCAGCAGCTGACGAGGACGGTCAGGTCACCGGCAAGTTCGGTCAGATCCTCGGGCGGGATATGCTCGCCCCGGTCCATCGCAGAAGGTGTCACGCCATTTTCGGTCAGGAAAGCGGCAAGCTCTTTTGCGTCGGCGGCAAAGGAGACTTCGTCCGGCAGTTGTCGTGCGCCTTCGGTTCCGGCCAGAAGCATCCCGATCACCGCGCCCGAGGGGTCGAAGACCGGTCCGCCGGTGTCGCCCGGTTCACGCCGGAGGTTGAGGCGCGCTACACGGTCGTCCCCGTCAAGACTTTTCAGGTCAGCGAGCTTGCCGAACGTCAGGGTGGGGGCGGACAAAAGCCCGCCAAAGGAGAAACCCGAAACGGCAATGTCGGATTGAATGCGCGGTTCCGTTGTCATCAAGCGCGCAACGGAGAGCGGCGAAAGCGGCTCCTTCGGACGCAGCAGCGCAATACCAAGCCCGGGCTCTTCGGCCACGAGATCGACTTCGGTCTCTTCGTCGAGCGTGATCCGCTGGCATTGACCAAGGGCGGTCGAGGACGTCAGGACCGCGCCCTCTCCGTCGATGAAGAACCCCGATTGTCCAAGGATGGGGCGCCGGATCTCGAGCCCCGACAGAAGGTCGATGTCCTGCACGCCGGTCCCGGCATTGTCGGGCAGGATGGCGTCGGTCGTGCGGAAACTGGCGCGCATCGCTTCAAGCGCCAAGTTGAAACGCTTGTCGTCGCCCGCGGGCCAGATCAGCGAGAAGCCCTTGACCGCATCGCCCGCCCGACGCGCATAGGTGTGGGACCGGATGGTGTCGCTGATGCCTTCGATCGTGAAGCTTTCGCGGCCCAGACTGCGTTCGCCGTCCGTCGGCACGGCCTCGAGCGTCTGCATGATGTCATAGAAAGCAGCGAGTGTCGTCGTGCCCCCCTCGAGACTGATCAGAACGACCTTCACGTTGTCGGGGGAATTGGGTTCGTAGTGCGCGAAGGGCGCATCGTAGCGGTCGAATTTCACCATGGCCGTGGGCAGTTCGATTTCGATGCCGGCTTGTTCGTCGACGACGGGGGCAATCGAGAGCGAGGAGATCACCGCGTTGTAGCCATCTACCAGGTCGCGGCGCTGTAGTGTCGTCAGAACACCGGTGGGTTCGAACCCGGCGGCCTCTTGCCACTCGGCCATGGCGCGGCGCGTACCGGGGCCGAAAGCCGCGTCGATGACCGAGGCATAGAAGCCTTCGAATTTGAGCGCCATCTGGATCAGGGCGCGGTCTTCGCGGGTAAGATTTCTTTCGCTCCGTCTGGCTTCGGCTTCGGTTTCCTCGCCCGGCTCAAGCACAGGTGCCGGGGCGGCCGGGACCGGTGTGGGGGCCAGCGCCGTGGTCGTGCCTTCGCTTGAAAAGACACGTGTACCGAATGTGCTGCCATCGGCGACATAGCTGTCGTTGGGTACAAGCCGTTGGGCGCGAAGTTCCTGCAAGCGGCGGCGCGCTTCGCCTTCGGTGGCAAAGGGGCCGAGCACGATGGCATGCCAGCGGGGGCCGGTGCGGAAGGCGCTGACGTTTGGCAAGATCCGGGCATAGGCTTCTGCGCGGGCGATGGCCTGCCGGGTCCCCGGTTGCGATTCGACCTGCACCCAGCTTTGCGCGGTGGCCGTGCCCGCAAACACAATCAGAAGAAAGACGGCGGCAGCCTTCTGTAACATACCAAATTCCATGTCCTTGGAGCCCCCCAGTGGGCCAGATTTCCGTTCGTTCTAGCCTTAGGCTGTGGCAGTTGCACGCGGTTTCAAGGGGGGCTCATTGACCCCTTGGGACCTGTTGCCTATTGAGAACGCGATTTTGGCCAGAGGTTCTGACATGGGCGTCGAAAAACCGAAGAGTTTTCAGGAGATCATTCTTCGCCTGCAGTCTTACTGGGCGTCTCGGGGCTGCGCGGTTTTACAGCCCTATGACATGGAAGTTGGGGCGGGGACCTTTCACCCGGCGACCACCTTGCGTTCCCTCGGGGAGAAACATTGGGCCGCGGCCTACGTCCAGCCATCGCGTCGACCGACCGACGGACGGTACGGCGAGAATCCGAACCGGTTGCAGCACTATTACCAGTTTCAGGTGCTCATCAAACCGTCGCCCCCTGATTTGCAGGAACTTTATCTGGGCTCGCTTGAAGCTATCGGGATCGATATGGAACTCCACGATATCCGTTTCGTCGAGGACGATTGGGAAAGCCCGACGCTGGGGGCTTGGGGACTTGGCTGGGAAGTCTGGTGCGATGGCATGGAAGTGTCGCAGTTCACTTACTTCCAGCAGGTCGGCGGGCATGACTGCAAACCGGTCTCGGGTGAACTGACCTATGGGCTGGAGCGGCTGGCGATGTACGTCCTTGGCATCGATCACGTGATGGACATGCCGTATAATGACCCGCAAAATCCCATCGCGCTGAGCTATGGCGATGTCTTCCGTCAGACCGAGCAGGAGTATTCCCGCTGGAACTTCGATGTGGCGGATACGGATGTGCTGTTGAAGCATTTCGTGGATGCGGAGGCCGAGTGCCAGCGCATTCTGGAGGCGGAGGAGGTCGATCCCAAGACCGGTCAGCGCATTGTGATGGCCCATCCCGCTTATGACCAGTGCATCAAGGCGAGCCATCTGTTCAACCTGCTCGACGCACGCGGCGTGATCTCGGTCACCGAACGGCAGGCCTATATCGGGCGGGTCCGCGCGCTGGCGAAGCTTTGCGCGGACGCCTTCGTGACAACAGAGGCGGCGGGCGCGGCGTGACACTGACCTCTTCCATCCCCGTATTGCGCGTTTCGGACTATCCACGCGCCAAGGCGTTCTGGACCGAGGCGCTTGGCTTTGAGTGCATCGAAGAGGGTGGTGATCCGGCGCGCTTCGGTATCTTCCGGCGCGACGCGGCGACGGTTTTCGTCGATGCCTGGCATGGCGCGGATCCGGAAACCAGCCCGGGCTGGCGGGCCTATTTCCATATTGACGATGTGGATGCCTTCGCGGCCTCGCTCGACTGGCGGCCGATCATCGGGCCGGGCGACAAGCCCTATGGAATGCGCGAGCTTGAAGTGCTGGACCCGGACGGCAACCGGCTTTGTTTCGGGCAAGACATCTGATGGGGAAGTTTCTGGTGATCTTTCTGGCGGCATCTGCGATCGCTGCGGGCGCGGGCATGTACTACCTGCAGGTCTATGCCTTCTATGAAGAGGTGCAGGCGGACAACGTGACCGATGTGCAACTGACGACGCTCGGCGCGGGCGTGCCGGAGCCGATCCTGTACGAGGCCTTCGAGGCAATTGATGCGGACAGCTCTCCCTTGCGGTATCGCGCGTGCTTCAGGACGTCGATGAGCCAGGCCATGCTGACCGAGACCTATGAGCTCTATGACGACCCGATCCCGAACAATGCGCCTGGTTGGTTCGAGTGCTTCGACGCGCAAGCGCTTGGCGCTGCGCTGGAAGCAGGCGAGGCGACCGCGTTTATGGGCGAATTCAACGTCGCCTATGGGTTTGACCGGGTCGTAGCGATCGGCGACGACGGGCAGGGCTTCGTCTGGCACCAGATCAACGCCTGCGGAGAGGCGGCTTTTGACGGCGATCCCGTGCCGGAAGGGTGTCCGCCCCCGCCGGAGGCGGAACAATGACAAGGTCCATGCGGCATGCCTGATCTTTTGATCGAACTCTCTTCCGAGGAAATTCCGGCCCGGATGCAGGCGCGCGCGGCGGCGGATCTGAAGCGCCTTGTGACCGAGGGGCTGGTCGAGGCCGGGCTGACCTATGCCTCGGCCGGGGCGTTTTCGACGCCGCGACGCTTGGCGTTGTCGGTTGAAGGGGTATTGGCGGAAAGCCCGGCGGTTCGCGAGGAACGGAAGGGCCCCCGCACGGATGCGCCGGAGCAAGCGCTCGCGGGGTTCTTGCGCTCGACCGGGCTCTCCAAGGATGATCTGGAAGCGCGGGACGACAAGAAGGGCCAGGTCTGGTTCGCGGTGATCGACAAGCCGGGCCGCCCGGCGGGCGAGATCATCGCGGACGTGCTGGAGGCGACCATCCGCGACTTCCCCTGGCCCAAATCCATGCGGTGGGGGGCGGGGAGCCTTCGCTGGGTCCGGCCCCTGCATTCTATCCTGTGCATCCTGACGGACGAAGAGGGTACGACGGTAGTACCTTTGGACGTGGACGGCATCGCCTCGGGTGATACCACGGCAGGTCACCGCTTCATGGCGCCGGAGCCTTTCGCGGTTTCGTCGTTCGAGGACTACGCCGCGCGGTTGAAGAAAGCCTTCGTCATCCTGTCGGCCGAGGAGCGGGCCGAGAAGATATGGCACGACGCGACGCATCTGGCCTTTGCGCAAGGGCTGGAGGTGGTCGAGGACAAGGGGCTTCTGGCCGAGGTCGCGGGGCTGGTCGAATGGCCCGTCGTGCTTATGGGCGAGATCGGTGCGGACTTCCTGGAACTGCCGGCGGAGGTGCTGCAGACCTCGATGAAGGAACACCAAAAGTTCTTCAGCGTGCGCGACAAGGCGGGCAAGATCGTGAAGTTCATCACGGTTGCGAACCGCGAGACGGCAGATGATGGTGCGACCATCCTGGCGGGCAACCAAAAGGTCCTTTCGGCGCGGCTGGCGGATGCTAAGTTCTTCTGGGAAAACGATCTGCGCACCGTCGAGCAAGTCGGCATGGTGGGGATGGCGGCGCCGCTGGCCGAGGTCACGTTCCACAACAAGCTGGGCTCGCAGGCCGAGCGGATCGAGCGGATCGCGGCTCTCGCGCGCGAGATCGCGCCGGTTGTCGGCGCGAAGCCCGATCTAGCCGGCGAGGCGGCGCGCATCGCCAAGGCCGATCTGGCGAGCGAGATGGTCTATGAGTTCCCGGAACTCCAAGGGGTTATGGGGCGGTATTACGCCCAAGCCGCGGGGCATGACGACGGTGTACCCGAGGCCTGCGAGGAACATTACTCGCCGCTTGGGCCGACCGATGCGGTGCCGACGCATCCGGTCTCGGTCGCCGTGGCGCTGGCCGACAAGATCGACACGCTGACGGGGTTCTGGGCGATCGACGAGAAGCCGACGGGGTCGAAGGACCCGTTCGCGCTCCGGCGCGCGGCGTTGGGGGTCATTCGCTTGGTGTTGGAGAATGATTTGCGTATCAGCCTTCAAAAGCCATTCAGTGTCTCCTTTGGCGCGAAGTTCATGGCTGCCGCAGAAGGCGTCCAACCGGTCGACGTTCCTACCGACGAGCATGGCGTTACCAATGTCGAAGACTTGCCGGACGAGATCATGGATCTTGGCGCGTTGCTCGGCGGTATAGGGGATGCGATGAATGACTTGGAGGGGTTCTTCCACGACCGCCTGAAGGTTTTCCTACGTGACAAGGGCATTCGGCATGATGTGATCGACGCGTGCCTCGCTATGCCGAATGCAGATGACCTGACGCTTTTGGTTACGCGGGCCGAGGCGTTGCAGGCGTTTCTGGATACTTCGGACGGGGAAAACCTGCTGCAGGGCTTCAAGCGGGCGCATAACATCCTGAAACAGGCCGAGGAGAAGGACGGGGTCGAGTACTCCTTTGGACCCGATCCGAAACTGGCCGAAGCGGAGACGGAAAAGACCCTGTTTGCAGCCCTCGATGCTGCAGAAGCGAAGATCGGACCGGCGATGGAGGCGGAGGATTTTGGCGCGGCGATGACCGCCATGGCAGACCTGCGCGGGCCCATCGATGCGTTCTTCGAGGACGTTCAGGTCAACGCCGAGAGCGAAATTCTGCGGCGTAACCGCTTGAATTTGCTGCACAGGATCAGCGAAATATGCCTGAGCGTCGCGGACTTGACTCAGATCGAGGGCTAGCGCGTGACGTCAGGTCATGTGGCCAATTCTACAAACCTGTAAATCCATCGTGACAGTCGTGGTTGATCGTTAATGCTATCGGCGTATGCTGCCGGTGGAAGGAATCGCCGCAGTGCAGAAACACGTCGATCTGGAACAGTTCGTCGTCATCGACGAAACCGCGCCCGTGGCGGCCGCGACCCATGGGGAACGCGCCAAGTGCCTGCAGCGGCTGATCCGGCTTAACCTGCCGGTGCCTCTGACCGTTGCGCTGCCGTTTCAGACCGTGCGCGCGATTGCCACCGGCATGCAGGTCGATGCGTCGGCCATCCTTCGGAATTTCGGTGAAGCACCGCTTGTCTCGGTGCGTCCGTCGTCCGAAAGCCCTGATTGGGGCGGGCCGGGGGCCATTCTGAACATCGGCATGAACGGTGCGCGGCACGCCGAATACGCGAACCTTCTGGGGCACGCGGCGGCGGACGAACTTTATGCGCGTTTCGTCCAGACCTATTCGGTCGAAGTGGCGCATCTGGACCCTGACAGCTTCGAGTTCGACGTGGCCGACGCTGACGCGCTGAAGGCCATGTTGGAGGCCTACGAGGACGAGGCCGACGAGCCATTCCCACAGGATCCGGCGCGGCAGTTGGCGGATGTGTTGAAGTCGATGGCGCGGGCCTGGGAAAGCACGTCGGCCCGGCTGTTGCGGCAGGCGCAGGGGGCTCCGGAGGAGGCCGGGCTTGGCTTGGTCGTTCAGCGCATGGCGCCAGGGCTTGGGCCGCCGGAGAGCGGCTCGGGCGTGATCCAGTTCGTTTCATCGAACACCGGGTGTCCTCAGATCACCGGGCGGTATCTGAGCCAGAGCCAGGGGCGCGACGCGCTTGAGGACGAGGGCGCCTATTACCTGACGATCGATCAACGCGGCCGCGCGCTGGAAGAGGTCTATCCGGAAGGCTTTGACAAGCTTGTGGAATTCGGTGCGATCTGCCGTCAACGCCTGCGGGAAGAGATGCAGATCGAGTTCACGCTGGACGGCGGCGTATTGAGCGTGCTGGACGCGGTGCGCGTGCAGCGGTCGTCCGCGGCTGCGGTACGCATCGCCGTCACGCTGGCCGAAGACGGCGTGATTAGCCGGGACGAGGCGCTTTTGCGCATCCCGCCCGGCGGCCTTACCGATCTGATGCACCGCCATGTCGATCCGACCGCGTCCCGCGACGTGATGGCGACGGGCGTGGCCGCCAGCCCGGGTGCCGCGACGGGGCAGTTGGTATTCACCTCGGCCGCGGCGCAGGCTGCGGCGGCGCGGGGGGAAGCTGCCATCCTGGTGCGGCGCGAGACTTCGCCCGAGGATATTCGCGGGATGCATGTGGCCCAGGGCGTGTTGACCATGCGGGGCGGCATGACAAGTCACGCGGCGATGGTGGCGCGCGGTCTTGGCCTGCCGGGGATCGTGGGCGCCTCGACCATCCAATACAATCGCAAGACGCGGTCCATCACCGTGCCGGACGGGCGCGCGTTCTTCGAAGGCGACACCATCACTATCGACGGGACGTCGGGAAGCGTTCTGGCAGGCGAAGTCGCATTGTTGGAACCGGCGCTGGATGGGTATTTCCAGACGCTGCTCGATTGGGCGGACGAAGCGCGGGACATCAAGGTGCGGGCCAATGCGGACACCTACGAAGAGGCGAAAATCGCGCTCAAGTTCGAGGCCGAGGGCATCGGGCTTTGCCGGACGGAGCATATGTTCTTCGAGGAAGACCGCCTGACCGTCATGCGCGAGATGATCTTTGCCGAGACGGCCGAAGGGCGCGCGGCGGCCTTGGAACGTCTGGTACCGATGCAGCTTAGCGATTTTTCGGAGCTTTTCCGGCTGATGGCCGGCAAGCCCATCTGCATCCGCCTGTTTGACCCGCCGCTCCATGAATTCCTGCCGCAGGACCCTGATGGCATGCGGGATCTGGCGGATGCCCTGGGGCTGCCATTGTCAGAGGTCACGCGCCGGGTGGAGGCCCTGGCCGAGTTCAACCCGATGCTGGGGCTTCGAGGGGTCCGACTGGGTGTGACGATGCCCGAAATCTATGAAGCTCAGGCCCGCGCGATCTTCATGGCCACCATTCATGCGGCAGCGAATGACTATCCGGTGACACCCGAGATCATGATCCCGCTTGTCTCGGCCAAACGCGAGGTCGAGTTGATCCAGAGCCGGGTCGAGGCGGTTGCGGCCGATGTGCGCACGCGATCGGGCAAGGAGTTCGAATACAAGCTGGGTGTCATGGTTGAAACGCCGCGCGCCGCACTGCGGGCCGGTGAGATTGCCACGCATTCGAGTTTTCTCAGCTTCGGCACCAACGACCTGACGCAGATGACCTATGGCCTTAGCCGCGACGATGCGGGTCGGTTCATGTCGGATTATGTCCAACAGGGGGTTTATCCCGAGGACCCGTTCCACCGTCTGGATCTGGACGGGGTCGGCGAGTTGCTGCAACTGGGGGCCGAGCGTGGACGTGCCGAGCGGCCCGATTTGACGCTTTCGATCTGCGGTGAACATGGTGGCGACCCCGACAGCATCGCCTTCTGCCGAGCGGCGGGCTTTGACTATGTCAGTTGTTCGCCATTCCGTGTCCCGGTGGCAAAACTGGCCGCCGCGCATTTGGCAATCCGGGAACGAGCCGCGAAACAGTAAGTTTCGCGACTGTTTCGGCGA
>JAAUYH010077155.1_pt1 | contig 21807 bp, 35 predicted proteins | sample 7278061 | NCBI WGS metagenome assembly JAAUYH01 (sample SAMN14350203, study PRJNA611818) | marine sediment metagenome | isolation source: surface marine sediment (0.6m) | place: French Polynesia: Moorea | collected 2018-08 | reverse complement strand
TTCGATCTCTCGGGCCTTCAGTGCAATCAAGGAGCTTGGGCTGGTTGAGGTGCATCGAAGCAAGACGCCAGAGTTATTGATCGAATTCGAAGCGCAGCAGGAGATTACGAGGAGTTTTCCAGAGTTGGGTCTAACTCTGCTAGGGCGGCCAAGCGATGCGGCCTGTTTGTAATATGCGTTTCCCGTCGCTCAGAGGCATCGGACCCTTGGCAGGCGCCAGCTGCGGACGCTATTCTGCCGACACAACGTTCAAGTGAACATTGGAAAGGGATAGCGCCGCGTTTCTGCGGAAGTCGCGGAGCCTGGTCGATTCCCGACTGGTGCCGAACCGACGGCCAACTCCTTCAACACAGGACCAGATAACGAACCGCCATGAAAAAACCACCTCCCGGCACAGCCGAACGCATAGCAAAAATGACCTTCGCGTCAATCTACCCCATGTACCTTGCCAAGGTTGAAAAGAAAGGCAGGACCAAAGATGAACTGCACGAAGTCATCCAGTGGCTTACCGGCTTCGACGAGAAGAAACTGAAATCCCTTATCAAGGACGAGGTGACGTTTGATGGCTTTTTCGAAAAAGCCGAACTCAATCCCAACGCTCATCTGATCACGGGCGTGATTTGTGGATACCGGGTCGAAGAACTTGAAGATCCACTGATTCGGCAGACCAGGTATCTCGACAAGCTCGTAGATGAGCTGGCCAGGGGAAAAAAGATGGAGAACATCCTGAGAAGTGAGTGATGCCTGCCAGCCTGGGGAAAATGAGCACAACCTACGTCATCTGCATCAACAACGAGGGCCACGAGACTTCGCTGAAGCTGCGGACCATTTATCAGGTCCTGGATGACGCTAATGCCGCCGCCCGGAATCAAATCAGAGTGATCGACGAATCTGGTGAGCCCCACCTCTACCCGTCCACTCAATTTGTGGGCATCAAACGCCCCCCCGTGTGGGCGCCGGTTGGCACGAAAACCTCGGGCGACGTGAATGATCCCCGGGTCATCGCCTGTTTCGTGATCTACCTGGAAAAGGAGATCGTTTATCAGGGTTCTTTTCCGGTTTTTCGGGAACGCAGCACACTTTCGTTTCCATCGAAAGACGGTGGTGTGTTTGGCTTCCGTCATTTATACGAGGGCACGGAATGCACCATCACTGTTTCCTACGCCGAAGACGGTTCCAATCTTGAACAGCGGGAGCTTGTTGTACCGATCAACAGATCGAAGACCCGGTGGAAAAGGGCGCAGCTTGGAGAGACATTCAGCGTTAACTATCGCTGCGTGTTCGAGGACCCGAGAGAGATTCGAAAGGTACGACGAAAGACCGCGGCGGCGAGAGCTGCCAGAGACGAAGCCGAACCCGAAATCAACCTGTACTACGTCGGGGAAGGCAGAAGTGGTGAAGATTCCTGACTGGCACTGACCGTGGACCCTCGGGCCAACTGCGACGCGCACTGCGGACCCGCCGGTTAGCTCAGACTGGCGTCTGGTCCGCTGATCGCTTACACTTCGCGCCCCATCCATTGCATCAAGTAAAAGGAGGTGTGCCGTGCCAAAGTTCAACGCTGACGATACATTTTCCTTTCGAGCGCACTAGCAAACGCCGCAAGGGATTCCCCTCCGAGTCGCAGGTGAAACGCGGTTACCGGGTCGTTCGCCAGGACAAGGACCTGGTCGAAAAACTCGGTCGAGAAGATCCTTGCCCGTGTGGTTCCGGCCGCAGATTTCAAGAAGTGCTGCCTGCGCAGCCGCCGGTACCAGGGCTCCGCCCGGGACGACTACTTTTAGGTAATATGCCGTTGACACTGCAGCGGCCGGCCGTCGGGCCGGTCCGCTGCAACATTATCGGAGGAGCGGCGAGCTTAAACTCATCAATGGCAGTTACGGTCGTTCCATACAGCTCTGACTGGGGCCGCAAATATCAGCTTGAAGAAGCAAGGATTCGTCGGGCGCTTGGGTCCGCAGCCGTTGCGGTTCATCATATCGGAAGCACAGCGATCCCCGGGATTCTGGCCAAGCCAGTCATTGACGTGCTGGTCGAAGCCACGTCTCTGGAAGCGGTGGACATCCGCCGGGACCGTCTGGATGCCCTGGGCTACGAGGCCATGGGGGCCTATGGAATCCCAGGCCGCAGGTACTTCCGAAAGGACACAGCAAACGGCGTTCGGGCGTTGTATGTCCACGTGTTTGCCCGTGGCTCGGTGGAGGCTGGACGACACCTGGCGTTTCGCGATTACCTGCAATCTCATCCGCGCGCAGCTCTGGAATACTCTGAACTGAAGCGGGTTTTGACCGCGACCCACAACGCTGAAAAAAACGCCTACGTGGCGGGGAAGGCGTCGTTCGTGGCCAGGGTAATGAAAGAGGCAACTGCATGGAAAGCATACGAATAACCAGTCCTTGCGGCGGGTCCGGAGATGGGACTGGCGGCTGGGCGGACCGCTGAAGCCAGGTTGGTCGTCGATTGAGCATCGAGACAAGCTTGCGAGTCTTCCGGTGGATTGCTCTGGCCGGGATTCTCCTGCTCATCATACTTGGCGCAGAAATGGCGTTTGACCGACGTTTCGTTTCATTTGCGGTGTTCCGGAGCAACCCGCTCTTTGTCCTGTTGATCTACGCGCCATCGGCGTTATTCGGGACTGTGGCCCTGGTCCAGCTGATCCGAAGTCGTATCTGGCCGGCCGCCGCGTTTTCCGGCGGATTGATTGGAACGGGTATCATTCATCAAGCGGTCGCCGACCAGAGCTACGGGAATCCAGGTTACATGGTGCCCATAGGTCACCTTGCCGCGCCGGTCGCGAGCCTGGTCGCTTACTCGGCCTGCTTCCTGATTGCCTGGTTGGCTGTAAAGGTATCCCGGTACGGCATGAGGCTCAGGAAAGGTGACGAATAGAACCAAAACGAGCGGGTAATCGATGATTAGAGTTGTTTATCGTTGGCATGTCGCGCCGCAGGATTTTGAAGCATTCAAAGACACCTGGCGCCTGACTACGAATCGCATCCACGAGACCGTCACTGGAGCACGGGGCAGCTTTCTGCTGAGGTCTTTCGATGACGAGTCAGAGGTGATCACCATTGCAAAGTGGGACTCCCTGGATTCCTGGAAAGACTTCTGGGGCAATAAAAACCCGACAGCCATGCACGCCATGAGGGAGTTGGGAAAGCGTTTATCCGTCGAAGCATTTGAAGAGATTGAAGACCACACCCGATAGTGAGGTGTGTCGCTGAAAACCGTGCAACTAAGCACCATCCGCTAAAGATACGTCCGTGAAACTGAAGAGAGCCACCGAGCAGGATATCGATCACTGGTTGAGGATGAGAAAGTGTCTCTGGCCGGACTCCTCCGCCACACACAGGCAGGACATCGCAGAGTATCTTTCAGGTCAATCGAGAGATATTCGTGAGTGCTTTCTGGTTGAAGAATCCTGCAGCCCCCTGGGGTTTATAGAGCTCAACATCCGAAACTATGCCGAAGGAAGCCGGCACGCCCGGGTTCCCTACGTGGAAGGCTGGTACGTTGACGAAGCGTTCAGAGGCAGAGGATTCGGGGCCTTGCTCATGGAACGGGCTGAAGCCTGGGCCAGGGAGAACGGCTTCTCTGAGATTGCCAGTGACGCAGAATTGGACAATTCCGCCAGCATCGCTGCCCACAGAAAGCTCGGATTCGAGGAAACCGACCGGGTTGTGTGTTTTCTCAAGAAGCTCACCTAGCGCAAGGCAATCGGCAGACTTCAGGCGTGGGCTGGCCTGATACTAGCAAGTAAGGAACATATTCCTGCAGAAAAATCCCGTACACTCGAGCGCTGCGCACTATGGCCACTGCCCACCGAACCAGCTGAGGATGGCATGAGCGACAAAAAAGGTTTGACCGACACCCAGGATCTTCGGTCCGAGATCGATCCGCCGGCTGCCACCGCCAGATGGGGCTGGCGATATCATCACCTCGGCATACCCACCACCGTGGCGCGCCCCGGGGAACGGTATCTGAAAGAGCACAAGTTCTACGTGTCCGGGTTCGAGCGAAGCCCCTACGGTATCGAGTGGATGCGGTTCGAGGAGGACTCACCCATCTCCGACCTGATCAAGACGACGCCTCACCTGGCCTTTGAAGTCGACGACCTTGACGAGGCCGTCAGCGGCAAGGAGGTGCTGCTTTCGCCAACGGAGCTGTTTCCCGGTGCCCGTGTGGCAATGATTGTCTCAGACGGGGCGCCGGTTGAGCTGCTTGAGTTTGCGCCGGATTGCGACGTGGCCGGGCTCAAATGAAATACATAAGCTACCTGCTCCGACTGGTGGCCATACTGCTCCTGGGTGTGGGTGCCGTGGCTACACCCTTTGGATTGCTCTATCTCGTCGGTGCAATCACAACCGGGGGGCGGGAGTATTCGGGAGAGATGATGGTTCTGCTTGGCATCGCCACCGTCTGCATTCTCGGTGGAATGGGTGCCTGGCGAGCGGCCAACGCCATGAGCGCCGGCTGAACATGGCCCTGATTCTCCCCAGTCCGCGCTACGAGCGGAGTTACCGGGACTATATTGCCGAACTCGGCGGTGAAGAGCGCTATCCGTTTCCGCTGGATTTCGACCACACCGACTTCAGCGCTCTCCTGAGCCGGCTGGAAAGCCTGGCAGAGGGCAAAGATCTCCCGGCCGGCTTCGTTCCGAGCTCGACGTTCTGGCTGCTGGAAGCAGGCGAGCTGGTCGGTGTTTCCAATCTCAGGCACTTTTTGAACAGCCGGCTGGAGCACTGCGGCGGCCATATTGGACTGGGCATTCGGCCGTCGCATCGGCGCAAGGGACTGGGCAGTCGGCTCATGGGCCTGACGATCGAGCAGGCATCGCTGAGAGGAATCTCCAATATTCACATTCATTGCTACAAGCAAAACGCTGCTTCAGCGCGCATCATCCTGGAAAACCGGGGCGAGCTGCAGTCAGAAATCAGGGAGGGAAACGCGGTGGTTCAGCGGTATATCTTGTCACTCCCCAAGGCCACTGGTCATGGTCAACGATAGCCGGACCGGCAGGCGGGACAAGGACCAATGATCAATGCATTCCTGGCAGGTTACCTGGGTCTGCTGATATCCGCCGGCGCGACCGGTGGATTAAGCCGATTAATGGTCGAAGGGCCTGAGCTTTACCCCTCGCTCAGGACGCGCGAGCTTGATGGCACCCCGATTCGGCATGTACCAGGCCACCTGGTGCGGCAAAATCCTCAGCACTCAAGCGACGCCGATTTCATCGAGGCCATTGCCCGCAGTGGTTCCCAGGGCAGCCTCGACGGACGCGGAATTCATGCCGCGCTTTATGCCCTCTATGTGGGTGAAAAGGAGCTCGGTTTCTACGGCCTGGAGGCCGGGTCTGCGACCGACGCAGATCGGCTGGAGGAGGCGCTCCGCGACATCTGGGCGCACAATATTGGGCTCGATCGCGCCCGGGTTCACCGCGGCGGGCTGGTTCTTGTCGTAGTATGGACCGACGGCGTGTCTGCAGAATGCTGGGACGCCGTGAACCAGGGTGTGGCAGAGCGGTTGATCGATCCTTGACTGTGGGTCACCCCGAAAAAAACCGGAGCAGGTATGGCCAATTATATTGACGGATTTGTCCTTCCCATTCCGCGCGATCGTGTGGGCGAGTATCAGCGGGTCGCCGAAGCGGTTGCGGACATCTGGATCGAACATGGCGCACTCGACTACTTCGAGTATATCGGTGACGATCTGACCCTGGAGGGGACGCGATCGTTCATCGAACTGGCAGCAGCAGCAGAGCATGAAACCGTCGTGTTTGGCTGGGTGGCTTTTGCATCCCGGGAGGCGCGTGACCTGGCCAATGAGAGGGTAGCCGCTGACCCGCGGATGGCGGGTCTGATCGAACCGCTGGTAGACCCATCGACGCCGATTTTTGATTCTGGACGAATGGCCTACGGTGGGTTTCGGCCGCTCGTTCAAAGCTCCGCCGGCGATGCCGCTACCTGACGATTGGAAACAGGCCGCCAGGCCGCACCGCTCCTGCCCAGATGGTAGATAGACAAGCAGTATCGTATGCAGAGGCCGGCGCCGGCGAGATCGAAACACTCGAGGCACACCTGCTCAGGTCGCTGGGCCAATTGCTGCCTCAGTCTGTCAACTCGAGTTTCAGCCGAGTCGCAAAAGACCCCTCCGGCAACCTGGTCGGCGGCATCACCGCGTCGACCTCGTACGGCTGGTTGCTCATCAAGGTGTTGTGGGTGCACGCTGATTTCCGGGGACGTGGCATTGGCCGCCGACTGATGCAAGATGCCGAGGAATCCGGCCTGAACCACGACTGTCACAGCGCCTGGCTTGAAACCTCGAATCCGCAGGCCCGGCGGTTCTATGAAGGCCTCGGATACCAGATGTTTGGGAAGCTGGAGAACGCCTCGAACGAGTATCCGCCGGATCATTGCCGGTGGTTCATGAAAAAGAGCATTGCATGAACCGGCCCAGTGCGCACCTGCCGGGTGCATCAACAACGCGGCCAGGCCCTGACAATGATTGCAGCGCCAACGCAATGCCCTCACGACGAAAAAGGAAATGTCCATGCGCCAGAAAGCTGTTCTGAAGCCGCTGGTCCTCGGGCCCGGTTCCGGTCGACCCTACCCCATGGGCAGAATGTCAGCCGTATTCAAGGCGGATCTTGAAGAAACACACTCAATGCTGTCGGTGTCCGAGTGGTGGCTGGAAGCCAATAGCGAGGGCCCGCACGTTCACAAACATCCAGAAGCTCATCTCTTCTATGTCATTGAAGGCCGGCTGACGCTTTATCTCGAGGGCAGGAACTGGTTCGAAGCCGAGAAAGGCTCGTATATTTTTATCCCCGGCGATACGGAGCATGGATTCGAGAATCGAAGCGACAACACCGTCGGTTTTATGTCCATCAACATTCCGGGTGGGTTTGAAGAATCGATGCCTGGCCTTTTGGGCTATTTCGAAAAGCAGCCGCTTGGCCCTGCAAGATAACGTCATGGGCGCGACGCAGCTGCCGGCGTTGAACAGTAAGCCTGGGGCGGAGCGGGTGCGGGCACGGTTCAAATCAGATTTTCAGTGACCTGGTGACGTATGGGATTCCCACAAAAAGGAGAAAAGTGATGTTGAGAATGACGATGGCGCCGCTGCTGTTTATTGCAGGCCTGTCTCAGGCTTCCGATGATTCCCTGTTGATCGGAGAGTGGGCGTGCGAGATGAAAAGCGAGTACATGGACGCCACTAAAACACTGACGATCAACGACGACTCGAGCTACGAACTGGTTACCGAGGTGTTCGGGTCCAGGATGGTCGATCTGGGGAAATGGAGTAAGCGCGGTGAAACTCTGTCCCTCAACAGGGAATACCATGTCAAGCGCGGCGAGAAAAAGGCGTCCTCTCAGGAATTCCTGAGAACGATCACCAAGCTGGATGAGAACAATCTGGAATTCACCAACGAAAACGCAATCACCACCTGCGTGAAATAGGCCGAAAGCAAAAATATCGCCCGGGTCACCCGAAACCTGGCGCGATACACTGGAGTGAGCATGGACACCGCGCCGGTTACAGTGTTTTTTTACGGGTTGTTTATGGACGAGTCGCTGCTCGCTTCAAAAGGGTTCAGCCTGTCCGGCGCCACGGTTGGATATGTCGACGGGTTTGGCTTGCGGATAGGCCGCCGCGCGACGCTGGTGCCGGAAACGGGCAACAGGGCCTTCGGTGTGGTGACTGAAATGGCGGCCGAAGCGGTAAGCGCCCTGTATGCGGAGGAGAGCGTATCCGACTACGTCGCAGAAACCGTATCGGTTGTTTTAAACGACGGGCATCGGAAATCAGCTGTCTGTTATAACCTGCCAAAGGACAAGCTCGGCGGCACGAACCCTGAATACGCGCGTTCCCTGCTTGCCCTGGCGATTCAGCTTGGCTTTCCAGACCCATACCTCCAGCAGATCAGGAAACATCTGAGGCCGGTTTGAAAACAGGGATCATGAGCACTTCACACATGACCATGAACCTCACCTTTCGAGAAACCACGGCCGGGGACATCGAGGACATGTTTTCTTTGCGTGCCCGGACCCGCCAGAACCCGATTTCGAAAGTAGATCTGGCGGCATTTGGCATCACTCCCGCGTCCACTGCGGCAGACATGGCCAGCGGGAAAATGAAAGGCTGGGGCTGTTTTCACGACAGCGCCATGGTCGGCTTCTGTAATGGCGACGGCACCACGGGCGAAGTCCTTGTTCTGGCCGTTTTGCCGAACTATGAAGGCCAGCGCATTGGCACTCGACTGCTGTCCCACGTGGTCGAGTGGCTTCGGTGGCGCGGCTTCGGGCAGCCATGGCTGGCCGCGTCTTCTGAGCCGCAGATTCGCGCCCACGGCTTTTATCGATCTTTGGGGTGGGAGTCCAGTGGGCGGTCGCTGGACAACGGTGATGAAATCCTCGAACTCGCGCCCGACCGCTTGCTGAGCTGGAAATCCGGGGTAATCGTGCAACGTCTCGACAGCTCCAGCCAGGAATCCATTGCGCGGCTGTTTGGCTCAGCCTTCTCTGCGTCCGACGGGCAACGGGAAGGCGAGGACGTCGGCAGGCTTGCGCGGGAGCTGGCCGCCGCCATCGATGACCGGGACATCATCTGTTTCGGCGCCCATGACCGGTCGGCACTTATCGGGTCAATCTTCTTTACACCGCTTAAGTTCCAAAGCGCTATCCGGGTGTATATGCTGGCTCCCGTTGCAGTACACACCCACTACCAGGGCCGAGGTGTCGGCCAGGCCTTGATCAATCATGGGCTGCGGGACATGCAAAACCGATCTGCTGCGTTCGTGGTCACCTACGGCGACCCGTCCTTCTATACCAGGGTCGGCTTCCAACCCCTGTCAGAAAGGGTGATCCAGGCGCCCGCAAAGCTGTCCATGCCCCATGGCTGGCTCGGCCTGTCACTGACGGGCGAGCCGATTCCGGTCTGCCCGGATCGTCCAAGCTGCCATACGGCCTTCGATGACCCGGTCTACTGGTAACACCAGGTCCGCTGGCGCAAGCCTGCTGGCGGTGCTGCTGCTGACGATGACCGCTCCCGCACTCGGGTCGGACTACACGGGCTTTTTCGTGCTTTTTCTGGAAATACCCATTCTGGTGATCAGCCTGCTGTTTCTTCCACTGTGTTTTCTCGCACCAAAGGTTGGACTGGCCCTTGCCACGATGCTTCTGCTTGGCATTTTTGTTGTGCTCTACTGGGCATCCGATGTTGGATACATGAGCACGGCTGGAGGTCTGCTGCTGCTGTCCCTGGTGATCAACGTCATTGGCATTGCCGTGGCCGCCAAAAAGGCCAAACTGGTCGGGAAGGCGAGCCCGGACGACAAGGCCTGATATCACCAGAGTCGGCCAATGATGCCTGGGTCAAAACATCTCATCGGCACCGCCTTGCTGCTGACAGCCCTGATGGGGTGCGCGGGCCAGTACTTACCGGACAGCAGGGATACAGAGTTCACCCAGCGAGAGGTTGACCTGGGTCATTTCTTTCCGGACATTGCGCCGACGGACGCATGCTTCGTTCTGCTGGACATGGGCAATCGCAGCATTACGCGCCACAATGCCTTGCGTGCCCGCACCCAATTCCTGCCCGGATCCACCTTCAAAATCCCCAACGCCCTGATCGCGCTGGAAACCGGCGTGGCGCCGGATGCGGATTTTGAACTGCCCTGGGATCCCGCCCTGCGACCCGCGACGGGATTCTGGGCCAGATCCTGGTCCCGCGAGCATACGCTGCGGTCCGCCTTGCAGCATTCCGTTTACTGGTACTACCAGGAGATTGCCCGGCGGATTGGCGCCGGAGCCATGCAGCGCTACCTGGACCAGTTCGCCTACGGAAACCGAAGCATGGCCGGGGGACTGGACCGCTTCTGGCTGCACGGGGGTCTCCGCATCTCCGCCGACGAGCAGGTGCAGTTTCTGCGCCGCCTCTACTTCGAGGAACTGGGCGTTTCCCCGGACTCCACTGATATCCTGAAGGATATTCTCGTCCTGGAAAACGCTGGCGATTACCGCATCAGTGGAAAGACGGGTACCGTCAACGTCGGACCGGACCGCGAACTGGCCTGGCTGGTGGGTTATCTCGAGTATGGCGAAAGACGCTACTTTTTCGCGCTGAACGTCGAGGGTGAGGTAGTCTGGGAGCGCTGGGGCGGACCCGGACAGCGACTGCAGCTGGTACGTTCGATACTGGGTCAGCTTTTGGCGTTACCCCTGGCGCAAACTGGAGTGAAACCATAGATGAAGTGCTTTTTTTGCGGCCGCCTGGGCCGGCACTGCCCATGATGGCAAAAGGCCAGTGCAATTGCGGCGCCGTCGCCTTCGAGATCGCTGCGAAACTGACAGACATCTACCTGTGCCACTGCTCCATCTGTCGAAAATCCACCGGCGGCGGCGGCATAGCGGTTGTGGTGGTCCACAACAAAGACTTCCGATGGCGACGGGGTCAGGAACAGGTCACCACCTGGCAAAAGCCCGGGCACGACTGGCAGACCAGCTTCTGCCAGGGCTGTGGATCGCCATTGCCGGGCCCCAATGACGAGTCGCGCATGTACGTTCCCGCGGGGCTGATTGACGAGGGTGGTGAGAATTTGCGGGTGGCCCACCATATCTGGGTAGACTCCAAAGCTCATTGGGACAACATCGGTGACGACGGCCAGCAACATACCGGCGGGTTTGGCGACTGATCAGATGCAACTGAGCGCCATGAATAATCTGCGCGAACTAAATGATTTGCCGGAAACCGCCGCCGGATTTACGCTGTAGCATCGGCGCGGGAGGGATTCGAGCCATGTACATCAATACCTACGTCCTCGGCGTACCCGAGGACCGCAAAGACGAATACATCCGCATCGCCGAGGTTTTCGCAGAGGTTGCCAGGGACTTCGGTGTGCTGGAAATCGTCGAAAACTGGGAGCTCGAAGTTCCGGACGGCGATCACACGGACTATCGAAAGGCCATCCAGGCCGAGCCCGGAGAGAGGATCGTGGTGTCCTGGGTCATCTGGCCGGACCGGGAAACCGGCGCGGCAGCTCACAAGGGCATGATGGAAGACCAGCGACTGGCGCAGATGGGCGACATGCCGTTCGACGGCAAGCGCATGATCCTGGGCGGATTCGAACCCATCCTGCAATATCGCCGGGACGCCGCGGAGTGAGGCTCGGTCGCCTGGGGTTGGTGGCCCTGCTCTGCCTTGGAATGGCGGCCAACTCCTGCCTGGCAGCAGATGCGGAGGACAAAATGACGGCTCGTGGCACCTTCAGCGTAGACCTGGCACCCCAGGAAGATACGGGTTTTCCAGCGGGGCGGATGCTGATGGACAAGTCCTACAGCGGCGACCTGACTGCCACAGCCGCGGGCCAGATGATCAGTAAGCGCACCGATGCAGGCACAGCCGTGTATTACGCGGTCGAGGAAGTGTCAGGTGTCCTCAACGGCAGGCGCGGCGGCTTCACCCTGGTCCACCGCGGCTATATGGATGACAGCACCCGGTCATTGCAAGTGGAGATCCTGAAAGGGTCCGGCAGCGGCGGATTTGAAGGCATCACCGGCTCCATGAGCATCTTCCAGGACGATGGCGGCCACCAGTACGAACTGGTCTACGAGTTCTGACGCCGCTGTGCGGAGCACAGGCAAACCACCATGCCCTACGACCAAGGATTAGCCGAACGCCTGCGGGATTGCTACGCCGAAACTGAAGGCGTGGGAGAAAAGAAAATGTTTGGCGGCATCGCCTTCATGGTGGGCGGCCACATGTCCTGCGGCGTGGTCAGGGACACCCTGATGGTTCGAGTCGGGCCTGACCGGTACGAATCCGCCCTGGCCCGACCTCACGCCAGGGAGATGGACTTTACCGGCAGGGCCATGAAGGGATTCGTCTATGTTTCCCCCGATGGCTTCGAGTCCGATGACGACCTCAATCAATGGGTGGAACTGAGCCTGCAGTTCGTTTCAACACTTCCACCCAAGCGCTGACGTTATGCCTGAGAACAAGACCCAGCCTACCAATGCCTCGGTTGACGAATTCATCGGACAAATCGAAAACCGGCGCAGGCACTCCGACGCGCTGGCGACCCTGGAACTGTACCAGTCGGTCACTGGCCTGCCGCCGGTCATGTGGGGACCGACTATCATCGGATTCGGCACCCATCGCTATCGCACCGCCGGAGGCCGGGAGGGCACTGTACCAGCGGCCGGGTTTTCACCGCGCAAGGCCAAGCTGGTGTTCTACGTGGGCGAAGGCTTCGATGAGGCGGACAAACTGTACGCAGCCCTGGGCAAGCACAAACGTTCGGTGTCCTGTCTGTACATCAACAAGCTGGATGACGTAAACCTGGACGTGCTGCGTGAGATCGTGGCTCGGGACTTCGCGGCTACCGTGGATCGCTCAGATGCATGATCATCCAACCTATCAGCTGGATTCAATCCCCTGGATCCGGGGACGCGCCGGGTCATTTCCGACGGCATTCGCATCCTTTATGATCCCGAAGGCACTCTCGGCGCGGCCCACGCGGCGGCGGACGAGTAACCCTGGCGGCCTGGAGCCGTGACGACAATGACCATTGCCAAGGGCTTATTTCTGCTGCTTTGCACCGCCTGTGTGCTGCTGGCGCCGGCGCCGTTTACCGGCGTGATCTTCCCGGCGCTGATCCTGGTGCTGGCCTGCGGCCTGTTCGGTTACTTCGGACACACCGGTTTTGCGGTACTCAGCCTGCTGGTCCTGTTGGCCGCATTTGTGGTCAGTCCGGTCAGCTGGTCTGCCGCGCCGGTATTCATGACCATAAGCTGCCTGGTGTTCGCGGTTGGGCTGAGCGGCGTCGCCAGGGGCATCTACCGGGCACTGGAATTTGACCACTGACACGCCCTTATTGAAATCACTGGTGCTGGCCTCGACGCTGGCCTTGATGCTGGCCTTGATGCTGGCCAGGGGCTGGGCGTGGGCGGAGGAAACCCTGACACCGGAGCCTGGCGATGATGCCTACAACTTCGTCAGCCATTACCGAACCACTATCGATGCCCCTCCGGCCCAGGTATGGCCGGCGTTGATTGACCTGCCCGGTTGGATGCCGGCGTTTGAACTGGCCACCGTGGAGGGCAGCCCCGGCACCGGGGGTCACGTGATGCGCCTGTATCCGGAGCAGGAATTTCTGATTCAGGTGACCGCCGTTGTGCCAGAGCAGCTGCTGACCATCGTCAACCTGCCCATGACGTTTCAGGGCGAGGACAGCACCGGCACGGGTGTGTTCACTCTGCATGACCTGGGCGGGGCCACCGAGGTATCTTTGACCCTGTCACGCCGCTACGTGCCAGACCCGTCCGCGCCGGACACTCTGAGAAAAACCCGCGCTTCCGAGCCGTTCCGGCAGCAGACCCGGGCAATGTGGCAGGACCAGTTCCTGGGCCGCCTCAAATCCGTCGTCGAGGCGAAACACACGGAGCAACCCAGCCAGTAGGCATACACGCAGGTATGGACCGCAGAACACTGCTCAAGACCGCGGCTGCCCTGGCCGGCCTGGGAAGATTCGCCGCCGCAGCCACCGGCCTGCGCGTGGTGGTGGCGGGCGCAGGCATCGTGGGCGCATCCATAGCCTGGCACCTGGCCCGGGCCGGCGCATCAGTGACAGTCATTGACAAACAAGGGCCGGCCACCCACGCCAGCCGGGGCACGTTTGCCTGGATTAATGCAACCTGGGCCAAGCAGCCCCGCCATTATCACCGGCTCAACCAGGACGGGCTGTCTCAATGGAAGACGCTGCAGCAGGGGCTGGAGATTCCGGTGCGTTGGGGAGGCTCGCTGGAGTGGTTCGACCGTGCCGAGCGGCAGGCAAGTCTGGCCGGGCAGATCGCCGAGCAGGTGGCCTGGGGAGAGCCGGCGCGCATGCTGGACGCCGATGAGTTTTCCGCCCTGGAACCTGGCGTGAAGCTGCTTGGTGCCGAATCCGCCGCATATTCCCCCAACGATGGCGCCGTGGATCCGGTCCTGGCCACCCGGATACTTCTGTCCTCGGCCCGGTCCAGCGGTGCCCGGATTCAACATCCCTGCGAACTGCGGGGAATTCGTACCGACGGCCATCGGTTGGTGGCTGTGGAAACATCCACCGGGACCCTGCCGGCGGACCGGCTGGTGGTGGCCACCGGCGCCGAGCCCCGGATCCCGGAGCTGACTGCCGGCATCGCCATACCCCAGCGATCCACTCCGGGCATCATTGCCGTCACCCGGCCGCTGCCGAGGCTCATCCATCGGATCATCGTTGCTCCGGGTATTCACCTGCATCAGCGCGACGATGGGCGTGTGGTCATGGGGGAACAGGACGGGGCGCCCCAGACCGAGGCCCATGCGGCACGCCTGCAGGGCCGCCCCAATGATTTTCCGTCTCCAGTCATCGCCCGGCAGCATGGCCATCGCATGCTGGAGATCGCCCGACGTTATGTGCCCGAGATTGAGGGCGCCGAGATCGAGCAGGCAGTCATCGGCTGGCGGCCGTTGCCCATCGACGGCCACCCGGTCCTCGGCACCAACCCGCAACGGCCGCATGTCTACCTGGCCATCATGCACAGCGGTGTGTCTCTTGCGCCCGCAGTGGGCCAGCTGGTGGCCCAGGAGTTGACCGGGGACGTCAGCCTGGATGCCCTGGCGCCCTACCGGCCCACTCGAAGCTTTCGCCAGGTTAGACGTTACTAGGGAGGACTCATGTCAGTGATCATCGACGCCTGGGCACAGCACCCTACCCTGAGGTTTTCCCGGCAGCCCATGTTCGAGTCCCTGCGGCGCTGGACCGGCCAGGCAGTGCCCACGGAACCGCTACCCCTGGAGGTCACGCTGGCAGCCATGGATGAAGCCCGGGTGGACAGGACCCTGATTTCGGCCTGGGCCGCCCCTGGGGAATTCATGATTTCCAATGACGAGGTGGCAGAGTTTGTTGCCCGCTACCCGGACCGCCTGGTGGGCGTGGGTTCGGTGGACATCAGCAAACCCATGCGGGCGGTGGCCGAGGTTCGCCGCTGCGTCAACCATCTGGGCTTCAAGGGAATCCGGGTGTTGCCGTGGCTATGGGAATTGCCGCCGACCCACCGGCTGTTTTACCCGGTCTACACCGCATGCTCTGACCTCGGCGTACCCTTCTGCACCCAGATCGGCCACACCGGACCGCTGATGTCGTCAGAGGTGGGACGACCCATTTACCTTGACCGGGTGGCCCTGGATTTCCCCGAACTCACCATCGTTGGTGGTCATATCGGCTACCCGTGGACCGAAGAAGCCGTGGCCGTGGCCACCAAGCACCCCAACGTATATATCGACACCTCGGCTTACACGGTGGATCGCTATCCGCCGGAACTGCTGCGATACCTGAAGAGCCACGGCCGTTCCAAGGTATTGTTCGGCTCCAATTACCCCATGATTACACCGGCCAGCGCCCTGGCGGGCCTGGAGCGGCTGGACCTGGACGCCGGGACCCGCGAGGCATTCCTGGGCGGCAACGCCGCCCGTGTTTATGGCCTTGCCGTGGCCTAAGCGACCCATACGAGAGAGGACATGGATACGCTCAACGAATCCGAAGCCCAGGTGATGGCAGCCATTGCCGGCGGCGATGACCTCCCGCTGCTGATGATGAACCTGAACCGCTACCAGCCGGGGCAGTTTCCCGGCGGCGAACTCTATCGCGAATGGCGCCATATCAACGCCGAAATGATCAGCCATGTCGGGGGCAGGATCCTGTGGAACATCCCGGTTCACGGCCACATCCTGTCCAACGGCCCGGCGCAGCCCCTGGATGAAATCCTGGCCTACTGGTACCCGTCCCACCAGAGCTTCCTGGACATGCGCGGGTCACCTTCCGCCACCCGGAACTTCGAGTTGCGCCGGGAATTGATTGCCTTTGCCATGGTTCATCGCTGCGACGGCACCGATCCGCCGCTGGTGATGGGTTGACTGCCGCCCGATTCAAATGGGCCGCAGCGACCGCGGGCAGCACACCCGGTTTTGCGCTAACGTTAAGAAAAGCAGTTGACGCCGCCCATGGATCAGTTATTTTTCTTTGACCAGGCACGCCGCGACCACCCGGCCGTCCGGGAGTGGATGCTGATTCACTCCGATGAACTGGGCGCCGTCGCCAGGCAGTGGTTCGATGTGATCCGCAGCTGCGGCGAGGACGTGACGGAACTGATCCATGACGGTGCCCCCACCGCCTGTGTACACCGCGCCGCCTTTGCTTACGTCAATACTTACAAGGCCCATGTCAACGTGGGATTTTTCCGCGGTGCTGACCTGTCAGATCCGGCGGGAATCCTGCAGGGTTCCGGCAGAATCATGAGACACGTCAAGATCAGTCCCAATGCCCCCGTAGACGCCGAGACACTCAGACGCCTGATTGGCTCGGCATACGATCACATGAAGGGCTGCCTGGTCAATCCGGGTAAGGAGCATCCATGAGCCGGCTGATTCACCCGTTCCTTCTGATCGGCTGCCTGACCTGCTGGGCACCGCCGTTACAGTCCGCCTGCCCGGTGTCCATTCCCAACCTGCCGGACCCCGACGGCGCGCTGAGGTCCGGCGACCGATGGGGCTGGTTCGGCACCGCCGAACTGGCGGCCATGATTCCTGCCGACGGTCACTGGTACGGGATGGGCAAGCACAACCAGTATGCCGACAAGTGGTGGTGGTGGCGCCAGGGCTACAACGCCAGGCAGGAAGCGCTGCCCGAGCTTTCAATCACTGGCCGCCGGCTGGACAGCGGTGCCCCGCCTCTGGTGGTCGGTCAGGCCACCAACGGCTTCCAGCAGGACTGGGATGCCATGCTGGTTGGACCGGCCTTCCCCGCCGCGGGCTGCTGGGAGATCGTCGGCCGCTACCGCGACCGTGAACTCAAGATTGTCCTGCAGGTGGGACACCCGGCCCGATGAAAATGAGAAGGAGACTGCGGTGAAGCTTGAATGGAACCTGGGAGGCTGGTTGGGATCACAAATCGGCGGCACCGCCTGGATCGGTGTAGCCGCCATTCTGGCCGGCATTCAGAACCTCACCACCGGGCTGGTGCTGTTTGGCATATTCCTGATTCCGAACATCATTGGGCTGGTTTTGTGGCGCCGACGGGACCGAATGCCCTGCTATCCTGCCATGCAAACAGTGATATTCAGTGCAGGCAGCTGCGGCCTGCTGGCAGTCTACGTGCTGGAAAACCGGGGACAGTGGGAGTCCATCCAGAGCGGCGGAACCGTCTCCAGCGGATCGGCCTACTGGGTCATCGTGCTGGTGGTGTCAATCCTGATGCTGAATTTTCACCTGCGGTTCGGGCGGGAATCGGGATGATGTTGCCGGCAATCACGCCCGCCGATTGACCATCCCCTCGCCGGCCGACACCACCCGGTTCTTTCCCTCAGCCTTGCCCCGAAGCAGCCGGGCATCAGCCCGGTTGATCACGCTCATGCTGGTTTCGTCACCCCGCATGCGGGCCAGTCCGATGGTTACCGTGATAGTCGGTATCTGGTCTCCCAGCTCATGGGGGCCCTGCTCTACTTCACGCCGGAGTGACTCCGCTGCCGCGACGGCTTCTTCCTGGCTGTCGGCGCGGAAATGCACGATGAACTCCTCGCCCCCCCAGCGGGCTACCAGGGTATCCCCAGGGGAGGCCTGGCCCAAAACCCGGGCCACGTGCTTCAGCACCCGGTCACCGACGTCATGGCCATATTGATCATTGAACCGCTTGAAGTTGTCGGCATCCACCACGGCGAAGTAGCGCGACTCTGATGCTTCCTGCCGCTCAACCTGATCCAGGAAACCACGGCGATTGAGCAGCCCGGTCAGGTGGTCGGTAGACGCCGCCCGGGCCAGGGACTGATTGGCCTCGCGCAACGCGCCGGTTTGCCGATTCACTTCATCGATCAGTTCACGGTTGCGCGCCCGGATGCGGGAGGTATTCCAGTAGCTCCACAGGTAGGCCAGTACAAGCAGTCCCAGCACACCCAGGGTTCGACCCCAGGCCGTTTGCCACCACGAGGGTTTTACCAGGACTGAGAGGCTGGCGGCATCCAGGTTCCACAGGCCGTTGGCATTGGCCGCCTGCAGTTCGAACCGGTATTTGCCGGGGGCGAGGCCCGCCATCAGGAGTTCCCGGTCCGGGCTGGAATCTGACCAGGCGTTATCCCTCCCAATCAGGCGCCAGCGGAAGCGATTGGCCTGGGGGCTGCGATAGTCTGCCGCAACATAGCGCAACCTCAGGTTGCTGGCGCCGGGTTCCAGGACAATGGTTTCCGACACGGCAACCGATACGTCATCCACCCTGGCAGACACGATTGCCGCTCCGGGCGGCTTCTGTTTCGGCGATACCTGTTCCGGCAGAAAACTCACCAGGCCACCCAGACCGCCGAAGTAAATGCGACCACTGCGGCCCACGTCACCGGACCGGGCAAAAAACTCCTGTACCACAAGCCCATCAGCCGTCCCAAAACGTGTAATCGACCCGTCCCGCTGGTCGATAGCCACGATACCCCGGGTCGTCGATGCCCAGATTCGGCCGGGCCCGGCCGCCAGGCGCTGAACCGCGGTATTGGGAAACTCGCGGATCAGGGTCAGTCGCTGACTGGCGCCGGTTTCAGGGTCGAAACGAACCAACCCAAAACTGGTGGCAACCCACAGCTGGTCATCAAACTTGAGAAGGTCGTGGACGTGACCCTCGATCCCCAGGTCGGCCAGGCTTACCTGCCGCACCTGCCCGTCATTGCCAATGAAGGATATGCCGGCATTCCAGGTGCCAAGCCAGACGCCGTCGTTTTCGTCCGGCTCAATGTCGCTGATCGCAACCCCGGGAATCGCCAGCTCGCCGCCGCGAACGTAATGCCGCAGCTCGCCGTCGGGTCCGAATCGATACAGTCCGTCTGACCAGGTGCCGACGTCCACCCCTCCGTCGCGGCGGCTGATCAGTGTCGTGACCATGCGATCAGCCAGCGCCGCGAACTCAGGAGTTGCACTGATCTGTTCCGTTCCCGGGTCAAACGCCAGGATCCCCTCGCCGTGGCCCACCAGCACCCTGCCCCGGTGCAGGGCCAGCCGGTTAATCAACAGACCCTCGGTCCCGACGATTCTGCGATAGCGGTTTTCGCCCTGGTCGCGCTGCAGGCGCCAGAGTCCACTACGCGAACCAATCAGCAGGTCATCCGGCGCAAGTTCGAGCAAGGTGTCGGCCGTGTCCAGATTGGACTCCAGGGCAAAGCCATCAAAACCGCTGGCAGCCGGCAGGGCCTGGTAGACACCTGCCTCCCTGGTGGCAATCCAGCCCACCTCGTAAGCGTCAAAGTAGAAATGCCGGATATTGCGGTCCGGCAATACCACCGCTTCGGCCCGACCAAACGGCGATACCTGCCGGCCATTCTCGTCGACGGCGAGGATGCCCGCCTGGGTTCCCACCATGATGTTTCCAGCCGGCGATATGGCCAGGGCGTTGACCAGCGCGGTGTCCCCAAGCACTGCCTCGAAGCTCCCACCGACAAGCCGGTACACGGCATGAGAATCCCCAACCCAAAGCGTGGTTCCGTCGTGCAGCAGCGCCCGGGGATGACCATGCCAGCCCTCGGCTGGCGCTATCGATCGGCCGTTGAGGTCCACCAGACCGTCGCTGGTGGCCACCCAGACGGTGCCGTCCGAGCGGTTTTCCGCCAGCGACCAGATCCTGGAATTGCCCGCCACCGGTGCCAGCGCTACCGGCCTGGCAGGAGAACGGGGGCTGTCCATGACATACAGGCCCGAGCTGGCTGATCCGATCCAGATACGACCCTGACTGTCCTCGAACATCACCTGGACACGGGCGGGTCCTGAGTCACCGGTGAGCCGCTCAAACCGATCCTCAACTTCCACATAGCGGTTGACGCCCCCGCCCCAGGTTCCCACCAGCAGACTTCCGTCACTGGCCGCCAGGACTTCGCCCGCGGCTGAGCTGGAAAGGGATGCCGGGTTGCCGGGTTCGTGCAAATACGCCTTGACCCGGTAGCCGTCAAACCGGTTGGCACCGCCGGACGCCGTGCCGAACCACATCAATCCCTTGCGGTCCTGGGCAATGCTGAACACCGTGGAATCAAACAGCCCGTCGCCCAGAGTCAGGATCTCGAAATGCACGCGGCTGGGGTCAGCCCAGATGCGGGAATCCGGCGCAGCATGCCCGCTCCCCGTCGCGCCCAGCGCGATAAGCACCATCATGCCTGACCACTGGCGCAGCGAATTTGGGATCATGGGCACGGCCCCTGGATCGATGCCTCAGTTTAGCGGGAAAAAAGCCGATTGTATCGAGCCCTGGACAGTGTCCACCAACCTTTGGACGAGGGCTCTGCCGCTGCCATCGCAGTCATTACCCTGGGGCTGTTTCAGTTGGCGTTCTCGGCAAAGAGCCGTTGGCGGGCGCCACTGAAACTGACGCCTGATCGTTTACACAGCATGCGGCGTGCTAGTCTGTTGCTGGTCCTCGTTGGCAACAGCAGGAGCAGCTTGTGAGAGAAAAACAGGGCAAAACTCTATCCATGGGAACCGGCATTGCAATCGGCCTGGCCATTGGCGTCGCCATAGGCACCGCCATGGGCAACATCGGAGCCGGCATCGCCATCGGCATTGCCCTGGGCGCGGGCCTGGGCACGGCACTTTCCGCACGTTCTGGCGATGACCAGCCAAAAGGTGATGACTGAGCCGACCGGGGTCAGGCCGTGAGCCAGCTCTTTGCCGGCCCGGATGGCCGTCCACGCTGTCGCTGGACCGGGTCCGCACCGGAGTTCCTCCAGTACCACGACGAGGAATGGGGCTATCCCGTCGATGACGACCACCGGCTGTTCGAAAAGATCTGCCTGGAGAGTTTTCAATCCGGGTTGAGCTGGCGCACTATCCTGGCCAAGCGGGATAACTTTCGAGCCGCATTTCAATCCTTTGATTTCAATCGCGTTGCCCGGTTTTCCGAGCGGGACCGAGCGCGCCTGCTGCAGGACGAGGGCATCGTCCGACATCGCGGAAAAATTGACGCCACCATCAACAACGCCTGTCGAGCCCGGGAACTTCTCGATGAATGCGGATCACTGGCGGCCTATTTCTGGCGTTACGAGGCAGATCCGGACGCCGCTGCCGGAGCCGGCGGTGTGTCACCGGAGGCCGCCGCCCTTGCCCGGGATCTGAAAAAGCGCGGATGGCAGTTCGTCGGGCCCACGACGGTTTATGCTTTCATGCAGGCCATGGGGCTGGTCAACGATCATGCCAGCGGTTGTGTGATCCGCAGCAAGGTCGCTGAGGCGCGGGCTCGATTCAGCCCGCCCGGTCGCTAGCCGGGGTTGAAGCGGATGACTTACCGCCAGGCCGGTAGCCGATGGTGCCGCTGTTGGTCTATCCTGTAACGCTCCGGGAGGCCAGCATGATTATCGTTTGGGGCAGCATCGAAACGACCGCGGACAACCTGGAAATGGTGTTGAGCCTCAGCCTCGAGCACGTCCGGCGCTCACGGCAGGAGGTCGGCTGCATATCCCATGATGCCCACATCCACCTGGAAAAACCCCATTGCGTGGTGTTTTACGAGCAATGGCAGGACATGGCGACCCTGCGGGACCACTTTGCCGTACCGGAGTCTGCCCAGTTTGTCGCCGCGGTGACGGAACTGGCGACCACCGTTCCAGAGATTCGAATCTTCGACGCCCGCCCGATCACCGGGGGTATGTCGTGAAGCCTCCAATCAGGGCGATAGACCTGCATCCCGCAGAACGACCAGCGCCCCCGGAACCGTACGCCGGCCGACTGGGCAAGCGCGAAGGGCGTGAACTGGCAGACTACTTCGAGCTAAGC
>JAAUYH010245051.1_pt1 | contig 21815 bp, 21 predicted proteins | sample 7278061 | NCBI WGS metagenome assembly JAAUYH01 (sample SAMN14350203, study PRJNA611818) | marine sediment metagenome | isolation source: surface marine sediment (0.6m) | place: French Polynesia: Moorea | collected 2018-08 | reverse complement strand
TTGCAGGTGAGCAGTTACCAACTTTTGAGACCGGGTAGACGACACCTTATCTATATTGAGCGATCAATCGACCGCAGCAAATTATTTTTGACGAGACCTACGCTCCGATGAACAACTGCAGCTGTTTATCATCGACTCGAACCACAAGGTGAATATTTAGTGAGTTACTGTTATATCGTCAGCGTTTTTTGAAATGAAGCGTCGCCAGGGTGTGGGAATTCTAGAAGTAATAGAACCTTTACACCGCTTATATGAAATTTTCCAGCCAAAACTCACCGAAATTAGGTTTAAACCTCATTTCAGCCTTTTACTTATTCCTTTTCCTCACTATCCTAGTTCTTGCTTATACCGGACAACTGCCGACTCACCGAATCTTGGTTATTCCTTATGCCGACAAAATTGGGCATGTCGTTCTTTATTGCATCGCTGCTTATATGGGACATCGGGTTCTAAGACACCGTCATATACCATTCTTAGGCCTAGCAGTCCCCTTATTTCCCCTACTCTTTGGCCTGTTCACACTTGTGGAAGAAGGGGCGCAAGGACTGGCCCCCAATCGAACGTTAGATGGAATAGATTTAGTCGCCAGCCTGATCGGCGTATGGCTCGGTTATTGGCTGGCAGAGCAACACAAAGTTGAGGATAACGCTTAAATTCATTCATCAATACCCTCAAGAGCCTCTGTTGCAGACTCTTGAGGGTTAAGCCCATCACGATTGAAATTTGGATTAGAAAGGTAGGTTGTCTTTGTTGAACACACTATCTTCCAGAATTAGACATGGATTCATCAGAGCTGGTGGGAGCTTCACTGAAAACGTTGGATTGACTGAAATCTAGAGCATCAATATCCAACTGGACAGCCGACTTGGAACCAACGCCCAAAAGATTGACGCTTGGCATTGAGTTGCCAAGCTGACTATCATTGCTGAAAATAGCCTCTCGGAATTCAGCTTTAATCAATTTAGGATCCAACCGATCAACCCCAGTTAGCTGATTTCCAAAGAGGTCAATTCCACTCAGGCTAAGGGGGGTGTCATTGGCAATGAACAAGCCCCTCGAAAGGGCTTGCCCCTGATGGGACAAGAGCGCTTGGGAGAGTACGCCCTTGGACACAAAACTGATGGGATCGCCTTCACCATGCTGAGCGCCCAACAGATCGATTTGACTGCTTGGGGGAATCGCGTTGACGCGCTCTACCTCGCCATGTGAGCGAATTAAATCCGCCCTTTTCAAAGATTTAAGCAGCGCTCCTCTAATCGGCCTGTCCAACCAGGATAATTCAGTATCAGGCGTGGGTTCAGTATGGACCAGCTCTCCATCAATTAGGTCAGACTCAGACAGGCCCGGATTGGTTGACGCCTTAACAGAGTTGGGGGAGCTAGGGACGGCTACGACGTCTTGAGTGATCGATGAGGTCTTTTTCTGTTGCTTTTGAGTGACTTGGTCATGCACAAAAAAAGCGCCAGCAATTAACACGACTGGAATCATCAGTAACTCAAGCTGATTCCAAAGGGGTTTGCGCCTTCTTTTAGATCCAGTGAATTGGAAAATCCGTTGTCCTTCGGAGCGAGGTATTTTTGCCATCGTCATTTCTTAGGCGATTCGACATACCAAACAGAACGTTATTGATGCAACCCCTGGAAATCAAACTCCTGATTGGATCAGGCAAGCACTCACCCGGCTAAACCTACGGCTTCCTTGTGAAGATTTAGTTTTCTCACGCCAAGTCAATTCAAGTATTGTAATGTTGCGCAAAGGACTTGGGGATTAATTGAGTTCAAGATTTCATGTCGATCAAGATGAAACGTTTATCTTTGCGGTAAACTCTCTTGACAAAATTGCTCTTGTCCATTTGTTAAGGTGGCGCCACAGAAAATAGTTGACTCTGAGGTCACTACGTTATTCAACCGAGTTCCTTGTAGGTTTGATTGACTAAAGTCTGAATGGGTTAGATTAGCGCCGCTTAGATTAGCTTGAGACAGGTCAGCCAGCCGAAAGTTACTCCAGAGCAAGTTAGCTTCGCTGAGGTTTGCTTGACGTAAGTCGGCGCCGCTGAAATTGGCGCCCCGAAGGTTAGCCCCAGAGAGATTGGCGCCCTGAAGATTAGCTCCGCTCAGATCAGCGCCAGAGAGATTAGCATTGCTGAAATCTACGCCCCGTAGGTCGGCGCCGCTGAGAATACTGAGTCGAGCATTCGCTTCACTCATGTCGCTATCTCTGAAGTCAGCGCGACTGAGATTGAGGTGCCTCAAATCGGCGCCCCTTAAGTCGGCCTGTTTCATCCGCAAACGCTGCAAGCTGAGTCGATTAGAACGAGTTCTTTGAAGAGAGGCCAGTTCCGAATTGGGGGGTTGTAGATAAGCTGCTACAACACTAACGTTTGCCTCACTGGAGTTTATGGCTCGGGCTGGAACCGCAAAACTTAAGGGAATCAGAAGCGAGATCGCTAGCTTTTTCAAAGCTATTATCCTTTGTCAAAGATTAACTATTCGTCTGTCATTAGTTAGGTGATTAACTAACAGCAGAAAATTCTTTTAGCAGAGGAATCCGCCAGATAGTGAAGGAGAATTCAGCGTATTGCAGACTTCTAACTTACCCAAACTGGGGTCATTTTCCCCACAGAATTTTTCCGCTTTGATTACACCCCAATAATTGAATCAATTATTAGGTTCACCCGTCCCAGTTCTTTGTTTCATTGATCACTTTTTTCTGATTTATGTTCCAGTTTTCCGGTAATCGCACATCAAAAATACCTGTTCTTCATGCTCCTTACATCTGTATCTTTATGCTCTTGATATCAATCGTCCATCAATCGATAACAGGGGCTTATCCCCGACATGTCCTGCAAGATGAGGCCACAGAATACAAACCACCGCTATGAACAATGGATTCTATCTCTGTATGGAAAACCAATCAAGCGATACGGGCTTAAATGAGCTATTTATCTAAGCATCTCGAATAAAAATACAAGCTCAAACCAGTTAATTATGAATGAATAAAAATTTCTTTCCAGGCTAATTAAAGATCCCTGATCAACATCAATATTTGAATATTTGCTCTAGCCGCTCAATCTTTTGTTCTAGTGATTATCGATATTTTTCCACGATCTCTTCGTTCCCAAATTTCCCTCTGTCCTGTAACTCATTTTGGCGCCTGGTTATTTACTCCCGAATGGCGCCACCGATGGCGTCATATTCTTGGCGGGGAAGCAGCTTCAGCTCTCCTCTTCCAACTTTCTCAGCTAGGTGAGAGCGGCTCCCAACGCCCAACTCAAGCGCCATTTTCTCAAGCCCGAGGGTAGCCCTACGTTGAATTAGCAATAACCTGTTCAGGTTAACCCGACTTCAGCAAATCTTCTAACCAGCGCTCTTATTTTCCAAGCCAGACTTCAACAATTTCTTCGCTATTAGCTTTACTCAAGCTTGGAGACTATTTTCCACGGTAGGTCGGTTAGGGTGATACAGGCAATGCGCCAACAAGAAGAACCAGTCTTGTTGTAGGGTAATTAAAGTGGTCGAGTGTATTCCTCACCCAACCAATTCCCTTAATCGCAGGGAACATAATTTTTTAATTTTGAAGAGAAAATCAATGGTGCGCCAAGGTGAAGGACAAGTCGCTAAGGTCTTTGCTACCGCTATCATCTGGGCCTTTGCAACGGGAATGCTAGGGATTTGTGTTCCCTTAGTCAACTCAACCAATAGCGGTGTGATACTCCCTTTTCTGGCGATACTCGGGGCAAGTGTAAGCACCATCGTGGTTTGGCGGCCTCCAAACCCTCGAGTCCGCCAATTGACAGAAAAAGTGGCCAATCTTCAAACCTTAGAGCAACGGGTGAAAAATCTAGAGGCGATTTGCAGCAGTCCGGAATTTGATCTCCAGAAGGCGCTCAAGCAGATAGAGTCCAAAGATAGACTCTAGCTTCCCCTGGGCTTGTCGGCAGCCAAACGTCCCATTGGCGAGCTTGGGATGAGAGGATGGGGGGACACTTCGTTAAAGCTCTGATACTTGAGGATAAGTATTTGGTAATGATGCGCAGGAATCTCACTCGTCTAAAAGGTGCGGCGAGTATTCTACTGTCTTTATTCCTGATGGTTTTGGGATTATTGCTGAGCGTCCATCCCGCCCAAGCTCAGGAAAATACGGTCGATTACACCCTAACTGATCTCCAGTTTCGAGATTTTTCCAACAAAGATTTGCAGCGCACCTCTTTCGCAGGCGCCGACATGACCGGGGCCAATTTCCAAGGCGCAAATCTTAAAGGGGCGATCCTGACGAAGGGCTCATTTCTGCGGGCGGATCTAACGGGCGCTAATCTGTCAGGCACATTTGCGGATCGAGTGGTGTTTGCGGAAGCCAATTTGACCAACGCTATTTTTACGGACGCGATCGCCACCAGCACCATTTTCCCTGACGCCGTTATTACAGGCGTAGACTTTTCTGACTCGATTCTGGACCGTTATCAAGTAAACCAGTTGTGCAAACGGGCGGATGGCGTCAATCCCATCACTGGCGTATCCACTCAGGAGAGTTTAGGTTGCCCTTAAGACTTGAGTTTAAATGTCTTTAATCCAATGTCTTTAAACTGTCAGACGTTATTACACAATCATCCTCAAGCCTGGCAATCAGCAACCATCCATCCCTTTTTAGAGCAATGTAAATTGGGAACGATTTTGCCGAGCCAATTCAACACCTGGCTTGTCCAGGATTATCTATTTGTGGTGGAGTTTACCCGCATGGCGGCTCGGCTGCTTGCCAGCGCCCCCGCCCAACACTTCGACATTATTCTGGCTGGCCTCGCCGCCCTCAAAGACGAACTGAATTGGTTTAGAGCCAAAGCCAGTGAACGACAGCTGAATTTGGCGACGCCGCCTCAACCCGCCTGTCGCCAATATTGCCAGTTTATGGAGCAACTCTCAACCTTGCCTTACGCTGTCCAAGCCACTGCCTTTTGGTCGATTGAGTCGGCTTATAACCAAGGCTGGCGGCTGCCTGGCCCCATGCCGGAACCCTACTGCGAATTTGCCGATCGTTGGGGAAATTCGGGGTTTACAGAATATGTTCAACTCCTAGAGCAGCAAGCTGACGAAGCGCTCAGTTTGGCTGAAGATAGAATCCAGGAACAGGCCGAAACCACTTTCTTAGGGGTCGCTAAATTAGAACAGGCATTTTGGCAGATGGCGTTTACAGCCGTTTGATGGCCCTCAGCGCACTTCTTAATTGCGTTTTCTCTGACGACTGATGACTCTGTGTCCATCGGCCATCCCTACCTATCTTTCTCAGGGTATGTTTGTCTAGAATCTAGGGGTATGAAGCCGTTAAATCGTCCCCTGTTTTTTTGGAGGAAGCTTCCATGAGTAATACCAGTAACTTCCGCGAGGCCATGCGGAAGGCCCAAGGTCAAAGTTTGATTGGGCCTAACGTGATCGCGAATGCGCTGCCCTTCGTTGGGGCGGGATTGGTGCTAACCGCGATCGGAACCTACGGTGGACTGGGCGTCATTAATTCTAACCCCAGTATCTTTATGCCCACATTTATAGGGGCCCTGGTGCTGGAGTTAATTCTCTTTTTTGTAGCTCGTGGGGTAGCTGAACAAGGCAATAACAGTACGGCGCTGCCCCTCTTGGCCACCTATAGTCTTCTTTCGGGATACACCCTAAGCGGTCTCGTCTATGTCGCCCTGAGCAATCAACAAGTGGGCATTTCGGGCGTTGGGTTCGCCGCCCTAGGGTGTGGCGTCACCTTTATCGCCGCCCGTCAAATTGGCTCGAACTTATCTGATGAAGATGGGATGGCCCTCACTCAGACCGTTCGTCTTGGGGTGATCGCCCTATTTGTGGTCTTAATTGGTCAATTCCTCTTTGCAATTTTCGGCGGACATACTCCGCAATTTTTAGAAATCGCAATCTCAGCTATCGGGGTGCTGCTGTTTGCCGGCGCCGCCGTTGTCGATTTCTATATTCTGCCTCGCACCTACCAGGATGAGCAGTATCTGCCTGCCGCCCTGTCGATGTACTTGACCTATATCAATCTGTTCATTTTTATCCTGAGATTATTGATTGCAATGAATCGGGATTAGACCTGAATAATATGGATGGACGGTCCAGGGGGGCGCTAGTTCTACCTGTTTCAAGCTGCCCCCCTGCCATCGACTTACAGGATAAGGCAAAACTCTAGGCCTCAAGCCGCCAGGGTTTAGTTGTTAGCGCCAGGTTTCTGCGTCTATGATTGCTAATGTCTAGTCTCTTCTAGTCACAAAATTATTTTGCATCTCTCATCTACTCCACATCCTCTTGAATTAACCATGCTTGAAACGCTAGAAATTAAACGAGACGTCGAAACGTTGTCTGAGCGCCTGGGTAAAACTCAGGAGTATCTTTGACCTTCCTGCGCTGAAGGCTAGAATCCACGACCTGGAGCAGTTAGCGGCACAACCTGACTTATGGGATAACCAATCTTCCGCCCAAAAGGTTTTGCAAGAACTGAATGATTGTAAATCCTATCTAAGCCAACTCGATCAGTGGCGGCAGAGTCTAGAAGACACAGAAGCAATTCTGGAGTTGTTAGAACTGGAGTCCGATGAAACCTTGCTTCAGGAAGCCCAAGATAATGTCATTCAGCTGAACCAGGCCCTGGATCAATGGGAACTGCAGCAACTCCTATCCGGTCCCTACGACAATAGCGGCGCAGTGCTAACCATCAACGCCGGCGCAGGCGGTACTGATGCTCAAGATTGGGCGGAGATGATGCTGAGGATGTACACCCGTTGGGGTGAACGGCAGAGGTATCAAGTTAAGCTGGTTGAACTCTCTGAAGGGGATGAGGCGGGGCTAAAGTCCGCCACATTGGAAATAGTCGGTCGGTATGCCTATGGCTACCTCAAGTCAGAAAAGGGGACGCATCGACTGGTGCGCATTTCGCCTTTTAACGCCAATGGGAAGAGACAAACCAGCTTCGCAGGGGTTGAGGTGATGCCAATTTTAGATCAAGATGTCGAGATTGAAATTCCTGAGAAGGATTTGGAAATCAAAACCTCTCGATCGGGCGGCGCGGGCGGTCAGAATGTTAACAAAGTAGAAACTGCCGTTCGGATTACCCACCTCCCAACAGGGCTTTCTGTCCGCTGCACCCAAGAGCGATCGCAGCTGCAGAATCGCGAGAAAGCTTTGGTCATTTTAAAGGCCAAACTGCTGGTTATCGCCCAAGAGCAACGCGCCAAAGAAATCGCCGACATTCGAGGCGACATGGTAGAAGCCGCTTGGGGCAATCAAATCCGCAACTATGTCTTCCATCCCTATCAAATGGTGAAAGATCTGCGTACTGGGCTAGAAACAACAGGGGTGAATGACGTCATGGCGGGCGAAATTGATCCCTTCATCCAAGCTTTTCTTCGTCAAGAGAATCAACTAACCCAAAGTCCCACAGTCTAGCCACAATTACTCTGAACTGATATGAACGACCCTTCAAATCCTGAACCCATACCCACCCAAAAATCCGTCGCCGTCGAACCGCCGCCGTCGCAATCAACTAAGGCGAACGAGCCCCCTCCTAGCTTTGTCAAGCTAGCAATGCGTAACATGGTCAAAAAGGGTGGGAAATCACTCTTTCATTTCACGCTCACATCGGCAGGACTCTTAGCTGTTCTAGTCGGCTTGGCCTATCTAACACGCTAGTTTGTGGGTCATGGGTACTGGGAATATGCATACTCCAGCCGATTCTGACGCATCTACCGCCGCCAATTTAAGCATTGATGCGACTGTTCAGACCAACGCCGCCAATGAAGACATTTTGAAAGTCACGCCGGAAACTGATTGGCAGGACTGGTTTCAAACCTGGCTCAGCTTTCTCAGGGTCGAACTTTCCCCCATTCAGTCCTATGAATTGAGTTTACAGTTGGTGAGTGATTCAGACATCCGACAGTTAAATGCCCATTATCGTCAGAAAGACCAACCGACAGATGTGTTAGCGTTTGCCGCTCTGGAGTCCATCACGTCTCAACCCACAGAACTGTGGAGTACGTTTCCGGTCTGCTTAGGAGATATTGTCATCTCCGTTGAAACTGCCCAGCGTCAATCAAAACAAGCAAACCGCTCACTCAAACAGGAGCTAGCTTGGTTAGCAGCCCATGGTTTACTCCATCTCCTAGGTTGGGATCATCCGAACGAAGAAAGGTTAATCGAAATGCTAAATAAACAGACCCAACTTTTACAGAAAATAAGCCTGATTTAGGGATTATTGAGACTACATCCGTCTATACTTTACAAGAGATATATAAAAAACTTAATAGTCAATTCGCTGACACTCCCTCGCTACGGGTATTCTGTTTTGACAGCTGTCCTCATACTTTCCCTCTAGCTTACTATTGTGCCTAAAGGTTTAAGACCTAATTCTGCGGTTAACCCGTCTGCTAAGACGTCATCTTCCCAAGACCTATCTCAGTCGTCCTCAGACCAGTCTTTAAACACCGCTAATCCCAATCGGGAATTATCTTGGAAGGTTGCATCCAATCTGCTTGTCAGCTTCAAATATGCTTGGGCTGGAGTGAGTTACGCCTTCATTACCCAACGAAATTTCCGGATTCATATTGGGGTGGCGACACTTGCCCTCAGCTTAAGTTTTTTACTCAAACTTAGTCTTGTCAAAATTTCCATCATCACGCTGACCATCGGAGCCGTGTTGACCATGGAATTGTTAAACACCGCCCTTGAATCAGTGGTTGATCTCACGGTTCAGCAGAGTTATCACGAATTAGCTAAGATCGCCAAAGATTGCGCCGCGGCGGCTGTACTGATATCAGCGCTCGTCGCGGTGTTAATCGCGGGATTACTGATCGTCCCTCCCCTATTAGACTGGGTGCGCTCTAGCTTACTTTTCTCCTAAGGTTCAAATGTCTTCCCTACAGGCGAGAATTGAAATAGTAGAGCTTTTGAAAAATCCCGATGATTCTGGTTATTGATAACTACGACAGTTTCACTTACAACCTGGTGCAGTATTTAGGGGAATTGGGACACAGTTTATCCGTCGCCCAAGATATTCAGGTTTATCGCAATGATGAAATCTCCGTCCAGGAAATTCATCGCCTGCAACCGGATGGCGTGGTTATTTCCCCAGGGCCGGGACGCCCTGAGGATGCAGGCATTTCCATGGAGTTAATTCAGGAATTAGGACCAACTATCCCAATCCTGGGAGTTTGTCTGGGGCATCAATGTATTGGTCAAGTCTTTGGCGGGGCTATTGTCTCAGCGCCAGAACTGATGCATGGTAAAACCTCTGAAGTCTCTCACAGCGGCGTAGGCGTATTCACAGGATTAGACAATCCGTTGGTGGCCACTCGATATCACAGTTTGGTTATTGAGCGGCGAACCCATCCGTCAGTCCTTGACATCACAGCCTGGGCAGAGGGAGATGTGATTATGGGGGTTCGTCACAAAACCTATCCCCATATTCAAGGGGTCCAGTTTCACCCTGAAAGTATATTGACAACTTCCGGTAAGCTACTGCTGAAAAATTTCCTGGTGAGTCTGGGTCAACCCATGACCTTGGCTGCGAACCAAACTGCTAACAAGACCGTCCATCAGACGGCGGATAAAACTGCCAAGAAGTCCGCCGCAAAAGGGACGCCTAAGTCTAAGAAGAAGAAAGCCAAGTCTAAGAAGTGAAGGCGGAGTCTGGCGACAAAAGGCAATTTAGGCTCCAACTTAAAGCGGGACAATCCAGTAGAGAAACAGCAGTCAGAAATCAGAAGTCAGTCAGGAACTGGATTCTGTCTCCTGTCTCCTGACTTCTTGCCCCGTCAGACTGTCCCGGCCCTAAGGCGATCCCTAACAATTTAATTGAAAACAAATCTCAGCTTCAGCGCTACAGTTAGGTATACTCAACTGTTAAATACAGATTTGGGAGAAAATTTCTCCGAAAACTTCTAAACAACAAGTTTTATGAAACGGCGAAAGTTGGTTCGTTATGCTGGCGCAAGCTTCTTAGCCACTCTGGGGCTTGGCCTTGTCTCCCATCAGCAAACTTTTCAAGCGCAGACCAGTGGACCGCTTTCAGTGCAGTGGTTAGGTCATACTTGTTTTTTGTTTAGCGGCGGCGGTCGCCGAGTTTTGGTCAATCCCTTCCGACCTATCGGGTGTACGGCAGGGTATCGACCGCCTCAAGTAGAGGCCGATTTGATCATGATTAGCAGCCGTCTCTTTGATGAGGGCTCCTTAGACGGATTACCGGGGAATCCCCGATTATTGGCTCAACCCGGAGAATACGAACTTAATGGGATGCGAGTTCAGGGGATTAATACGGATCATGACCGTGAAGGGGGACGGCGGTTTGGCTCGAATGTGGTTTGGCGTTGGAATCAAGCGGGCGTTAATATTGTTCACCTAGGCGGTATTGCAGGCCCGATCGAGTTAGAACAGCAAATCTTGATTGGACGGCCTGATGTGCTGCTAGCGCCTGTGGGCGGCAGCGCTAAAGCCTATAATCCTGAAGAAGCGGCCCAGGCAGTCCGCACCCTCAATCCCAAACTGGTCATCCCGACCCACTATCGTACCCAAGCAGCGGATCCGGAGGCTTGCGATATTGTTGCATTGGATGAGTTTTTAGCGCTGATGGAAGGCAGCCAAATCAGTCGACTGGCAGAAGATACACTGACGATCGCTCCCGCTAGTTTGACCGATGGTAGCGTAAAGGTACAGGTATTAAGTTATCCATTCTAGGGCTATGCAAACTGAGTATCGTCATCGTCGCGAAAAACTGATGGCTGCCATAGGAGAGGGAACCGCTGTCTTTAACAGCGCGCCGATGGCTGTCATGCACAACGACGTTGAATATCAGTTTCGTCAGGACAGCGATTTCTTTTATTTGACTGGATTCAATGAGCCTGACTCAGTGGCGGTTTTAGCGCCTCACCACGAAGAACATCGTTTTGTTTTATTCGTGCGGCCTAAAGATAAGGACCAGGAAATCTGGTCGGGATATCGGGTCGGGGTCGAGGCGGCAAAAGAACGCTATGGGGCGGATCAGGTCTATCCGATCACTGAGCTGGATGAAAAGCTCCCCCAGTATCTGAAAAAGGCGGATCGGCTCTACTACCATTTGGGGCGCGATCGCGCCTTTAACCAAACCATTCTGACCCATTGGCAGCGGCTATTAGCCACCTATCCGAAACGCGGCACCGGACCCACCGCCTTAGAAGACGCCAAGCTGCTGCTCCAAACGATGCGGCGGGTGAAACATCCAGAAGAGTTAGCGCGCATCCGCCGAGCCGTCGCCATCTCAGTTAAAGCCCATAATCAAGCTCGAGAAATGGCTCAGCCAGGGCTTTACGAATACGAAATCCAGGCTGAGATGGAACGCATTTTCCGTATGGAAGGCGGCAGCGGCCCCGCCTACCCGTCTATCATCGCGTCTGGACCCAATGCATGCATCCTGCATTACATCGATAACAATCGGTCCATGCAAAAGGGCGATTTGCTGTTAATCGACGCAGGCTGCGCCTACGACTATTACAACGCTGATATCACCCGTACATTTCCGATAGACGGTCAATTCACCCCTGAGCAACGGATCCTTTACGAATTGGTGCTAGAAGCCCAACTCAAGGCCATTGAGCAAGTACTACCGGGTCATCCCTTTAACCAATTCCATGACGCCGCAACCCGCATAATCACGGAGGGGCTGGTTGAACTGGGGCTGCTTCAGGGGGAGATTGACCAATTGATTGAGGAGAAAAAGCACAAAGCTTTCTTCATGCATGGAACAGGCCATTTTCTCGGGTTAGATGTCCATGATACAGGCGTTCTCCGGAACCCGGACAAAACTTGGAAACCCTTTCAGCCGGGGAATGTTGTGACGGTGGAGCCGGGTGTCTATATTCCTCCCAACTATGAACCCGCTGAAGACCAACCTCAGATTGAGGATCGATGGCGAGGCATCGGCATTCGCATTGAAGACGATGTGTTAGTCACCGACAACGGCCATGAAATCTTGACCGCTGGGGTTCCGAAATCCCTTGCAGAAATGGAAGGCAAGTAACGTCCCTAACTGTATTTAAGTTTGTGGTGACCACTTCAGTGGTTAGCGCAAAGGAATCGCTGAAGCGATTATTACGAGCTTTGTGGTTAGTTTGTAGTGCCCCCTTCAGCTCAAGCTATGCGACTCGCTACAGCGATAATTACAAGCTTTGAGCGTATTTTTGGAAAGTCTTTCCCGGCCAAATACGCCCTCTTAGACAGTCGCCTGATTCGTTTTTTCTAGAGCATGCCTGCAAGGATTTAACGACTTAAAACGAAGGAGATGCACGAGATCTGAGGAAAAAAGTACTGCATTTAACTAATTGCCGCTATATTAACAGTCTGACTTTTTCACTGACTCAGTGAAGGGAAAATCAGTTCTGTGAGATTGAATCGGTTACTTCCTAGACTCTTAGGCGTCTTGAGTTTTCTGTTGGTTCCTATGCCTACAGAAGCGGCTACATTGCAGTTTTGGCGCTTTGAGGCCCGTGAAAACCGTTTGGTGTTCACCACAGATGAAGGTGTCCAACCCACAGCCCAGCTTATTTTTAATCCCACCCGCCTGATCGTTGATCTGCCCAGAACGACATTAGAAGGCTCTACAGTCAGGCAAACAGTCGGCGGCGGTGTACGAGAAGTCCGGGTCGGTCAGGTCAATGCCGAGACGACTCGCTTGGTGATCGAACTGGCTCCAGGATATACCGTTGATCCCCAACAAATTCAGGTGCGGGGAGAAACATCCCAGCGGTGGATCGTTCAACTGCCCACCCTCCAAAGAGGGAACCCGCCGTCGCCCTCTATCCAAACTGCATCCAGACCCGATACGCCCAGCCCCAGGGTATCTCGCTCTGATAGGAACCGGGTCAGCACAATTCAAGGGGTTGCCGCCGCCACTCAAATTGATGGCATTGTCGCTACCCCTGATGGCTTTTTTGTGCGCACTAGCGGCGCAATGCCGGAAATTGAAGTCCATCGCTCCAACGATCGCGATCGCCAAATCATCATCGAAGCCCACAACGCAACGGTTTCTTCTGACTTAAGCCCCCAAGCGTTACCCCATAATCGCTATAGCATTCGGAACTGGGAGGTGTCTCAACAGCAAACCTCTCCCGCCAGTGTTCAAATCACCCTCAGTTTGGCGGAAAATAGCCCCAATTGGCGCGCCACCGCCAGTAGCTTTGGCGGCATTGTCATTCTTCCTGTCGATATTTCCATTAGCCAGATCCCCGATCTTGGGAATCCCAAGCCCATTAATACAAACTCCATCACTGCGCGCTCGTCTCCGCAAACAGGCTCCAGACCCAGACCCCAACCAGCGCCTACCCGTCGTTCAAACGCACGTGCGTTGGTGGTCATTGACCCAGGTCATGGGGGATCCGATCCAGGCGCTGTGGGCATCAATGGGATGCAGGAAAAGGGGATTGTGCTAGAGATTAGCCGTCAAGTCGCCTTACGTCTGGAGCAGCAGGGAATTCAAGCCGTATTAACCCGCCGAGACGATCTCGATCTTGATCTCGACCCCCGTATCCTAATCGCCGAACAGGTGAACGCCGATCTATTAGTTAGCATTCATGCTAACGCCATTAACCTCAGACGCCCGGACGTCAATGGCTTAGAAAGCTATTACACAACCGACGTCGGACGACAATTAGCTCAGGTTATTCACAACACCATTCTGCAACGACTCGGGGTGGCGGATCGGGGAATTCGGGAGTCCAGATTTTATATCTTGAGGCACACAACGATGCCCGCTGTTCTGATTGAAACAGGATTTCTGACCGGCGCTCAAGATGCGCGGAATCTGGCTGACCCAGCCTGGCGGAGTCGGATGGCGGACGCGATCGCCCAAGGTATTTTGCAATACGTTCGCCAGTACTTACAATAATTAGCCACTAATTAATCACTTACAATCCCTCATTTATGTTCTGGATGCTCCGATTCGGGGGTATGGTCCCCTAGACGATTGATCGCAGCAATGAACTGATAAAGCCGCCCAAAATCGCGGTGATTGAAATATAAAACAAGACGGGGTAAGTGGGCGATTTCATCGTCGTTCTCAGAAGCCAGGGCGTTGCAAGCGTAAATTTTCCCCTTCGCGACAATATCGCTAAACTCCTGGTTGAGCAGCTCAATCCCTTCCGAGGACAACGGAGACTTGAGACGAATCACTAATTGGTCTCCCACATACCGATGAGAATGAAACACTCGGTAGAAACTTGCGATCGCCTCACACGCCTCATCCAGATTGTCGGTAATGGTATATAAACTGGGATCATTCTCGCTAATTAACTGAGCACCTAATAAATGCTCTCGAATATAGCGATCCCAGCCACGCCAATAATCCCCCCCTGGCCGATCAATCAGGACCAACGGAATCGGCCCCGCCTTCCCGGTTTGAACCAACGTTAGCGACTCAAACGCCTCATCCTGAGTGCCGAATCCCCCTGGGAACAAAGCCAGCGCGTCACTCTCCCGAAGGAAAAATAGTTTGCGCGTGAAAAAATACTTAAAATCTAAGAGCTTCGGATCAGATTCGATAACCGGATTCGCCCCCTGCTCGAAAGGCAGTTGAATATTAAGCCCAAAAGATTTATCAGGCCCCGCTCCATGGTTCCCCGCTTCCATAATTCCTCCACCCGCCCCCGTCATCACCATGAAGCCCTGCTGAGCGACACGACGGGCAAACTCAAGAGCCATTTTGTATTCAGAACTATCTGGCGAAATTCTAGCCGAGCCAAATATGGTCACCTTGCGGATATGACGATAGGGATAAAATATCTGAAAGCCCTGTTCCATATCCAACAGAGCATAATTCAGAATTTTCCAGTCTAGGCGATCAGCCTCCCGCCCAATCATTCTCAAGAGCGTTTCTAATACTTGCTGAATCAGCGCTCCATGCTGCATCGTCGGGAGCTGATCGATTAAAGCGGTTAGGTCTGCTTGAGAGAAATCGGACAGGTTGGAAGGAAGAGCAACCATAAGTTCAGATTTTTCAAGATAATCTGCGGGACTCTATTGTATCGAGATTTTAAGTGCAAGAGGAGTCACTCCTTAGAGGCGAAAAACACCCCGGATTATTTCATCCGAGGCGTTAGGAATTGAAACACCCCCCAATTAAACCCAAGGTTTCCTTCATTCAACTTAACCGCTTATATCATGCAGTCGAAAGTCACTTCAGGAGGAACATGAGTCAGAGGCAGATATCCCACTGTACAATCTAGAGATATTTCTCCAATGTATTAGCCAATGTGGTTTTAGGAACAGCGCCGACTACCATATCTACCCGCTGCCCGCCTTTGAAAATCATTAAAGTCGGAATGCTGCGAATCCCATACTGGCTAGCTACGCTAGGGTTTTCATCGGTATTAACCTTAACAACCTTGATCTGACCTTCGTACTGTTCAGAAATTTCATCCACAACGGGTGCAACCATACGACAGGGACCACACCAAGGAGCCCAAAAATCAACCAGCACAGGAACTTCGCTCTCGAGTACCTCGTGCTTAAAAGTGGAATCTGTAACTTGTGCGGATGACATGCCTAGAAATCCTTGCCTCTGCTATTGTTCAGAATCTTACCATAGCCAAAATCAGTCACTTTTGGCTCGATGCTTATACAATAGGATACACTTTGTCGGAATCTACATCCGTTTCTTGACTCAGAATTGTATGATTTAACTCCGTCTATCAAATTGGATATTGCAATATAGCCATAGTAGATTGCATCCAAGCATTTATCCAGAGTCCCGCAATCCGATGAATTTGAACTCTAGTTCTATAGCCGACAGGAATAAGAAAGCAAACTTACAGGAAACAAACTTCAGAGGGTTAACTGTTAACGTCCAAACGAAGGGTTAAAAAAGCAGGAACCGCCCGAACATAAAGTTCAGGCGGAGTGTGGTGTGAGGAGTGAACGGAAACTTCCGTCTCCGCTTTACTCCATTGTATGTGACTGTTAATTTTTTGCCACCCACTCTCGCCATGAATTGAAAAGTCTTAAAGGTTTTCACAAGATCATAGCTTAGAGAGTGACGCCCCATTGAATCAGTTGCATGCGTCCCGCCTCTAGCCTCTGGAAGACTTTCAGTCAAAGGGGCTAAGAACATAATCCCCCCCATGTTTCTGACCATAAGAGAGACGAGAGATCTGTCTTCACTGTGATAGAGGAATAATCCTAGACAAGGTGATTAGTTAATTGCTCATGTGCCAATTTAGCAACTGGCTCACTTGTCATCGAGCAGCCACACTGAGTCCAAATTCCCCTATCTAGCACTTAAAAAACGGTTTGGCTCAAGAACAGTTTATGCAATCACAATCTCAACCGACGCAATGTGAGATATGGCGAAAAGCATTCGCCGTCCAATTAATCACCCTGCCTGAAAATTGAGACTTAATACGGTCGCTCCTATGAACGGTTAAGCAAAAAATTATGTAGACAACAGTTATCAGGGTCGCAGGACCGCTTACCCCTGATAACTAAGTTACCTAACGACTCGTGGTTCCGCAGAGACGCCAACCCGTTTCGGCTCTTATCATCCTCAAGAAAAAGTAGGTATAAAAGCCCAGTTAAATTTCCCTGAAACTGGTTCAGGCAAGTCGGGTGGAAAACAAGCGGTATTAATCAACAATGGCTGATTTAACCTGGTTTATTTACCCATACCGAGTTGTTGGGCCTTTTGATACACCTTTCCTTCAGTGAGAAGCGAAGGCGCTATCACCACATCAACCTGCTGCATTTCTTTCAGGTTTTTTGCCCCCAGTGTGCCCATGCTAGTCTTCAGAGCGCCTAAAAAATTATGGGTGCCATCATCCAATTGAGCGGGGCCCCGCAAGATTTGCTCCAAAGACCCAGTTGTTCCAACCCGAATTCGGGTTCCCCGAGGGAGAACTGGACTAGGCGTCGCCATCCCCCAGTGATAGCTTCGTCCAGGGGCCTCTTGGGCTCTCGCAAAGGGAGAGCCAATCATAACGCCGTCAGCGCCACAGGCGATACACTTGCAAATGTCCCCACCGGTCACAAGACCTCCATCAGCAATCACAGGAACGTAGTGTCCAGTGTCGCGATAGTGGTCATTTCGAGCGGCGGCGCAGTCAGCTACCGCCGTGGCCTGCGGAACGCCAACGCCTAAGACGCCTCGAGAGGTGCAAGCGGCGCCGGGGCCAATGCCCACTAGCACGCCCGCGGCCCCTGCCTTCATCAGATTTAAAGCGACTTCGTAGGTGACACAATTGCCCAATAAAACAGGAATGGGCATCTCTTCACAGAACTTTGCCAGGTCCAGTGGAGTCACTGATTCAGATGAAAGGTGGGCTGTGGAAACCACTGTCGCTTGCACAAAGAAAAGATCCGCCCCGGCCTTAGCGACCACATCGCCATAGCGAATTGCGCCTGCTGGCGTTGCGCTGACGGCGGCAATCCCCCCCTGCTGCTTAATCTCCCGAATCCGCTGTTCAATCAATTCTGGCTGAATTGGCGCAGCGTATAAGGTTTGCATCAGCGTGACAAACTCGTCTTTACCCACCGACGCAATTTGATCCAACACCGGATTGGGATCCTGATAGCGCGTTTGCACCCCCTCCAAGTTAAGGACGCCTAAGGCGCCCAATTGAGAAAGGAGAACCGCCATCTTGACATCAACGACCCCATCCATGGCGCTTGCAATAATGGGAATTTCTCGTTCAATGCCCCCAATCTCCCAGCGGGTATCCGCTAATTGCGGATCCAGCGTTCGCGGTCCTGGAACTAGGGCGATTTCATCGATTCCGTAGGCTCGGCGAACGGTTTTATCTCGACCAATTTCAATATTCACGTGTCCATCTCTATCCCAAGACCATTAAGCTAGCCTAGCAAATAAAGATAAGGATATAAATGGTAAGTTGCTGAGTGCTCTATCATAGCTTCGGCAAGAACTCTCCCGGAGTCAGCCTGTGAATCTATCTTCCTTTAGTTTTTTCCGTAGTCTCCGCTCCCAAAACCGTCAGTTCGCCGTCATCGGATTAGGACGATTTGGTCGGGCTGTTTGTTCTACACTGCACAGTCTAGGCTACGAAGTCCTAGGCATCGATTCGGATGAGTGTCGGGTTGTTCAAGCCTTAACCGATCAGGTGGCCGCCCACGCCATTCAGCTCGATTCGACTCAACCCGCAGCCCTCAAAGAAGCGGGCATTCTCGATTTTGATACGGTGATTATTGCGATCGGCAACTATGTGCAGGAGAGCATCATCACCACCTTAAATGTTAAAGAGGCGGGGGTTCCCCATGTCGTCGCCAAAGCCTCGTCCGAAATTCACGGTAAGCTACTTGAGCGCGTAGGCGCTGATCTAGTGGTTTATCCAGAGCACCAAATGGGATGCGAGTTAGCCCGTTCTCTCACCCGGCCTGGCATTTTAGATCGATTCGAACTGGATCCAGATCACAGCATTGTAGAAGTGATCGTGCCCAAAGCCTTTGACAGGAAGACGATTGTCGAACTTGACTTGCGTAATAAGTACGGTTTGACAGTCATGGCGGTTAGTAAGGAAGCCGATCAGGAAGGGAATCCTGAAAAATTTGAAATTAATCCCAGTCCAGTGGCTCGCTTACGGGCAGGCTCTATCATGGTGGTGATCGGCTCCAACAAAGGCATCGATCAGTTAACAACCTAATCTCTCTGCCATTGCATGGCGCTTGAACAGTCTAGATCCGCTATCCATATTGAGTGAGAACCGAATTGAGTGAGAACCGACAGAATGGGCGCGCCAATTCAAGTCAGACTCCCTTAAACGCTGTAAGAGAAAGGGGACAGACATGGGTAATAACAGTGAGGGGATGCGTGTTATTGGCCTTATGAGCGGCACATCCATTGACGGGATTGACGCCGCCCTTGTGGAAATCAATGGAGCTGGCTTTAATCTTGAAGCTCGTTTAGTGGCAGGGGCGACGTATCCCTATCCTGATCAACTCAGACATAGAATTTTAGCGGTTTGCAGCGGGGGAGCGTTAACCTTGGCTGAACTGGCGGCTCTAGATGATTCTATCGCCTATCAATTTGCTCAAGCCGCCCTCCGGATTCAAACCGATCAGGCATCGGTTCAATTAATCGGATCCCATGGACAAACGGTTTACCATCGCCCGCCCCACATCCCTCAACCAGAGACCTTAGCCCGCTTAAAGGAGAATGAGCCAGGCCCTATTTCGCTAGGCTATAGCTTACAGTTAGGCAGAGGAGCTCTAATCGCACAACTCACGGGAATTCCAACGATCAGCAATTTTCGGGCGGCGGATATTGCAGTCGGCGGACAGGGAGCTCCCCTTGTTCCGCCTGTAGACGCCTGTTTACTGAGCCATCCCCATGATTGCCGCTGTATCCAAAATTTAGGTGGGATGGCTAACGTGACCTACCTACCCGCTTGGGATAAGCGTCAGCCAAATGCAGATATGCCCAGTATTATGGGTTGGGATACGGGGCCGGGCAATGTGCTGCTGGACTTAGCCGTTCACCATTTGTCGGATGGCAAGCTAGCCTACGATTTAAACGGAGAGTGGGCCTCTCAGGGCAAGCCTTGCAGTCCGCTTATAGAACAGTGGCTTCAGCATCCTTTCTTTCAACAACCGCCCCCGAAATCCACTGGACGGGAACTGTTTGGCCAGGGGTATCTACAGCAATGTTTGCAGGAAGCGGACGCATATCAATTGACTCCGGCGGATTTCTTAGCTACGCTCACGGACCTGACGGCGGCTTCAATTGCTCAAAGTTATCGGACATTCCTGCCTCAATTGCCTGCTCAGGTTTTTTTATGCGGCGGCGGCAGCCAAAATTTGTACTTGCGCCAGCGCCTCCAACATTGGCTAGCCCCTATTGTCGTCTCCACCACTGACGAACAGGGAATTAGCTCGGCTTATAAGGAGGCGATCGCTTTCGCTATCTTAGCCTTTTGGCGAAAGCACGGAATACCCGCCAATTCGCCGAGTGTGACGGGGGCAAAAACAGCGGTGGCGATGGGTGAGATTTATCCGATCTAGTTATATCCCCCCTGTTTCAAATAGCCCTTATCCTGTAAAAGGTGGTGTTGGGAAAAGATAGTCTCACTAAGGATAAATTTGTGGTTCACAGCTTCTTAGTCGAACCAGGGCGATGGACTCTCCAAGGTAATTGGCTAGAACGGGATAAGATGCCGATCCTGGTCAAGGGCAAGATTTTGATCGCCTGGAGCCGAGATGACTGGTTTACGATGGTGACTAAGCTAATCTTTCCCGGCGTAGACATGGATGATATTTCACTCCAGTATCGGGGACGATTAACCAGTCGCGATCGGCAATATACCTTTGTGCTCCAACACAGCCGTTTAGGTCGAGTTGAGGGAGAAGGTTGGGTCGCACCGGAATCAATTGTTCAGCGGTATTGGGTGCTAAGCGATCGGCAACGGCGAACTGGATTTGAAACCCTGTATCGCCTTAACAATGACGCATATCACATGTCTAGCGGCACAATGGCTGGACACTACTTGATCAGCACCATGGAAGCCACCTTAGAAAGACAGTCAGGTTGATTACACTGTTTATTGCTGACTATCCTTCGCCTGAAGATAGCAATTTTTCGCAAGCTAAAAATTGAAAAACACCCATATTGAACGGAGCGCTTCCTGAGGTGTTTCCGCAACGGATGGGCATCCTTAAAGGAAGTCTATCGGCTAATCAAAATTCTCTAATTCAGGTCTTAACCCGGAACTTTGCGTAAAGTTCCTGAAAACTTAAGGGGGATGAGACTTGATTATCAACCATGCTCAATCTCTATCATCGCTAAAATATGCTTATGATCTAGGCATACCGAGAACCAGTGGTTCATTCAAGCTGCTATCGCCCGCTTAGACGATTGTCTATGAGTGTGAAATCAAGCCGTCTGGAATGATTACCTATCGAGAGCGTTGCACAATTACATCTCTATACAATTACATCTCTATATAGAGGTGGCTGCTATTGCATCAACTGCCTAAACAAAGTTTCAAAACAGTTGATTATCGGGGTGCGCCGGATGAGTCTAAAGCTATCTATCTGTTTCAGGTAGCCAAATTCTTTTGTGATGTCAGATTCCAACTTGAACTGTAAGCTCTCTAATCGTTATGAATTAGTCCGACCCATTGGTCAGGGCTCAATGGGTCGGGTTTATTTAGCCGAAGACTCCCTATTAGGAGGCGTACAGGTCGCCGTTAAATTTCTGGGTCAAACGCTACTCAATCAAAAAATGCGGGAGCGATTTATCCAGGAAGCAACAACCTGCGCTCAATTAGGACAGAAAAGCATTCATGTCGTTCGAGTGACTGACTATGGCGTCAACGATGAAGAGATCCCTTTCTATGTCATGGAATATCTCCATGGACAAAGCCTGAGTCAGTTAATCAACATTCAAGCCCTCCCTATCCCTAGATTTTTAGGATTATGCCGTCAAATCTGCTTGGGGCTGCAAACCGCCCACGAAGGTATTCAGATTAAAGGACAGACCTATCCCCTCATCCATCGCGATATTAAACCCAGCAACATTCTGGTGATTCAAGATCCCACATTGGGAGAACTCGCCAAGATCTTAGATTTTGGCATCGCCAAACTGCTCCAGGCGGATGGCGACCACACCAATTGCTTTATGGGGACATTAGCCTACTCTTCGCCTGAGCAAATGGAGGGTAAAGAGCTGGATAACCGCTCCGACATCTACAGTCTTGGGGTGATGATGTTCCAGATGCTAACGGGTAAAATGCCCATGATGGGCTTTATACCACCCGCCAAAGGTATGACTATTAGCGCGCACGGGCATTTTACCCGTTAGCATCTGGAACA
>JAAUYH010135628.1_pt1 | contig 21818 bp, 17 predicted proteins | sample 7278061 | NCBI WGS metagenome assembly JAAUYH01 (sample SAMN14350203, study PRJNA611818) | marine sediment metagenome | isolation source: surface marine sediment (0.6m) | place: French Polynesia: Moorea | collected 2018-08 | reverse complement strand
GAGCGGCTGAGATGTGGACTTTTTCTAAAGCGGGGAAAGCATTGTCTGGTAAGAATCGTAGGATTTTATAAAAAGTCCAGTTAGTTCATTTTTAACCCGCTCGCAGTATAAGCAGCTAAGGAACGCGCGAGTTTGACTTTTGACTTGCGCGTAGCGCTATACCTCATCTTATGGCGGTTTTTTAGTGAGTTTTTCTAAGTACAATTCTGCCTTAGTTAACCCCCTCTCCCCACACTCTCTACATTCTTCCCACACTCCCCCCTCTCACCTAACTAGTAATTTATAAATACTGAATCGACGCTCTAGGATTGTAAGTTAAACTCGATTAGCTTAACCAATTTGCAAAATTTCTTTTTCAGGGTAAGGAGAAATGATTTGAAAAATAGTCTAGCTATGAACCAAGGTTCGATCAAGTATCTTTTCCAGAGTCTACGAGGTTCGTTTATTAAGCGATAGAGCCATTCCAAACCAGCTTTTCCCATCCAACGCGGTGGAGTTTTAACTGCTCCAGCTACGTAGTCTATGCAAGCACCACTTGGAAGGATAGCATTGGTATTTATATTCTGGATATTTTCGAGAATCCACTGTTCTTGGCGAGGCATTCCCATTCCTACCATGAGAATGTGAGGCTGGTAAGCATTTATTTCCTCTAAAACTGCTTTATTTTCTGGGCTATCTGGAGAGGGGTTAAAATAACCATGAATGGTTTCAATGTGTAAGTTAGAATATTTTTCCTTTAAAACTTTTGCTCCTTTCGCGGCAACTCCTGGTTTAGAACCTAAATATAGTATGCGCCAGTCTTGTTTGGCGGCATCTTTCATTAAAGTCCATACCCAGTCTGCATAGGTAACTCGATGTTTTCTTTTAAAGGGAAGGCCGAGAAATTTACCTAGAAGAACTAAAGCCATACCATCTATGTGAACAAAGTCTGCTTTATTGTAGAAGTCTCTCATTTCTGAGTTTTGGTGGTATATGTAAAGACTGTTGAGGTTATGATTGGCAATAATCCATTTTGCTTTACGTTTTACAGCTTTGGAAATTAAAGAATTAAGCTTTGCCATAGTCAGCAAATTAATTCTAACTCCAAGAAGCTTGTATGATTTGCTTTCCATACTTTGTATATCAAAAGTTTTTATTTATCTGAAAAATACTTGAGTTAAAATACTTGAGTTAAAATACTTAAGTAATAATACTGAAATATAGTATAAGATGCAACTTAGCAAAATTTAGGTAATAGTGAGGAAAGGAGGTTAGCGATTGTCCTGTAATTTAAGTACTATTTTAAGATTAATCTGTCAGATGAAGCCTGGCACTACGTGAGACCTTCGGTAGGCACTACGTGATCGCGAATGCCCCAAAAAACCAAAGCCTGTTGGTTTTAGAAAGGAGATTCTAATTAATCATATTTCGTTAATTGGGTTCTTAAAATTATCCAATATTGCCCAGTGCCCACTTATTAACGAAAAATTTACAGGAAGATATTTTTTTCCTTGTTTAAAATTTTTGCAACTTTTTCTGCCGTTGCACTCCAAGAATAATGTTCTTGTATCAATTTTTATGCTGCTTTTGCCAGAGGTTGATAATTTTCTAGATTCATACTATCAGTCACCTCTTCAACTGAATATCCTGATACTAATCAATGCTGGCGGTCACCATTATATTCTACTTGTAACATAATTTTTTTGGGAGAAATAGTAATTAATCTAAATCGACATATTTGATTATCGCATGATAAACTAAATCAAGTTTTTTTCTCTTTTAAAATGCGATCAGTTTCCTCGATCAGAACTTGAACTCGATTAGTCCAACTATGATTGACTTCTATTTCCCTGCGTGCCTGTTCGCCCATTTCCTTGAATTTATTTTGGGCTGCAAAAGCTTTCATTAGAGCTTGTTTGAGTGCATTTTTATCTCCAGGCTGAAACAAAAATCCTGTTTCTTCTTCAATCACTAATCGTTTAGCATCTTCAAAAGCTGAGGCGACAACTGGTTTAGCCATGGACATATATTCATAAAGTTTCATCGGCGACAAATACATCTTCCCCATCTGTAACTGGATTTGTCCTGAGTAACCAATATCAAAGCCAGCTATATACTGTGGCACTTCTTGCCAAGATACTCTACCAACAAATTTCACCTGTTCTTCAAGACCTAATTTCTGAGCTTGTTCTTTCCAAGCTTGTTTCATCTCTCCATCACCTACAAATACAAGGGACATAGAATAACCTTCTGTTTGCAGTTCATAAATTGCCTCAAGCAACAAGTCTAATCCTGCCCAAGCATAAAAACTACCCACAAATCCCACTGTGAAATCTGAAAACAATCTTTTAGGTTCATAAAGTTGAGGATCGAGAAATTTGATGTCTACTCCATTGGGTACTAGGACGATTTTTTTTGAAGGAATGCCTATTTCCTTAACTAGGATCTCTTTAAGAGTATCACTAACACAAGCAATAACATCACACTGTCGATATGCCCATAATTCCAATTTTCGAGCAATACCGTCTAAAATTAAAGCTTTACGCTCTGCTTTGGATTCATAATAGAGTAAAGCTTCTACTTGCAATATCCAAGGTATCCCCTTTCGTTGAAAAATCCAGCCCAGACATTGGAGAGTAGCTGCGTATTCGTAAACCCAATCTATCTGGTTACCTAACTCGTGCCAACTTCTCCAACTATTAAAGATGCCTAACGCGATACGAACTATATCTACTATTAAAGTACGCAGAAATCCCTTACTAATTGCTGCTCCAGAACCTTTGGCAGACCATTTCTTCGGTGCTTTGTCGCCGACTATAAATTTTTTAACCGACCAATTTAATGATTCAAAGCCTTGAATCAAGCCCAGAACTCGAGAGCGAGGTCCAGACATTTCTGCATCGGGATGAGTTGATATTCTAGGGGCTGCTGCTAGAAAACCAAGTTGCTTTTTCATATAGATACTCACAAGTTTAAGCTCATAAATATTAGGATATTAAGCGAGATTGTTATCTGTGTAGTGAGTTTACCAATCATATCCATCTTCATATTCTAATCGTATCAATGCTTCACCTGCCACCTCTTTAAACGCGCGTTTGTGTTCGTCTTTAAAGTGATTTTGCCAATCCCCAATCTGCCCTTGACGGAATGTTTTAGAACTCTTAAAAAAAATTCCTTTAGCAACTCGAATAATTTGCTCGTCAGGAATATTAATACCCAGGTAATTTGTGATATTGTGAACCTCCTCCAACTGCTTGTCATCACTACCACCTCCAGCACTGCCAATCATATCCTCAAAACGAACTGCCAAACAATTTGGTTCATCCAACCAAGGTGCAAAACCCCTAGCCCATTCGCCTAAAGATTCTGCTCTTCTACCATCTTCAAGGAGTTTTCCTTCTACTCCAACTATGGCAGCCATGAGTCTCTCATCATCTGATTTGAGAGATTTGAAGTAGGGATGTAAGCGGTGATCGGGATTTTTATTGGTCAGATAATTAGCCAGAGAAACAGCAACATCACGAAGGTCGCGGATAATAAATAGCGTGCGAATATTAGAGGTAACTAGAAGCTCGATTAGTTCTGGACTCCAGTACAAATGTCCAGAAGCGTATTGCCCTCGGCGAATTGTCTGTATTTTTTGTTGTAATTGTGGTGTTCCAGCAACAAGTCCATGATATGACCAACGGGGTGCAAAAGTAGGCAACAGACTAAGGGTCCGTCTTAGCAGAAAAGTGCCCGATTTCGGCAGACTATTAATAAAGACTTTAACTCCGTTATTGTAGGCATTTAATTCCCGTTTTGTTAGTGGTATAGGATATTTTGCCAAACTTCTTAAATAAGATTTAATTGCTTTTGTTGCCATAAAATTGTTTTCCAATAGTTTATTATGAGCTATTCTAGGTTAACTACCCTGACAAGCGATAACAGTAACTGACAAAGGTTCTAGTTCAGTCTTAATCTCTGACTCACTAACTGAAACCGAACCAGACTTTTCCCAGGTTACATCTGTAGATTCTGGGGTGGACCCTTTAAGAATCCAACGCTGATTTTGGGTGCTTCCTGTATAGTTATTCAATGTTATGCTTACATTCTGAGGAACTTCTTCTTTGTTAAGCACAAACACATTCAAAGAGTTGTCATCAGGATCGTAACTTGCCCAAGAACGAATTGTTCCTGCTTTTTTGGTAGAATAGACCATCTGCTTTTTGAGAAAATTGTTCCAAACCTTAAGAGGATAACCCATTGGCATCAGTTTGTAATTGGAATCAAAGGCACTAAATGCTCTAGAATAAGAGTCTTTTTCCATCCATCTAGATGTCCAGAAATGAACATAATCTATCTGATTGTAGAGAAGAGCACCTCCTAATACTTCAAAATTATGAAGCATTTTCCAGGTATTATTCTCGTGAACAGTACGAGGTTTTAAAGAGCTAATTTCAGTTACATTGATTCTCAGATTTGGATTGTAGGTACTGATCGCTTTTGAGGCAGCTTTAATGTGGTTATCATACTGATAATGATTATTTTTCCATTCTTGATAGTCTTTTATCCAGGAGTATTGATGAGTTACAAGAAAATCGACATCGTTTTTAACAATTGGCACTACCCGATCCCACCACTCCGAACCGCTCATGCCATTGGCTCCTATCTTAATTGACGGATCGACTGCCTTCATTGCTCTGGAGAACTGAACTACTGTGTTGGCATACTTTTCTGCCGTCCAATTTTTATTACTTTTACCCCCATTGTGCAAATCATTTTCGTTGCCGATTTCCCAATACTTGATACCGTAACCCTTGACGATATTTGCATATCTCACCCATTCAACGGCTGCTTTCTGTACTTCTTCTGGCGTGGCATGTGGTTCAGTTCCTGTATACACCATAGCATCAATACCCACAATAATAAATGGCTCAGCCTCTACTGATTGACATACGCTCATAAAATCATCAAAGCTGAGGGTAGCTTTATAGGTTCCATCAGCATTAACTAGGAAGTCTCGTGTAGACCTGATGTTGGGGTCCTGAAGCGATGCCTTAGCCTTGGCTGGGTTATCTTTGTCAAAAAGATAGAAATTGCTTATGCCGCCCTCTGGAAATCGAAGAGAACCTACCTTAAGCTCCTTTAGAGGTTGAGTAATTGCAGGATCAACCCGTAGAAAATTTATACTGATCCCAACTGGATTATTCGATACATCGGAAAGAACTTGGCTCACATCAACCGTTAATTCTGTTGGACTTGCCAGTGTTTTCCCTAACATTACGAATATTAGATAAGATAGGATAAAGCCAGACAATAATTTGAATGCTGTTTCTCTGGTAATTTTCATCTGTCTTTCCAGTAGCGTTACAGAATGCGAGTTATATATAGCTTGTAGCGATTTGCTGGTACAAAGAAGTACTTTAAAAAATTCCATCCTTTCATGAAATGAGGTTTTAGCGTTACCTCGAATCCTTGATTCTCAAACAGGTTTTTCCATCCACGACCTGTTCTTTCCCAGCACTTATCAAAATGCTTATTTTTTGACAATGCTCTTACATAAAACTCTCGTTTTGAAGCTGGTAGCCAAGTGCCAAACAAAACTTTGTTGTGTTCATCAAGTATTTGAAATCGGTTGGGAACAATAATAATTCCGTGTCCTCCAGGTTTCAATACTCTCTTTAATTCAGATGCTACAAGCTGCTGTTCACTATAGTCAATATGCTCAAACATATCAGTAGCACATACTAAGTCAAACCACTCATCAGGCCATGGCAGCTTTTTAGCATTGGCATGAATTATTTCTGAGCGAGGAACTCGTTTACGTGACCATTGAACATAAGTTTTGTTTATATCTATGCCATAAACTTTTTCAAAATGCGGCTGTAATGCCATTAGTAAACTACCAAAACCACAACCAATATCAAGGGCACGATGTCTTTTAATAGGTAGCAAGGAATCAGAAAAAAAATCTTTGACGATTTTTTGGGGTCTGGAGTTATCCAGCATATATTGAGCCCAGAATAACTTCTTGGATTCGCTATAATCCTGATTTTCCATTTGGTTATATATCCAGGTTCGGAATTCTTCCTCTACTTGATTAGAAATATCGATTGGTTTTTCTTGTGCGCGTTCGCTAGTCATAAAATTAAACCTCCAAATTAATTAATGGTGTTATTATGTTTGATTACCCTTAATATTTAATTTGTAATTGCCGAATAAATTTAACAGAACCAATCTGTTTCTGAAATTTACTGCTTTATGGATTTTCTTGCTTAATTTCCTTACGGAACGAAGGAGACTTACTCAAATCCTTGTAACCAATAACTGAGCGTAAGTAGGGCAGAGGCCAATAAATGAACCAAAAAATCCCTGAGTATCTCTTGCAAAACACAGTCCATGCTTTGAAAGGAAAAGCTTTTGGGTGGAATGCTTTTTTTAAGCGTTTATAAAGAGAAAGATTGGGATCTACCCAACTTCCATCTAAAGAGTTTCTAGAACAAGTGCCCACAAAACCTGGTGCTGCCCAGATTGAACATCCTAGTTTTCGTGCTCTAAGCCCATAGTCTAAATCTCCCATTGAATGAATAAAAGCACCATCTATATTACCTACCTTGGAAGCTACTGAGTTATGGATTAACACACAGTTGCCAAACATCGTGTCGCACTCTTGGGAAGTTTGACCTGGCTCAACAAATTCAAATTTCTTAGTGTACCAAAGTTTTGACTGCACTGCGCCACCGTAAGTCGGCTGTCCCGTCAGTGGATCTTGTGTTGAGCCGACAACTATCGAATTTGGATGACCGCGTTTTGCCAGGTCATGGTGAATATTGAGCAAATCATTAAGGGCTTGTGGCTCAAGCAGGGTATCATCATTGAGCCAAAGGTAGTAGTTATAGTGACCTTTGAGTGCTTCGGCAAACGCTAGTCGCATTCCTCCTACCCAGAAGAGGTTTCCATCACCCTGAAGGATTTTAACATCTGGATAACTTGCTATTACCGCATCTGAAGTACCGTCGGAGCTACCATCATCAACTAGAAATACATCAAAAATTGCATCCTGCTGATAAAGAGCTTGAAGACAAGCCAAGGTCGTGTCACGTCTATTGTGGCAAGTCATGAGAACCGCTAGTTGGGGATGTATTATATCATCATTAACATTAGACATAGTTATAATTCTTAAGAATATATGTATTGTTCAGTAGTTTTGTCTGTCAATCAGATATCTTCAGCTCATTCGCAAAGATTCTGTACCTAGAATATGACCAAATATTCGTTACTTTCTACTTTAGAAAAGGTATCTTTACTGCCTTTAGCAAAGATAAAGTCAAGCTTTCTGATCTTAGTAGAATAATTTAATATGCTAACTTCAGTTATACATATTAAATTAAGAAGATTCTATCATTGTCAAACTCACTCCCATAACACGATGAGTAATGTTTGTATTTAAATGGTCAACTACATATTGAGTTCTCCGAGTTATTTTTACAACCGTAGATAAAATTATTAGTTCATTGAAAATATTAGTATTTTGAGTTTTTAAATACAATTGAATATTAAGAATCAGCTCTTTTGACCCACGTCACCTTAAACTGGACTGATGAAGCTATATCAAAATTGTTTTTTTTGTATCATAGCTGTTTTCTAAAAGCTTTACAAGTTTTCCAAAAAGTTACAGAAAGTTTTGCTATCTCGACTAAGTATTTAGTAACGTTGAGTCATTACTGCTGCTGAGTGTTAGGTTCTATCTAAATGCAATACCAAATTAAATAATTACTGCGAAACGTACAATTTAGGGAGGGGTTTGGCACTGCCAAACCCCTACAATATCTGTCTTATTCTCCATTTAAATTGTTTTGATGTACGATAAACCAAAACAATACATTTGCCGAAATGGGATGCTCTCGTCATATATTGTTTGCCTAATCTGTCGCTCTTAATTTACGCTCTTGTCTATATTTTATAGCTAACGACAAAGACATTGCTATATAAATTGTCCAATATATATTATTAGCTATTAATAATCTTGATTCTGAAATATTTGCAATTAAAAAAGTCAATAAGAATTGCATTGGCACAATATCTTCTACTATTTTTGCTCTATAAACTTGTTTGTAAGCTCTTAGGAATTGCCGAATAAAACTCATGACAAAAAGTAACAAACCTAGTAGTCCTACAGCTAGCAGCAGTTCTACAAAACCGTTGTGAGCATGAGGTACACCATGCCAAACCCATCTAGCTCTAAAAAATTCGCCATATTGATCGCTATCCCAGAACCCATTAAACCCATAACCTAGTAAAGGTTTTTGAGCAATATAACCAAGCAGCTCATGCCACAATGGAATACGTCCAGTAAAAGTTAAATCTTTACCTAGCGCTTCTGCTATAGTTGGTGCCTTAGCCACTAGTAAGATAAATGTACCTCCAGATAGCAAAAGTAGAGTAATAATTAAAAGTACCTGCAATTTGTAATGAGTCTTTTTTAAAAATTTGGACAGAGGTATAATGCAAATCACGCTCAGCAAGTTTACTATGCCTCCTGCCGAACCAGATAAAAAAACAAGCAGCAATGAGAGTGCAAATCCTGTCCATAATGCTAAGCGACCTAAGTGGTTTCGAGATATAGTTAGGCTAAGAGACAAGAAAATTGAAGCACTCCAAGCCATATGACCTCCTAAAGAGTTTTTATGTGCAAATATACCTGTCCAATAACCTGCTAATTGTGGTTTTGTTGCTGGATGAATTCCATAGCCAGGTACAAATAAAGCCGCTAATATTGAGAATAAAATTACTATACCAAATACCCCTGCTAACAGTCGCGTCTGCTCTCTAATACTGAAACGTGCAGCTAGATAAACGCCAAACATACTTGATAATAATAAACCTCTAACTGTAGATATATTTTGAACAACAAGATTAGGGTCAGTCCATATAATAGAAAAAGAAACAAGAAATAGTAAAAGAATTAAGGGCAAATCTTTGGTTAAAAGATAAATACATAATTTCCATTTTCTAGAAATTAAGAAAGGAATCAATAAATATGATAGAGGAGCCATAATCCTCTCAATTAAATTACTTTGTGCAGTACCATAATCAACACTATTAGTTCCAATAGGAATTTTCATACCCAAAGCTCCCATATAGAACATAAGTAATAAAAAACTCACTGCTACTTCTAATTTAATAAGCGATTTTCTTTTCAATTTTCAACCTCTAAGTAACCATTTGCATCCTTTTTTTCATCTATAAACAATAAACTCTTTTATCAGCTCCAAAAGTAGCTTAAAATTTTCATTTTTGGCGATCGCTTTTCTCCAAAATCTCGGTAAACAGAGACAAGTAACGACCTGCTTGAATTTCCATAGCAAATTCTTGTTCGGCTTTTTCACGCGCGCGGTGCGATAGTTTTTGATGTCTTTCTTCATTTTCTAGCACCCAGACAATTCCCCGAGCCAAATCTTCTATTTTATAGGGTTGAGCTAGATAGCCATTTTGCTGATGGTCAACAATATCTTTTAATCCAGTTGCATTGAAGGCAACGACTGGGGTACCACAAGCAAAGGATTCAGAAGCAGTCTGTCCAAAAGACTCTTGAATTGAAGGAACAATCATTACATCGGCTGCTGAATAGACAAGTGCTAAGGTGAGATCGTCATTTAAATGACCTAAATAGTGAGCTTTAAACTCTAATTCAGGCGGATTTTCTGGTTGCGAAGCGCCAAAAACAACTAAATCTAACTTATCTTGCCACCCACTTTGACTCAACTCTTGCAGTGCTGGTTGCAACAGATGAAATCCTTTTCTCTTGTCGCTGGTTGCCCCTAATGCTCCAAAAAGAAGCAGTTGCTTATTATGGGGTAAACGGAGCAGTTCTCGTGCTACTTGTTTCTTTATTGGTCTGTACTTTTCAGTGTCTAGCCCATTGGGAATTATTTCTACTCGTGAATTTTGGAAAAGGGAACTGGAACTAACACACTTGCTAAACCATGAACTTGGAGCAACAATTGTTAAATCCAAATTTTGCCAAGCCTTGGCTTTACGCTGCCATACCCAACGGGATAAATCCCAATCTCTTTTACTACTAAGTTGGGGGCAGGCTCCGCAAGATTTAGTATAGCGATCGCAATCACCGCTGTAATGGCATCCTCCCGTAAATGACCACATATCGTGAAACGTCCAGACTAAAGGTTTATTAACTCGAGTAAGAGTTTCAATTTGTAGGTAACCACCACAAATCCAATGCAGGTTAATCAAATTTGGCTCAAGTTGGGTCACTTTGGAGGTAATATTGTCAGGAAACCACTGGAGAGAATAAAGAATGCGATCGCGATGGGGATAAAATTTTAACGGTAATTGGTTTAAAATTAATCTTGACCCAGCAATGGCTTTCCCTATTCCTGATGAAGCTGATGAGCCAACAACCGTTTGAGCGTCACTCTGTTTAGTTTGCACTAACATCTGAGAATTAACATGAATCCTTTGAAAACCTTGATGTAATCGAAATGTGGCACGGGCAGCTCCACCTTGGCGATCAGAATTACTAAGTAATAAAACTTTCATATTCCCAACTACTCCAGCCAACTTGAAAGGTCTCGCTCGATCAGTTCCTGAAGCTTCAATATATCTTCGCGGTACATCTTAGCTAATTGAATTCTAGCTGCCGGAGATATCTGTGGCTTAATAAGATTTTTATTATTAAGATTAACTATAATATTTTCACGCATCTTAGACGAAAGGAATAGTTTGAAGGGAGTCTTGAGCCACTTAAAATTTTGTTTTTTTAACAAATAATCTAAAAACTTATTTTTAGGAATACCAGATACATTACGACGGGGAGGGGAACCTGTAATCAGTGTTTCATCAACATTTAAAAACCGGCAAATATCCTGCATAAGAGCAACTGGATTATCTTTTAAGTCTTCGTATAAATAAACTCTAATCTGATTTTTATTAAACAAATCAAAATAACGCTTGAGTTGAGCATAGTAAAAACCCATCTGTTTGTAATGCCAAAGATATTCCCAGTTTTGATTGATTCGCGTCTCCTCCTCTAGTAGTGCTTGAGCAAAATCAGTTATCAGTTCACGACCATCTCTGATTACATGCAGGTAGGCTGAATAAGCTCTATCGACTGGATTGCGAAGAATCACAATCAGCTTAACATTGGGAATGTAATACTGTATCCGTTCAGGCGCTCTTGAGCTATACAGATACCAGGTGGTTGCTTCACCGATTGCAATTTCATTTGAAACTCCTTGAAATAGCCTACGATAAGATTCAATGTCAGTTGATACATGGCTGAATAACTCTCGATCACCTGGTCCCAAGAAGTTTGGTTTCTGACCCTCAAAATCAAAAAATCCTGGTTCTTTTATCGGACTTATATAAATCTGTGAATGCTGTTTCATATAGTGCGAGAGAGCAGTTGTTCCAGCTTTTTGCGCACCAATGAGCAGAAAATTGGGCATTATCATGGAGTTGAATTTTGGAATTGCTTGATGGTTGATGAGGCTAATGAATAAAATTTTCCATAGGTGTTTCCATAGAGACTATTACGCCAGTGAAATTTTTGTAATTCTTCTTCGAAGGAAGGACCTTGTCGAGCAACTTGTTCTTGAAATAACTCTGCCGCATATTGATAAAGCTCTATGTCAAATTCATTCTGCTTATATATAATATTTAATGTTTTCTGGGACAAATCTGACTTCAAAGGGCGATCTTGAGTAACATTTCTCTTGATAAAAAAAATGTTATTCCAATTCAATAATTTTTTGAATAGCAGAAGACTTTTATCAAATGACTCTACCAATCCGACCCCAACAAAAGATTCCCGCAGATTTTTCTTGGCCCTTTCCAACATTTCTGTATTGCACTGTCCAAAGGGAATAGGTAAATCTACATCTCCTTTGGTTGCAGAGAGAATCCTTGTCTGACCATTATCCAGCTCTATAGAAATCCCTGAACGAATGCAGTCTTCTATACTCATTTTTCTAGATGTGACCGTCTGATAGAGGTAGTGGTTGGGCCTGCGGAGTATGAAATAGTAATAGGATATGACTCGCTCAACTGGATCACGTAATAGTGTCAAGTAAACTGATGGTTGAGGCAAAAAATTGTGCAGTCCGAAACCCATATGTCCCATTAGAACTTTAATTCTTTCTTTCTCAGCTACAGGAAGAACCTTGAATTCATCCACACAATTTTGAATTCGTTTTTGACTACTGTCTCGGACGCGGAAAACGTTATTGGGTTTATATTGTCGTTCAATAATTTTACTTATTGTACTTCCTCCTACCTTAGGAATATGCAGAAAAATTACTGATTTTTCTGGTTCTTTATCTTTAGCTGATTTTGTCATGAGGAAATCTCCAAAAATTTATTTTATAAGTAAGAAAATATAAACACTTTAATTCAAGTAATATTTTGACTTTAAGATATACTGCGAGCGGGTTAAAACTGGAGTTTCGATAAAAGAATAAGATTCAAACTAGACAAAGCTTTTGCTACTTTTTAAAAAGTCTAAATCTCATCCGCCCACAGTATAAATAGAAATTTACTTAGCTACTTGCCAGCAATGATTTTCCTTTATTGATAATTCGCCTTAACAAACTTTGCTTCCAAAATTTTTCATAGCGCCTAAGATCGTACTCGCGGTCTACAGCTAGTTCTCTAGGCTTTCTCAAAGGTAAGGTCATAGATTGCAATGGCAAATTAGCTTTTGGAGAGTTAACGACTTTAGTATGTGTACCTTCTTCTGTAAAACCAATATTAGAGATTAAATTTACAGAAGGTGTAATAGATAAACCTGAATGTGCAAGACACATGAAGAAAAATTGATGAGCCCAGCTATCAACCTTACCGTGATACGTCAAGTCAAATTTAGATTTGCGATTTAAGTATTGCTCTTTGTCGGCAATTATTTCTTTGACTCTATCTCGAATTTGTGGTCGATCCCATAATTTCATGTCAACATCATAGTAGTTCCAAACTCTCTTCCATGTAGCCCATCCCCAACAGTTAAAATAAATAGAAAAATGGTAACTTTGAATATCAGATTTCCATTCAACTAAAAGATTGGTACCGCCTATAGTCATAATTCGTTCGTCATCCTTATACTTTTCCAGTAATTCCTCACAAAATCTAAAAAAAGTAGGATGTGGTAAGCAGTCATCTTCAAGAATAATTGCTTCTTCAACAGTATTGAATACCCAATCTAATCCACTTGACACGCGCCGCTTACAACCCATATTCTCATCAGCATAATTTTTTAAAACTTCACAATCCCAATCAACTCTGTCTATAATTGCGCGAGTGGCAGCACATTTTTCTACTTCGCCTGGTATACCTGGACGCGCTCCATCAGCAATAACTAACAGCTTGGGTGGTTTCGCTTGGCGAATTGCCTCAAAGACTTTTTCTGTAGTATCTGGGCGTTTAAAAATTATAAATACAACAGGGGTTCTTAGCTTAGAATTATACATATGTAGATTTAAAAATTTCGGTGTGAGCTATTGCCGCTACATCAACACAATATTTCTATAACTTTAATATTTGGCGATTCAACTCGTTACTTTGATTTGGTTAGTTAATTTGAATTTTCTATATTCTTGTTTGGTTCTTATTAAAATTTTGGTGCCACATACGAATAAAGCAACTCTAATTACTTGAAGATTAAACTTAACTTCTTTGAACTTTGGGTTAGTAATAGTGTTTAAAATTAACTTATAAGTCGATCTTAATAACCAAAATATATTTTTAAGAAAAAATATAAAATTACAAGTTTTTGCTTCCTTCAAATCTTGTTTTCCGCCCATTACTCTAACAATTTTTTGGTGTAATTCTTTAAAAGAATGTCTCGCAGGATGTTCTACAATCGTATCTTCAGCATAAATTTGACAATATCCATTAGCATAAACTCTTTGTCCCCATTCGTAATCTCCACTAGACTTAAGAAATTCATCAAATAAACCAATAGTTGTCACTACATTTTTGAATGTAAAAAGATTGGCAGTAACACCAAAATTTGATTCTTGTACATACTTTTTCTGTGGAAAAGCTGTAACTTTTTCGTATAGTTCTACTGCTGTAGGTTGCTCTAGATTCTCATAAAATATTTTTATTTGACCAGCAACTAATCCACAGTTAGGTCTTTTTAAAAGATTGAATACACCTTTTTCTATCCAATTAGAAGCTGGAATGCAATCTGAGTCCGTAAATGCAATAATTTCATTTTTTGCTAAAGATATACCCTTATTTCTAGCTGCATAGGAACCAGGTTTACATTCGCTAGTTATGGTTGTCTGGGGAAATTGGCTTACTACAGCCTCTATATTTTCGTCTGAGTTATTATCAACAACAATAATTTCATATGCATCTTTTGGATACGTCTGATTTTGTAGTGCTTTCAAGCACAGCTTAAGACGTTTTGAATCATTAAAAACTGGAATTATGACTGTGACAAGGGGAGTATTACAGTCTCTTACATATTTTTCTTGTACTTTCATTAGTTTAAAAAAATAAGATGTTTATTTATGAAATAGCTAATCCTTGTTTTAAATAAATACATAGTGGGAAATTTTCTATTATTAAGTTTGTAAATTAATAGCTAATTATTTTAATAATTATTAGTTATATAGCTACAGCTTTTTTGAGATAATAAAATATTATTCTAAGTTTTGTTCCAATTCTTAGTTGTCCTCTGATGTCATAAATTATGTTTGATAAAGCATAGAATAGATTGACATGTCTAGCTGATTTGATGGATAAAGATAACCATTTTCCTAAATATTTATTCCTGAAGTATGTACTTGCAAAATATTTGTTAATTTCAGCATATATCTGTTCAATCGGTACTATATCGACACAGTTCTCGACTAAGCAATAAAACTTATCTGCTCTTGCCAATCTAATTTTCCTTCTCATCTCAATGTTTTTGATATCAGTCATCTGACCTTGATTATGCCTACGACAAATTGCAGTAGGTAGTTCAGTAAAAATTAGACTATAACCAGCTAGTAGACAACGGATATAAAGGTCGTTATCTCCACTCAACCTATAGGTTTCGTCAAACAGACCAACCTCGCTAAATACTTGTCTAGGAAAAACAATAGATGAAGGAGTAGAAATAAAACTCCCAGCAGTCAGCAATTGGTGGAAAGGCGAAGTGAACCTCTTCAAGTTGGGTTTTTGAAGATAAGTTTTTCTCTGATCTTTCACCGTGTTCCAAACCACTAAGGCACTGATGCAGAGGCACCTTTCATTACCTTCTAAAGCAGCAAGCTGAGTTTTAAGATAGTTAGTTTCCCAAAGATCATCGGAGTCGAGGAAAGCAATATAATTACCCCTTGCCTCATTAAGGGCAAGATTTCGAGCGACACATGCTCCTACGTTTTGTTTGAGGCTAATCAGTCTAATGTTTGGGTACTTCTCGCTTACGATTTCTGAAGTCCCATCTGAAGAATTATCATCTATGACAATGATTTCAACAATGCCATCAATATCTTGAGAGAACACACTTGCTAGTGCTTCTTCTAGCATTGATATTCGGTTATAGGTAGGAATAATAACCGATACATCAGGAATTTGGGTGTCTGAGAGTTGGGATTTAATTATCATTAGATTAAATAAAGCTCTTTTAGCTTATTGTATTGTTGCTGTTAAATCAAGAAATGAGAGAACTCGTTTTCGATGTAAAAGGGCATCATTCTTTATTATTTGCCAATTTTTATCCATAATTGAAGCTTTACTACGAGCATGTTGTATGGCTCGTTCGACTTTTTCCTCAACCGTATTTTTTTCCAAATCTTTGAGCATGGTGCATTGAGAAGAACGTCCAATTTGACTGTAAAAGCGGGGGGTTTTTTGATGGGTCCCGAATGACTCACAGTAAACTCCTAGTGCATAACCGACCATACCTACATGCAGCTTTGTTGTCAAAACTGCTGATAGGTTGGAAATCAATGCGACCGTCTCCCAGATACCCTGAAAAGGGATTGACAAGCATTTTTGTCCTGTAGCATGTTGAATCAAACTTGCTAAGCGATCACAGCATTCTGCTGAGCGATCGCTATTTCCTGTATCTGAGAAAACAACTGGTACAATATCTGATTCACTAGTAAGGCAGGAGAGCAAACCAGCTCTTAATGATTGTGCTTGAGAAGTTTCACTTAGAAAACGTTGTGGCGCATGGATTCCCAATAGGATTTTTTCTCTATAGGGTTCTAGGAGTCGGCCCACGTTCTCCAGCGCTTGCTCGGGAATATCAGCCTTAGTTAGAGTTAAGGCCGGATCGGGAGCAATAGTTACATTGGAACCAATGCCTAATGTATTGCGAATAAATTGCTCTGACTCTAAATTACGCACCGAAAGTACTGAAGCACGGGCAAACATGCGTTTTACTTCATGCTTCACAAAAATATTTGACAGCGGACCAGCTTCTACTCCTACTATTGCATAAGGAATCTTATTCCATATGCACCACTCAGCAGGAAATGCATTTCTACGGAAGAATTTCTTGTTCCAGTCCCCTCTAAATGTTTTGCCTCGCATTCGTTCTGGTTCCCCAAATGCCCCACCTCCTGAATAGATAAGAGCTTTCCAAGACTTGAAGTTACTTAGATCCGTGTGGGCATTTGTAAAATAATTTCGAAATTGACTCAACTTAGACTTTGGTACCAATGGATACACAATATCAGAGCTGGCATCTGATTTAATCCAGTTCTCAAAAATTTTTAGTAGAAGCAGGTCTCCAAAATTACTGGTAAAAGCATAACCGTTATAAAGTGCAATCATAATACTTTATTTGTGAATTCACTACTAGATTTAAATGGGGTTTCATTAAAATTTATGGTTAGCAAAGTTTTCTAAAAGTCCCATTAGTTAGTTTGTTTGTTTAGTTGTTTCTTTACATATATTTTTATTAGAGAAGACTAGTTGATTTGAGAATCTTCACTTACGGATTTCCACTCTCGTGGCTGATAGTATAAACATCGAATCATACATTCTTTTGTTTCTACAGTGAACTTAAATGACTCAATAACATCAAGCAATATAAAAGAATCTTTCTTGGCATAAATCGCCATGAAATACGAACCAGCTTTTAGACCAAGATAAGGTAACCGAACCTGTATCTCATGCTTTCCAGGGAATACCTCTAATCCTATGCCATCATCGTAATTACATAAGCGCAGGACATTATTACCTTCACCACATAACTCTTTAATTAGAATACTAAGATGAATTTTATCCATTAGGAAGCCTTCATGAACCTTATACCCAATGCAAAAAATTGTTGGTTCACCACTTTTAGGTATTTTAATGATATTTCCTTGTATATCTCTAAAACACAGAGATACAATATCAAACCCTAAACTTTCACTTGGGGGTTTTTCTGGTCGAAGCAATAGACCTGACTCTTTCTTGCCATCTTGCAAAAACAAATCAGTTTCATATCGATTCATAATTGAATAAGCATCGCCAGAGTCTATTAGTTGACCTTTCAACAAGTAAATTGCATCCTGGCAAACATTTAGTATTGCTTGAGGTTGATGACTCACTAAGATAAATGTAGTTTTTTTCCGACGTAATTCCTGCAATCTGCCCAAGCACTTAGCTTTAAACTTGATATCCCCCACAGCAAGAACTTCATCAATTAAAAGAATATCTGGCTCTGTATAAATCGCACTGGCAAACCCCAACCTCGCTCGCATTCCAGAACTATAGGTTTGTACTGGCGAATCAATAGCCTCCCCAACTTCGGCAAACTCAACTACATCATCAAACCGCTCGTCAATTTCCTTTTTAGACAAACCCAAAATCGCCATATTGGCATAGATATTTTCCCTTCCTGTCAGGATGGGATTAAAACCTGCGCCAAGAGCAATCAGGGGGGCAACTCTACCTTTTATTTCTACAGTGCCAAGATCGGGCTTGATTAAACCAGCAATAATTCGCAGCAGAGTTGATTTACCACTACCATTTTTGCCAACTAAGCCCAGTGCTTCTCCTCTTCGCAGTTGGAAACTGACATTATCTAAAGCCCAGAACTCTTCTGGTCGCAGGCGATCGCTTTTAGTTCGCAACCCGGTTAAATCACTAGCAATGTCTTGTACTCCATAAAACAAAGAACGTTTTAAATTCCGACAAAATTTTTTAGAAACTCCTTTGACAGAAAGCACAACTTCACTATCGTTGACGTGATTATTATTTTGCCGTCGAGCATTATCAATTTTTTTGTTGGCATCAATAATCATTTATGAACTAATCCTCTCTACTACATAGGGCATTGCTACTCGATAAAAAATCCAAGTCAAAAACAAACCAAGCAAGGCAAAAATACTTGCTAACCAAAATCCTTGAGGATTAGAAACTAAACCAGTGGTAGCTAACTCCCTAGTAGTAACTAACAAAGGAGTAACAGGATTAAGCTTGACAATCGTGCCAAATAAACCTTCACTGGGTACTGGATAAACAACTGGGGTCAAAAACAACCAAAAGCTAACAGCTAAAGTCAGCCCCATGGCAAAATCTTGGTATAAAGCGCCCAAAGGTGCGATGAGTAGACCAAAAAATATTCCTAGTATCACTAGATGAATTAAAGCCACTGGAGCTAAGATTACGCTCCAAGTTACGGGCATTTTGAACCAAAGAAATAGCCCAATGATTAACACTAGCTTGATGCCAAAGTTAAAAAATACTTCCCCTAACTTGGCAATAATCAATGCTTCGCGAGGAAAGTTTATTCTCGCAAGCATGGCTTTAGCTTGAGTTACTGCTTGTACTGGTCCTTGCAATGCTTCGACAAAAGTTTGCCACAGCGTCATACTAAACATTACGTAGGCTGGATAAGGCAATTCGGTACTACCTAAATTAATTACTCCTCCATTCTTGGCTAAAGTAAAACCTGCTGCTGTAACTATGGGAGGTATTATTGCCCAAAAAATACCTAATAAAGATTGACGGTATTTAGCACTAATATCTCTCAGCAAAAGTCGCCAAGCTAATTCCCTAGATGCCAGTAAATCTCGCCACATTAATGCTAATAATTGCTTAGGATGGCGTAGCTGGCTTTCTGGGGTATATATCGTTCGAATATTTTTACTTATTACTTTACGTTTTTTAGTTATATTCATAAAAATATAATCATATAATTTTAATAATTAATCGGATGAATTTTCAGGATCTAAAATTGCCTCTAAAGTCAAAGGAACATCTGTGGCAAAAAGATTTTTATCTATTGCTTTTTCTTGAGCAACTTTCGCATACTTTTCATCTAGATAATAATCTCCACAACTATAGGGTTCTTGGTCAAAGTCAACTCCATTAGCCACTACTCCCAATGGATTAATATCTGAAACTGCTAATATTTTTTGGGCAGCAGTAACGCTAGCATAATTAGCTACCCCAGGACGCACCACCAATAGCAAGCCATCGACTAACTTACCTAAAATCTTAGTATCAGCTAAACCAACTAAAGGAGGCGTATCAAAGATGACGTAATCGTAGTAAATAGCTACGCTGGCAATAAATTCCTCCATTGTCTGAGAATCTAGTAAAGTAACTGGATGTTTTGGTATTGTCCCTGAAGTCATTAGATCTAGATTGGGCATGCTGTGATACAAGATGTCGTACCATGGAGCTTCTCGGTTGAGTACATTAGTTAATCCTTCTTCATTCGGAACATTCCATAACTTGTGTTGACTAGGGCGGCGTAAATCTCCATCCACCAGCAAAACTTTTTGCCCAGATTGAGCTTTAGCTATGGCTAAATTAGCTGAAACAGAGGATTTGCCTTCTCCCGCTACTGCACTAGTAACCACAATAACTTTATGTGCTGCTTCCTTATCAAACATTTGTAGATTAACTTGCATATTGTGGTAAATTTCCCTGATAGATAATGATGGGATTTTGGTAGCTGCCAACTGTGGTGAGTTAATCGTCGAGCTATCTGGTAACAATAGCTGTTCTCTAGTCGTAATTTCCTGATGAGCGGGGTGCTCAGGAACAATTCCCTGTAAGGGATAAGTGAGCATTTCCTCTATTTCTTGAGTATTTTTAATCGTCCTATCTCTTATATCTACCAAGAAAGCAACTGCTATACCTAGTAAAGCGCCTACGACCCCAGCTCCACCTACAATCATTTTTTTACTCGGTCCAATTGGTTGTTCTGGAACTATTGCGCTAGCAACCACGCGGACATTACCAATATTCTGTTGTTTGGCAATTTGAGTTTCCTGTAATTTACCGAGAAGAGTTTGATAAGTAGATTGAGCAGCTTCAACGCGACGTTCGAGTTCCCTTTGTTGCTCCTGCAAACCTGGTAAATTGCCAGACTTTTGCTGGTAAGAACTATAGGTCTTTTTAAGATTTACGAGTTTTTGTTCTAATCCTTCTTTTTGTAACCCTAAATTAGCAAATTCTGAGATTCGAGAATCCTTAATTGCCCCCAGACTTAATAAATCGACTTTTTTGATTAAATTTTGCTGTTCTTTGCCCAAAGTTTGAGCTATTTGCCTATCTAATAGAGCAGTCAAATCTGCTTCTTGTTCTTTCAGAGCAATAATTTGAGGAGCTAAATCTGATAACACATTGCTCTTTTGTGCCAGTTCTACTTTCACGGTTTGGAGCTGTTCTAAAGATCTTTGTACGGCTAAAGATTCACTTAGAGATCTAACAGCTGAAGCTTCTTGCCAACTCATATCTAGTTGAACCCGCAGCCTATCGTAGCGAGCGTTAATGTCTTTTAATTCTGCGGCTACTTGATCGATCTGATTGGTAATATTAGAGAGCGAATCAATATTAGCTGTAGTTTCTTCTCCTAAATTAGCAATCTGATTTTGATTTTTAAAACGACGTAGATTTGCTTCTGCTTTTCTAACATGGGCCTCTATTTGGGGTAACTGCTCACTAATAAATTTCGTGGCGGCGGCGGCTTCAGCAATGTTGTTTGACTTATGGTCTTGGATATATACTTCAATTGCCTCATTAACAACCAATGCTGCCAATTCTGGATCTTTGTTGGTAAAGCTTATTTTTAATAAATCTGTGCCAGTAATAGGCTTAACCTTAAGATCTATAGCTTTATGTCTCAATAGTTCGCCTGCATCATTTCTCAAATCTAATTCTTCTATAAGTTGTTCCACAATGGGACGAGATTTGAGAATTTCTGCTTCCGTAGTTAGAGGGTCACTTTTTTTAGCTAAACCTTCGATTTCTCCCGAAACATTTGCTATGCCTGTAAGTTTAGAGCTTCGATCTGCTTTAATTAGAATTTCGGCTTCGGCTTCATAAATATTTGGCGTAGATAAGGATTTGATAAGCCCAATGGCAACTATACCAATAAAAGTTGCTGTTGCTGGTCTCCAGCGTCGCTTCAAAACTAGCCAGTATTTCTGGAAGTCTATATACTCATCTAAATAAATGTTAGAGTCCATAAAAATTTTATACTGATAGTTAAATTAGTTTGTTTTAGTAGGCACCGTTATGGTTAAATACTACTTTGATAGTTTTTAATAATATTTTAAAATCTAAAGCTAAAGACCAATTTTGAATATATTCAAAATCTAAGTTAAAGACATGTTCCGAATCTGTATTCGAACGACCACTAACTTGCCATAGACCGGTAATTCCTGGTATGACTTCATGACGAAAATAGTGTTGGCGAGAAAATCTCTTAACATCTCGCACTGGTAATGGACGAGGACCCACCAAACTCATTTGTCCCCATACAACATTAAATAACTGAGGAAGTTCGTCGAGGCTATATTTACGAAGATACTTACCGACTTTAGTAATGCGAGGATCGTCTTTAATTTTAAAGAGCACTCCGCCACTAATTTCGTTTTTGGCTTCTAGTTGCT